>Ga0315293_10003295_pt1 | contig 15557 bp, 33 predicted proteins | sample YL17G13_20_MG_FD_203071 | JGI IMG/M metagenome (GOLD analysis project Ga0315293, IMG submission 203071) | Sediment microbial communities from Yellowstone Lake, YNP, Wyoming, USA - YL17G13_20 | ecosystem: Environmental > Aquatic > Freshwater > Lake > Sediment | place: USA: Wyoming | collected...
TGACAACTATTATGACAATACCATTTACATAACGCTATTTTCTTCATCCCAATCGCTCCCATCCTTTTCCCATGTCATCCCATCCTGCATTGAAAAACTCATCGACCCTGTCGTCCTCGCTCTTCGGTTTGGCGACCTTCTGACCAGACTTGCACTTGTCATAGTAGGGGCAGTTTTCACACTTGAACTTGAGCTGGCACGGCTTGTCCACCATCTGCGCATAAGCGCCGTCCTCTTTCTGCACGCCAAGCAAATCAGTGAGCGGTCTTTTCGGGGCGAGAAGAGCCTTCAGTTTCTCCTCATTGACCTGCCTCGGGGCGCTCACTTCTTCGAGCTCTGGTTTCGCCTTGAAGACCCCTTCCTGATGAGAGCCACCAGCATACGAGCGTGAGTATTCGCCAGCGAGCCTGCGCTGTTCGGAAGCCTCTTGGACATGCTTCCGAATTCCCTCGAGCTCGGAGCGACCAGCAGAGACAGCCTTTTTTTCGAGCTCCTTAGCCCCTTTGCCCAGCACTCGAGCCTCAGAAATAGCGGATTCTTCTGCCTTTTTCAGCTTCTCTTTAGCACCCTCGAACATTTTACAGCACTCTCTTCAGCTTTCTCTTTTTCGGCTCGCTGTCCCATTTACCGCAGTTCTCGCACTGGGCATCACCGATATATTGCATATATACAACATTCCCGACTTTACCGCAGTGCCTGCATCGCAACGGCTCGAGATTATATCCAGCCTGCTTCACATCTTTGACAGTATAATATTTCTTGTCCCATAATTTTGCCATCACATCACCTTCTTCAGCTTTTCCTCAGACAGCTTGACAGCCTTCTCGAGAAGCCTCTTGCCGACCCTCTGCTTCTTCACGGCATCATTATACAGCGGTCTGACCTTTGTAGCGCCAGCTACGACCATCTCAGCCATTATGCCGAGCACATCCATCTTTGTATCATAATCCTTTAAATTCATGGACGGATACAGGTAAGCATCAGATTCTTTCACGAGTTTTCGCAGTCTTTTCCTGTCAATCACATCAGCCACCTCAGCTTCGCCTTTTCTCGCATCTTCTTCTTTATCTCCCACAGGTCTCTTGTCGCCAAGATATCAGCGCCCTTCCTGCCCTTCCACACGAGATAATATATCCCGTTCTGCTTGTTGAGCCACATGTGGTGCTTGATTGCGACCCCTTTGAGATACTTCTTGCGCATCTTCCAGTATGACGGCTGACCCGACCAGTTACCACTGAACTCCTCTCCCAAGTCTTCCCAGACGGCGTTCTTCGCAATCGGATGCATCTCTTTCTTCGATGCAACCTTCTTTTTCAAGGAAGGTTGCTCGCCTGCCATGTCGAGGAACGGGTTGCTTGACATCAAATCACATTTTCTTGATGAAACTTCTTTTCATAAAAGAAGTTTCTATAATCCAGCCTTCTTTAGTTTTGTATAATAGTTTCGGTTCTCACGGAGATGGTCGATGGCAATCTGCCTCGCCACATTTTTAACATCATGCTCATTCGGGATGCGTGTGCAACTGTATCCGCTCTTGCTTCTCTCGAGCTGTTCATTGAGAGTTGACCTTATTGTGTTCTTATGCTCCTTGAACTCGGTCTCTGCGCCTTCTTCAATCTCTTTTCCAAGTCTTTCATTCCAGTTTCTGATTCCATGCAATTTTGCCATCACATCACCTTCTTGAGCTTGTATTTATTTTTATATTTTTCGTTCTCCTCTAAAATAACCTTGAAATCACCCAAGTTTTCAGCAAAGAGATACAAAGTTCTGATGTGCATTAGGTCTGACGCCTGCTCCATTTTATTTTGTCTGGCGAGTGCATGTGCTTTTTCCCACAATTCATCAAGTTTTTGACGCTTTTCATCCATCACATCACCTTTTTGAGCTTATTCTTATTTTCAGCCACTTTATCAAGTATTTCTCCCTCTTGGAGCTGTGAGCGTTTAGCTGATTTTCTCAGCTCCAGCGTGTCGTATGCCGACTTGTTCATGAGTTTGACATAGCCTGTCCCGTTGTCGAGATACAGCAGAGAAAGCTCTCGATGCGTCGTAGGGTTTGTCAGCCGATTGAACTCATATACAGCCATCCCTTTAGGCATAATCATACCGCTTGCATCTCTCAAATCCTTCTTGAGAACATATTTTTCGAATTTTACCATCCTATCAGCCCCTTAACTTTTTTCTTCTTCCCTTTCCTCTTTGGCTCGCCCAATATATCAGTGGCTACCTTGGCTGTAACTGCCAGCCCAAGTATCCCGACGCCTGCGCCGAGCAGGTTGTCTGTGTTTGTCATCATAACACCCTGTTGAGTTCATTCAGCTTTGATAATTTTCTCGTATATCTGTTCATCTGGTTTTTAAGCATGTTTTTCCGAGTCTGGTTCGTATTCGGCTCTTTGAGCTCGTCACGCAGGTTTGATATCTCCTCTTTGATTTCATCTCTAAGCTCATATAGAGCCTCTTTGAACTGATTCTCACGGAATGTATCCATCATACCACCTTCTTGAGCTTAATGACAGATATGCCCGTGTCCCTCGCCCCAGTCGGGTTCTCCGCTATCGCATAATGCTTCCTGCACGCCTTGCAGAAGCCCGTGTATGTCAGCTTCCTCTTGTGAATCGGACAGACTGGATACTCATCCCAGAAAGGCATGCAAATCCCGCAGTGGTCGATATACGGGTTCTGGTGCGCTTCCCCTATACACTTGATATACTCCGCTTTAGTTGTCATCCTGTCACCCTCATCAGCTTCATAGCCTTAGCCTTTCCCAGATACTCCTCGACATCCCTGTCTGACAGAAGCCCGAGCTTACGCAGTTCTATGACAAGATGCGGGTCGTAGCCACGCTTCGGCTTGCGTTTAGGGATGTATTTCATCATAGCACCTTTTTCATTTTCTTTCTTGCCCGCTCATAATATCCGTGAAGATTCCCTTCGTGGATGCAACATGCTGGCTCGTTGATAGACCTGTTGCCATCAATCATTGACTGAGCCTCGACCCACCATCTCGGCTGTTTGTCCTCGTCGAAGACTTCCCTTAGCTCCATCTTGTCTCCGCCATACCAGATATATTTCTTCATCATAACACCTTTTTCAGCTTAGCAGATTTTCTTATCTTCATCAAAGCCTCATTATAGCATGAAACACAGCAATATCCAAATGGAGTGCTGGAATACGACTCGTGATGTTTGTGGCATACCTTAGCCTCGCAGTCGTGACCGTAGGCGTCCTCTTCATTCGTCAGCGTTTTACCGCATTCTGGACATCTCATCATATCACTTTTTTGATTCTGACCCATTTATCTTTGTCCTTTTTCCATTCGGACTGTTGAGCTTCTTTCAACTCTTCAACAGTCGCTTTTTGTTTATGGGTCTTCTCGGAAAGATAATCAAGCTCGATTTCCCAGTGACCGCTCTTGAGCGCCTTGTTCACTGACATAATTGTAGCTTCGGCATTTTGCTTAATCCATTTCAAATCCTGCTCGACTTCTTCCTTGTTTTTCGTTGCCATCATATCACCCGTATCTTTCGATAAAGCCTTTCTCGCAGAAAGGCTTTTAGAATTTCATATTGTCGAATCCCATGTCCCATTCCTTTCTCGGCTTCTTCGCTATTTTGTGCTCTGGCTCGTATTTGTGCTCTGGCTCGGATTTTCCGTGCCCGAACCCCATCGACCAATCTTCTTTAGGCGTTTCATGCGATGTAGCTTCAGAGCTGAAAGCCTGACCGATGTCCTGCTCGATTTTCTTCTCTTCCTCGACAGCAGACTTCAACTGCCTTTCGACCTCGGAATACTGCTTCTTAGCCTCTTCCTCATATCTCGGAATCTTCTTGACGAACCCGAGGACATCCTTCGTGAAGCTCCTCATCGGGGTCACATACTTCCTGACCTTGCCCTGAGGGCTCTGCTCATAAGCGTGCTTCTGCTCAAGCGACTTGACCTCGCCCTTCATGCGGGCATATTCAATCTCCTGAGGCGACAGATAAGGCTCTTCCCCGCCGTAATCCAGCGACACTGATTCTTCCTGCTCGTCATCTGCCATATCACAACACCTTCTTCAGTTTTTCAACAACGCCTTTCTTCGTCTTCGCCCAGACAGCGCCGTGCTCTGTCTGACCGACATATCCAGTCTGCCTCAGACCACGACCATGCTCAGTCGGGAAAAAGTAAAGCGCATACTGAGGAATGATATTGCCAGAGCGAGAGCCTTTCCAAGATTCGACATCACGCTCATACTTTCTCTTCTGGTCTGTGTTGTATTCCTTGATGCTCATTATCCGCCCAGTGTATTTGCCTATATGAGTCAATCCCATCATACCACCTGCTTTATTTTATATTTTCCATTTAAGACGCCTTTCTTCCACAAATCCGATTCCTCTTTGGCTATCTGGGAGTCTTTGACATAGCGCCCTCGCAATAACCATTCAAGATATTCACGAGCCATGTCCTCATTTTGTTCTTCGATTATAAACTCTACTTTGAAACGCTCTTTTCCGAATTCCTTTGCAAGCTTTTTGTCCATCTTATTCAACGGTTGCATCATATCACCTTTCTTAGTTTTTTCGGATAAATCTTCAAGTCGTTCTCGACCTTGTAAGCGATAGTCTCCTGCTTCCATTCCTTGAGCTTCTCTTTTATGAACAGCGCAAGCTTGTGCTTGTTATCCTCGAACTGGCTCTGGGTCATCGACGCATTTACATTGGCGACATCCTCGGTTATCTCCTTGCCTGAGCCAGATATATAACCGCCATGAGCGAGTATTGTCGTGTCCCCGCCGAACGCCTTTGCCATGAACCTGCTTGTCTCATGAACCCTCTTGCTGAACTCCTTCCTCGACACACGCCTGTCGTATCTCGTGCTCGGCACGAGAATCGAGACATCTATCGGGAGCGAGCGCACATTGCCTTTGGGCATGATGTCGAGGTGCGAGCTCGGCTGGTAGCTGTCCGTCAAATCACCTTTTTGAGTTTCCATTTCTTGGTTTTGGAATCATAATAATGATACGGAGTCGGCGGATAAATCAGCCCGCCATATATCGGACATTCAATCGTATGCCTGTTACCCTTGCATTCACATTTTTTCTTCGGCAATCCGACCTCGCAGTCGTGACCGTAGGCATCTTTGTCTGTCAACTTTTTTCCGCATTCTGGACATCTCATCATGCCACCTTCTTGAGCTTTTTCTTTTCTATCGGAAACATCAGCTTGTCACCAAGCAGTTCTTCCGACTTCTTCTTGCCGACCTTGTCAGCGAACAGAGTCCTCATTTCTGAGTATTCACGGTCTGTCAACGGTCTCTCGAGCGACAAATCAGAGAGCTCCATGAGCCTCTTCTGCCTGTCCTTCGCAGGCACATCGTGCGCCTTCATCGCCCCAAGAACATTAAGCATCGCTTTCGCAGACTCGGGGACATCGACCTCGACGACTTTCTTGTTCGGATTTATCAGAACTTTCACCATCATATCAGCCTCTTGAGTCTTTTCTTGCTGAAAGAGTATCCTTCGCTTTCAGCATCATCAGCGCTCAATATGTAATCTTTCCTGCTTATCGGAGAGACCTGAGAACCGACATTCTCCTCGCCGAGTGATTCCCAGTCATCTGGGGTATATCTCTTCATGCCCTGCCTTATCCTGAACTTTCCGCCAAGGCTGTGAACATTTGCGCTTGCATTAAACGAATCAAGGATATCGTTGATTGTGTTGTTGACCTTAATCCATTCATTCCATGACAGGGCGCTGGTTCTTCTTGACTTTCCATAACCAGCAAGCTCGTTCCTGACCATGACATTATGCGAGTCTTTGTTCCTTATGTTGCGGACATCTACAGCAGTAGAAGTCTTAGTTGAAAGATTGGCTTTCATGCCTATCTTGGAGAGACCAGACTCCACTGCGTCATAAATCTCCCGATTTGTAGCCCCACGAATCTTTGTGATTTCCATTCATATCACCTTTTTAATCTTCATATTTTTCCTTCTGTGGAGAAAACTCCATTTGCCCCATTCAATCGGGTGCTCCTTCTTGAACCCGAGCATATCGAATTTCTTTTTCGCCATCATATCACTTTCTTGAGAATCTTTCCCTTCTTGTCGAGGTATCCCTGCTCTATCAGGCTCTGGGCGGGTCTTCCGTATAAAGAGCCCTGCAACTGCCATGCCTGACCAGTCTTCACGAGATACGACATCAGCTCAAGATAAGCCTTGCTGGATATGTTTCCGCCCTCGTATGCCATGATGTATTTTACCAGATTTTCAGAATTGACTTCAGTCATGATGAATCACCATCGCATCTTTCCGAACCCGAGCAGGCTGTTGAGCTTGCGCTTCTTGCCAGCAGTCGGGCTGATTTTGCCGAGCTTCTGCCTTCTTTTGAGCTCCGATTTCAGGGCTTTCTCCCCCTTCCTTCCCCAGAACTCATGCTCGGAGACCCACTGCCCAGTGCCGTAGTTTTTGTGCGCCTTGTAGTGCTCGTGCTCCCTGCGCAGTTTGTTTATATGAAAGAGCAGATGCTCGTTTGTCTCTGCCCTCAATGCGTTACCCACGCTTTGTCTTGCCATCTCAAATCACCTTTTTTAGCTTGTTCCTATGTTGCGCTCTCCTGTATCCAGCAAGAGACTCACGATAAAGTTTTCCATAATACTCAACAGCATAAAGCGGTTTCCCGCCTTTTTTATATCCAGTTTGCTGTTGATGCCCATGCTTAGCCATTTCCTTTGCTTGCTCATACAATATTTTGTCAGAAGAAAGTTGTTTTTTCCAATCATCAAAACTGATTGTCATGTCAAATCACCTTTAAAATTTCTTCAGCTTGGCTTTTTCTTGGCGCATGATTTCAACCCCATAGCTATCATATATTATTTTCTGTCTTTCCTTGTTAGATGTTATGTTGCCGTCTATGACATCATAGAACGCAGACATGAACTTGTCTGCATCCTTTATAGGACTTTTTACGACCAATCGAACCTGATATTTTTCCATCAAATCACCTTTTGAATCTTAAATGTAGCGTAAGGTCTGTATCTTTGATATTGATTCTTGAGAAGTCGTTCTGCTGTCTTCTTGTCGTATCGTTCGGGAAAAGGAAACCACTTTCCCATTGCCTTTTCGGCAATCTGATAAACTGCCATAGCCTTAGCCTACTTATATGGATTTCACTGTATTTATAAGAGTGATTGCGCTGAAATTACGCATACAGCCTTTTCGGATAAAAAGGCTGGCGAAAAATTGCGCATTGCGAAAAAATGCTGAAAAACCGCAACAAGCAAAATTGAAACCGATGCACGCAAACCCAATCATTCTTGCAATCGCTATGCGTCGGCTCAGATAAGTATAAATCCTCAGACTGAGTAACTATATCGGAGATGAGAAAATGGCAAGATTGGTTTACTACCAGAAAGAGCAGATGGAGTTCAGTTCGGCAGAGAGCCTCACTGACGCAGAGGCTGTCTACGCCTTCAAGAGGCTGAAGGCGCACTACAAGCTTTCGCATCGGCTCGAGATACACGGGAACAGGGGCGGGGGTCACTGCAATAGCTGGAGAGTCCATGTCGCCCACAACACAACCGTCCTGACGCTTGCGCACGAGGTCGCCCATGCAGTCCAGTTCAAGAAGCGGGGCGGTGACACTGGCGGGAAATGGCACACCAAAGAGCACCGAGGAATCATGAGGCGGGTGATGAAGTATATGACGGCAAGACTGCCAGAGTGGAAGGCTCAGGTCGGGAAGGACTGCAACAGGCGCATGCAGAGCTCCATCAATAAAAAAGAGAAAGAGAGTCAGACAGAAGCCCTGAAGAGGACTCCAGAATACAAGCTGGAGCATCTTAGGAAGCTCGAGAAGAAGGCGGAGAGCAGGGTGAAGAGGGCGACCACGCATCTAAAAAAGATACAGAGGAGAATAAGGCGCTACACACGAGCGCCTTTGCAGGAAATTCCTAAGCTGGCATAAGGCTGGAGCGGGTTTACATTTCCGATGTAATTGCGCCTCTGGTTCGAGTGCGTCTTCATGCACCCTCTCGAGCAGAATTTCTGCATGTTCTTCCTGAATGTGAAGAACTCCTTCCCGCAGTGAAGGCATTCCTTTTTCGTCTTCATGTATCTCTTCTTTACCCTGCACGCTTCCGAGCAGTAGAACAGCCTTCCCTTCTTGATGACTGGAAGGTCTTTACCGCAGGTCAGGCAGGTGAAAATCATATCATATCCCCCTGCTCGCCATCTGATTGTTGATTCTAATCATGAGCTCGCCGAAGACCTTCTGGTTCACAGACCTGTCATCGCCCTGAACGAACGGAAGAGTCCCGAAATCCAAGTCATCATCCTCGACCATCTTCCTCTTGTCATAATAGCTCCTGAACCTTCTGCTGATTGACTTTCGGTAGAGAAGGCTGTTCGAGTCCGTCATGCTGGCGGTCTTCATCGCACGCTTGAATGTCTGCAAGCCCCTGTCATTTATCACGGTCTTGCCAAGCAGATAGTCCTTGAATATCCCGAGGCTCACACGCTCTGGCTGTTTCTTGTCGAACGGAAGACCCTTGGCTTTGATGATGTATTTTCCAGACTTGATGTTCCTGAAAGTGTAGACCTTCGGGGCGAAGCAGTAGAACTGGTCTATCTCAGCCTCGAGCTTGAACTTCCCGAGCTGGTTCGAGTCCTCAAAAATCGGGATGTCAGTGATGAGCGAATCGGTGTCCATGTAATAGAGGTTCTGTGGCTTGACCATGTTCATCCACTTGTGCATGTAGATTCTCGAGTTTGCGGTGACCATGGCAGGGATGGAAGGTATGATGTGTGCGCTCTGGCTCTCCTCGAGCTTCTTGATGATGTATGTCCCGCCTTTCTGGTATTCTATGAACATGTCTTCCTCGATGTTCTGCGGGTTGATGATTATCTTCTCCTTCATCCTCTCCTCGCCGAACTTTCCATAAAGGGAATTGAGCTGGATTTTATAAGTGTAGGACATAGCCTCGTTGCCAGTCTTCTTGGCTTCCATCCTTCTTGCATAGAGGTCGTCAACATAAGTCCTGAAGATTGGCTCGAACTCGTCGCAGAGCAGGCTTCGTTGCAGTTCCATGTCGCAGTTCGTGGTGTCACGGAGATACCGCAATTCCTGATTCGTGAACCATCCTTCCTTCCATCCACGCAGGAACAGCATCTTGTTGTCTATTATCTCTGGCAATATAGGATAGTTGGGCAGGTCTTCGACCTTGGCATAGGTGAAACCCATCTTGTCGATGTCTGGGCTCGACTTGTAGAATTTCCCGATAGGGTAATCGAACTCACGCATCACATAAGGGTATAAACTGTTAACATCGTAGAAAAAGAACTTCTTGTCTGGGTTGCAGTTGAACTTGAAAACTTCCACCCGCCCGCCGTGGTATGCCTGCCTGAACTGGTCTTCATAATCCCTGACTGTCTGAATCGGGGTGTTGAGATAATTCATTCTGAAATTCATGAGCGATGTCTGCGAGATTGTCATCCCGAACTGGCATCCGTTTATCTCACGGAACTTCATGAGGACTTCCCAGAGACCGATGCAGTCGTTCCTGTTATACTCTGGGTTTGATAGCATCCCTTTCTCGTCGACATCAAGCTTCTTGTGCTCGACATTGAAGCATTTTTCGCTTGTCAGGTCAGCGAGCGAAGACGGGAGCAGTCCGAAAGAATCACGGAACTTCCAGACATTCTTGTGCTTGTCCTTCACTTTCAGCTCGAGCATCCTGCTCCCGTTCAGAATCGGGGTGATAGAATAAGCCTGATTGTAATCCTTCAGCCTGTCGACGAAGAACTGCCCGTCGTATGACATGTTGTGGGCGAACATCAGATAGTTTCGGTATTTCTTGACAAGCACATGTTTTATGAAATCGTCGAGCCTGTCGAAGCGTGTGTATTTCTCGCCGTCGAAGAACCCGATGAGCTGGAAATCCTTCCAGTTCGTCGCCTCGATGTCGAATGTCGCAAGCGCCTTCATCGGTCTGTCTTTCTTGAGCGGGAGCAACTGCTCTTGGTGAGGGAGAAGTCTCATGTAAGTATCATCTCTTATTGCCATATTTTCTTTGATAAAACTTTCTTCGCAAGAAAGTTTTATTTATATTGTTCCATCTGCCATTTCTCAGTCCCTGTCAGGCTCTCCATGACAGCGAGATTGAGTTGCTGGCTCTCTTTCAGGCGCTCAACAAGGTTGAAAACAACACGCACAAGCCCGCCATACATTCCACTGACGCCCTGATTCTCGCCTATCTTCCCGCCTATCTTTCTCAGAGTCTCCATTATGGCGTCAGCAGGGTCTCTCTTGAGCCTTCCCGAGATGGAGATAATCTGCTCGCCGTTGACAAGCATCGGCACTCCCATCCCGTCATAAGGTCTGTAATATATAGTGACATTCGTCAGCAGTGTGTCTGGATATTTCTTCAGAAGCCACTGAAGCGCTTCACCGAGAAAATCGACAAGCTCCCTGTCTTCGGAAGGTATGTCGTTAGCGCCATAGGAAAAATACTCAGCCTTGTCAAGACCCGTCAACTGCCTCTGGTTAGGCGTGGCTTTCAGCATCGGCAACTGAAGCCCGTAAGTGATTGTCCTCGCCTCTCCCTTCGGGATGGTGATGTGCTTGACGCTGTCTGGTCTCCTTGTCTGGAACATGTCGGACGGGACTTTGAACCCCATGATGGAGAGCTCGGGCGGTATGAACTTGTATACCTTGACCTTGCGCCTTCTCAGGACTCCGTTCTTGTCAGCAACCCTGACGACATGCTCTCTTGAGATAACATGAAATTTGCTTTCAAGGGTGTCGACCTTCATCAATCTTCTCTGAACAGAAGGCTCGACATTATGGATGAGCTTTTTCTCACCGCTCTTCGTAATCCTGAATCCAGATTTTGTGAGGGCGTTTGACTCGACGAAAACAAGCTTGTATTTTCTGCTACGCAATAATTTTTTATAATCAGGTTTTATATGCTCTCGCCTGCGGGCTTTCGTTTTTCGTATCGCAGGCTTGTTCGGCATCGGAGCATCTCTGAAGCTTCTTTGGAAAAGAAGCTTCGGCAAGAAACTTTTTCCCAAGCAAGCTCACTCAGTCAAAAATAAAGACTGGTATAGTGGTTTCATTTTCCGCCAGCGCTTTGCAAGAGCAAAGGGCTGAAGGGCGCTCGGGGTTGAGGCGAATAATTCTGGCTTACCCGAAGCTTCTTTAGGAAAGAAGCTTCATCAAGAAAACGGTTTATAACCGTTTTTCGATAAAGCCTTTTTCATAAAAAGGCTTTTGAAGGCTCTACCAGTCCGAGCGCAGACTATTATATGGAAGAGCAAGGATATAAATGTTTTGTGTGCCAGAAAAAATCAAATCGTCGGGTGACGACAAAACTACGGCTCGGTCTTTTCCAGAACAGCGCCACTGCACTCCTGTATCATGAGGTTCAGCATCAGCGTCTCAAGCTGGATTCTTGCCGTGTCATACCTTCTGAGAAGAAAGGCGGGACGGCTATTGAATTCCAGCACCGATTTCTGCCCGCTCTGGCTGAAGTCCGAAGCAATCATGAGCTTTCTCCATCCCAAGCCCTTGTCGAGCTCGGCTTTTATCTGGATGAAAAGGCTCTTTACCTTCGCAGGCTCTCCCCTTATATAGAATTTCATCATATCACCCGTTTTCTTTGATTAAACTTTCTTCTCAAGAAAGTTTATTTGAATCTGAAGAAATATACAGCCATGATGAGGACTATGCACCCGATGGCAAGGAATATTATCGGCTCGAACGGTATGTCCCAGAAGCCCTTGTTCACATAGAATGTCGTGTCGGCGCTCTTTCCGCCACCGCTAAGGCTTATCAGGTATGCGCCGTTTATCGGCGGGGCTTGGTAGTTGTATGTGAATGTCCCGCTCTGGTTGAACGGTGCGCTCTGGAACAGTATGCTCCCGTTCTGCGCCAGTATCCTGTAATAGGTGTTGTTGTATTGGGTGTTGATTGTGAATATCAGTGGCGAGTCTGGAAGGTATGTAGTCTTGTCAGTTATCACAGACAGTTCGGTCTGGTTGACAGGAAGAGCCCACATGCATGTAGTGTTGACAGTGGCATTGACGGTTGCGTTGACGGAGCATGAGACATTGAAGTCGGTGCTTGTCAGGGTTCTCGTCCCGTATGTCCATACATCAGATGCGGAAAGAAGTGCGCTTGTGAGGACTCGTGTGCCGTATGCCCATACATCCGATGCGGAAAGGTTGCTTGCGCCAACTGCCTGCGTCAGAGACCTGTTGCTGTAATCCCATATATCCGAGGCGTTCAGCGATAACTGTGTCAGAGTCCTGTTGGCATGATTCCACACATCATCGGCAGAAAGGTTGCTTGTCCCGACATCCTGAGTGAGAGACCTATTAAGATAATTCCATACATCGCTTGCGTTGATGAGATATTGCGTGATAGTGCGATTGGGATAAGACCAAACAGTTGTGTTCACGACAGACAGATTCCCTTGGATATTCAGAAGCGTCGGATAGACGCTCTGGTTCAGGGTGTTGTTTATCTGGATGAGATACGGCTGGTAGGAAACCAGAATCGGGACAACGGTCTGGTTCAGAGTGCTGTTTATCTGGTTCAGCAGACCGAGCTGGACAAGCTGGTTCGGGATGACTGTCTGGTTGATTTCATTGTGCGTCTGGTTCAGCAATCCGTATATCGTCGGTATGAGTTGGTCTGCTGTGAACGAGGATGCGTTGCTGACATGGAGCTCGCTCGAGCCTTTCAAATCGGTCATGACGGTGCTGTTTCCGCTTGTCTTGAATGCGAGCCAGTCATACCAAAGGTTGAAGTTAGTTCCGTGTGTCGTATAAATCATTATTTTGGCAGTGCCGTCCGATGCGGTGTAGTTCTTCAGGTTTAAGCTACTTGTGAAATAGTCGGATGCTCCAGATGTTCCTGTTGAGAACGCTTTTCCGAACGCAGTGTATGTCCCTATGTTAGACCACAGCGATGAGTTATAATTCCACGCATAGAAATTCATCGTGGCTGGGTAATCAACTTCCCCCATATAGTAAAAATCAAGGGTCGTCATGTTCCTGTTAATCTTGCACCCTGATGCCGTTGCGTTGAATATGAATGTTGCGTTCGTGACTTTTGCAGAAGATTCATGCTTGACATACGCCCAGTCCATAAGATTGTTAAGCGATATGGCGTCTCCAAAAGTGCTTCCAGTGCTTGTTGTCATTGATATTCGCTCTCCACCGCAGGTCTCCCCGAACGGATTCCAGCCAGTCAGGGTGTAATACCATTTGTTCGTTTGAGTGAACAGGCATTCCGCCGACATCGGATAGACCCCCAGAATGTCTATCGGAAGGTTGTATGTGTAGAAATAAAGCCCGTCGCTGTTCGGTATATAGAGCATCGGAGCGTCAAGCACCATCGCCGTCTTGTTCGGATAAAATATATCGAGATAACAGCTTCCATTTATGATTGCCACACCGCCAGCATCCTTGAGCTGGAGAAAAGGGGTCGCCACTTCCCCACCGATGTATTCAGTGCCGTGCATCTCGAGTGGGTTGGGAATAACTGGCTTAAGAATATTCAAGATTGCCTGAAGCGAGGTGCTGTCGATTGTGACCGTCGCAGAAAAGCCAGTCTGGGCGCAGAGGCTGACCAAAACTGTGAATATTACGCCGAAAAGCATTGCATTCCTAAGCATTTCATCCGCCCCCGCCTCTGAGCACGGACAGTATCGCCCAGCCTACTGAGGCTATCAGGGCAAACAATATGACCCCGTTGAACAGGGCGAAATCCGACGACACGCTCATCAGCGCCATAAATGTTGACAAATAGTTGTATGCGCATGTAATAATACCGTCTATAATTATGACCCCGAGCGAGCATGATGGGATAGAGACGGATGTCGGGGCATTCTTGAGGATTCCCTGCTGAGTGCCAGCGTAAGAGACGCTAAGCACTACCATAAAAGAGAAGAAGACGACAACTCCCAAAATGAATGGCAGATTAGTTACTTGTCCCTTATTTCCTATTTTGAAGCGATTTTTGAGCATCATGATGATTTTAGCCACTGGTGAATATATCCCTTACTAAATATACGGTGGCAAACGAGGCGAGCATGATTACTCCGAGCCCGACCCAGAGCGGGAACAGACCCCACCAAGTGAGGAAGAAAAATGCCCCTATGAATCCAATCGCCCCTATAAGCTGACCGCCATAGACAGCTCCAAACAAAGCTAACGCCATACAAATTATGATTCCTATAAACGCAGGAGACATGAGAGCTTTGGCAATTCCGCCGACCTGACTCTGGTCAAATGAATCCGTTATTCCTGCACCCTCTGCACCTGTCTGGTTTGCTGTCGGATGATAAGTGCAAAATACTGGGTCGGTGCAGTTGAATGAAGGCGGGGCTGTCGGAATCCCTGTTGAGCCACTAATATTACATGCATTCCAGCAAGTTCCATTAACCTGCGAATCACATATCGTGCCATCAGACGGACATGTTCCAATCGAGGTATTTGTGACATTAAATGTAACATAGGTCAGCCCGTCAGGAGTATATGACGGATAACTGCACATGTTTTTGTCTTGATATTCTATAAGCACTGTTATATTGGCTGGAGACGAACAAACAATGGGTGTTCCCTGATAAAACAATTTATTGCTTATATCAAGCGTTTTATATACAGTAGACCAAGCTCCGCCATTTGTCCAAGAACCAAATCTTATTGGAATCGGTGTCCTTTGGACAGTCGACTGCACCGTCTGCCATGTTAGAGCGCACTGCTGGTATCCATAGCATGTCCAAGGATAATAATTAACTTCTGGCTGGCTATTAGACCATTCGGCATACAGCACACATTTATTGTCAGAGTTTGGGGTGTTAGCCGAATAATAAATCTGTGGTATATTATCAGTTCTCGCATTTGGGTCAACGCCATACCCAAGCTCACCCCAAATCCTTACTGGGCATGTGGTCTCTGTGATTTTGTTCATGAAGCCAGACGGCGTGTTGAACGAGAACTGTATCCTGAAAGGCTGATTGAGCGCAATCCAATTTGCTATCGTGCTGTTCCCTTGGTCAACAAGAGTTATTGGATTTGTGTCGTTGTAGCTTGGATAAGAGACAACTTGTGTCCTTGAAATTCCAGTATAATCACTGCGATTCAGATAAGAAAGGTCATCAACATATAGTTTGACATCATCTGACTGATAAGAGTTTGAATGAGATGCATCATAATCCATTCCTTGAATCAATCCCCCCGTAAAGTTAAAAAGCGGAGCAGTATCAAGGAATGAAAATCTCTCAACATCAGCATAAGTCCCGTTATTCATAAAAAATCTTATCGTATTGTCATTCTCAACAACGACTTTCATCCTCATCGGATTTATGACATTATATTGAACTCTCCCATGCAGACCCCCCGAACTATAATAACTTGTCATGCCCGTATTATTCGATGCGATTATACTTGATGTCGTTCCGAGGACTTGCGGACAATCCCATTGACCCGCATTCGGGGCGGTCAGACCTGTCGCACATCTTGAAAGCATGACATGAATCGGGTCAGTCCCTGATAAAGAATAGGGGAATTGAATG
>Ga0315293_10003296_pt1 | contig 15557 bp, 19 predicted proteins | sample YL17G13_20_MG_FD_203071 | JGI IMG/M metagenome (GOLD analysis project Ga0315293, IMG submission 203071) | Sediment microbial communities from Yellowstone Lake, YNP, Wyoming, USA - YL17G13_20 | ecosystem: Environmental > Aquatic > Freshwater > Lake > Sediment | place: USA: Wyoming | collected...
AGCGATCCAGCTTAACTACGTCCCACAAAGGGTTGCCTTGAACAACCATGCTTTCTACTTCGCATGATTCAAAGTTTTCAAAGTAACCTTGCCAAAATTTGTAATTTTCGTAAGTGTCGTCATACACAGACTGCTTGACTTTTTCAGCCTGACCCTGGTGTTCGTAAACGCCAAGAATACCGTTTGTGTGGCCGAAGCTGTCTCCGGTTCCATAACGAACATAAACGACCCACACAGTAGAGCCGACATTAGCTGAAAAATCAATCTCTATTTGTTCTTGATACCATACCGCCACTCGAAAGTCACGAGTGTTCCTGCATTCACGCAGTCTCCACTCAATGTGTTCGTCTTCGTGTGACTCATCGTTTTCTTGACCAGCACAGATTTCGCCACCAACGGTCAAGTATAACTTCATGATTTGCCCTTCACGCAAAAATGGCACTTATATTGATTCGGGTCTTGTAATACTCAGTTCGTTCCGAGCCAGTATGCCAACGCTTCCGCTCGCTTTCAAGCTCTGGAAATCGTTTCAAAGCCGCAATGATTTGTTTTACTGCGCCTGATCCGAGTTGCTTAATATCGAGAAGCTCTTGTTCGGTTTTGTCGATCAATTGTTTGATATAGACAATGCCGACCTTCTCTTCGAGTGTATTGATGACTCGCATAGACAGACCGAGATATTCCAACTCGGCTACCGCCATTCCTTTTGCCGCTTCCCTGCGGATCATTCTTTGAATATCAATATTGCCAGGAAGCATTTTGTCACCTAAGAAACTACTTGGCCGGGATTTGGATTAGCTTCATCGTCAGGGCCAGGACCGGCCCAAGACAAACCTGGACCGCCGTGAAGCGTATTGTAGAGATTATCGACAAGAAGATCAAATGGAGCATCGTCGTAACCGACATGGGTGTGTCCTGACCCCACGTTAATGGTCAACGAATTGCCTCCCCAATCTTCTTCAAATGTAACAGGCTTCCCTGCATTCGCCAGTTCAACGATACGTCGAATGACGGCTTCGCATTTGTCAGCGGTATTCATACCAGAATCCTTTGATGGTGACAATTACAAACTAATCGCCCGTGGCGATTTTGAACCAACATATGCCGGTTACGGTTAGGGCGGCGGCGGCATAAGCCTGCCAGCTTAGGTTCTCGCCTTTGAAGATGAGAGGTCCAGCGTAATACGCCAAGACCATCAATACATCCCAAACCAAAGAGAACAAGAGAAGGTTATTTGTCGTGTCAAGTCGGCGAGCGACGACAACCCAAATAAACGAAGAAATGAGCGACAGGCCAATATAGGCAGGCAAATACACCCACGACTCCCGGATGCCTTTAGTATATGTGCAATAAGCACCGGCACAGAAGACGATGAATGCTGGAATTGTGAGTAGCCATGTCGTGTTCAAGATAGTGGTCGATAGAAGAGTCGAACTTCTGAGTCTACTACGTCAAAGTAGCGTGATACCGTTTCACCAATCGACCATAAAAATTCGGAACAACTCGTTGATTCCCCAGGGTGGGTGACTGACACTCACTACAGCCCTCGCTAGGCACCCGAAGAACGGTTTTGCCGGGACAGATGTTGCACGAGGCTACGCCCTGCGGGTTAGCTTAATCCAAAGCCGGTCTGATCCGAAACCCCATCAGTCGTAATACGACCGATACACTGTTGATTCAGCCTTCCGGTCGTAAAACAACCAGAGGTAGTGGAGCCGAGGGGAGTTGAACCCCTGACCTCTTCGCTGCCAGCGAAACGCTCTCCCAACTGAGCTACGACCCCATTATTCAGGCAATTCCACCATTGGTACATTTTGATTGCACAAATGATGCTTGCAATCGCCTAAGAACTCAATGATGCCTTTCTTGACAAACAAGTGGCATCGACCGCCTTGAGGAATGAGATTCAATGATGGTGAGAAAGTTGGATTTTCCCAATCACCATCGAATTCCCATTCGCCATCCCGCACATCAAATGTATGGTTTGTTAGACAACCTGGACACCAGAAGATATACAGGAATCCCTTGTCGGTTTTACGACGTTTGAACTTCATGATAGATCGCCTCGACCAGCTTCTTTAGTTTTCCTTATCAGTCCCCGCAGAATTTCAGCATTTTACGTCATCCAAGACCAGCACTGGTTGTCTTAGGCGAAAGTCAGGGTGACATGAGTTGAACATGCGACTTCTTGCTCCCAAAGCAAGCGCTCTACCAGACTGAGCTACACCCTGTTGTTTCTTTCTTCATAGTGGAAGATGCGATGGCACTTAACGCACCAACACTTACACTTCTTGATTTCACTCAAGATTCGTTCTGTCGAAAACCCATTAACCATATTGGCAACTTCAAATTCTTTGTCGCCATTCGGATGATGGAAGTCCAACACACGAAAATCGGACTCGCCGCACTGCTCACAAGAACAGCTAGACTTATATAGCTCCAGCCACTCTTGTAATTTATGACGACGATTACGCTTTACTGCAATATAACAAGCCTGACATTTTCGCCTCCTGTAAAATTTACCGTTGACAGTGCCAGCCGCAGGAAAACTTTCAGGAGGAAACTCTTGTCCGCACGAGACGCATTTTTGTAGGTTCATTCCCTAATAGAGTTTGAACCTACAAAAAATGTCCCAAAATTTCAGTTAAGGAAGTTGAACTTTTCGAGAAAGACCGGAGCCTTCCACGAAGGTAGCAATTCCGACACCTTATCCTTGATTTCCTTCCGTGCATCATAGGAATGAATGTCGTCCTTATCTTCCAAAAACTTCTCTACGGTTAACTTGTCGCCGGATTCCAACCCGCCGTCCATTGGCCCATAGCAAGAACAGTGTCCCAAGTCCTTGATGTAAAGCAGTCCGTCATCCTTGCACAGTCCAACTGCTTCACCCGAACCATCGTATCCACCGTCCTCATACCAGAACACTACCCACTCGAACTGCTGGTCGTCCTCCCCAGGCAAATCGTAAGGAACGTCTGGTCCAACTTGGTAAATCTTCATCTGAATCTCCTTTGAAAAAAGTGCTGCGAAAGTACAGCAAGACTCTCTTCACTTCTCAAAGGATGCTCTGACGCATTTACCCCATTTTCTCCATTTTCTGCAAAAGTCCAGCCCTCGAATCCAGTTCGACCCGATTATACCCTGCTGGAACGCTGTTGTAAACCTTTTTTGGACCATCCCAATTGTCAATGTCATCCAAGACCAAATATCCACCTGATTTCAATATCGGCGTGGCACATTCGATCTCGTCAATCACCGTCTGGAAGTCATGATTGCCATCTAAAATGATGAAATCAAATTTTACTCCCATAACCGCAAATAAACGCATCTGTTCGAGACTGTATCCGCATATCAGCATTGAGTTTTTCGATAACTTGAACTCAGAAGCCATCTTGGATGCAACTAGAAAGGGATTCTGAATCCCCCGATGGGTCAAGTTAGGGTCGATAGTACATATGGAACCCTTGCCTCGCAGTGATGCCGCCAAATAGCAATGACTCACGCCAACGAACCCACCGATTTGCAATCCATTTCCCGACAAGATGCTAGACAAACGACTTAATGTTTTTTCAGGCATTGAGCCATGCACAACTTGATCTCGATCATGTCCCAATTGAACAATTCGACTAACCAAGTCTTGCCAGAATAAATCCATGTTAATGGAAAAATGGTATTTTAACATAAGCTATTTATACTATGAAATCACAGAAACAGCTTACGTTTTTTGCGGGAATATATCAAGTTTGCAGGCGTCTCTCCAGCCAACTCAAACCCTGGCAGGTACTTATCATATCTGTCGCTGTGGTGATCTTTCTCTACGCAAACCAACTGCAAAGTTGGCATCTTGGAAATCGGCAATTGACTCAATACCATTTGATTGGCCGATTCTACGTCGATATTCACGAAGCCAAAGTCATATCCAAATTGATTCAAAACATCAATCAAAGGAACAGTTGCTACATGAAATTCTCTAAACCGTGGTTTAGGGTATGAGTTCTGTGAACCCCACCATTGAACGTGCGATGGCATCACAGTTGAAACCGACTTTATGTAATTTGTCGATGACTCGTCACATTCAAAAAATTTCGTTAATCCATGTTTGTTACTTATGGCACAATTCACCAATTGAATATTGTCTTGAAATTGTTTGAGATTATCTCTCAACTTCAAAAAGGCTTCAGGAGATGGCTCAACCATCACGCCTTTCCAACCTCTTTCCAATAAGCAATAAGTATTGCTGAGAAATACGCCATCATATGCGCCAATTTCCAGGAACCTTGCAGGCTGGGCTGCATATCTCAGAATGATTTCTTCTTCATTGTATTGTGATTTCATGAATCTATTTAAGCTGCCGGGGGAGGAATCCTACGACCTTCTGCTTCAGAGGCAGAGAACGGATACCAACACCGAATACCCGGCAATAATGGCTCAACAAATATTGACAAGAAACTTTTTGTGAAAGATGGCCTTTCGGCTCATCGCCCGATAAATGTAATCCTGTCGGCATTTGAACCAAGTTGCTAAGGTGGGAATCGAACCCACCATGTCGCCCTTATGAGGGGCAACTGTGTCCCAGCACCATAGCAATATAAAAAGCCTCATGAGGGAATTGAACCCCCGCTACTTCTTTACGAAAGAAATGTCATACCATTAGACCAATGAGGCAAAACACTAACCCAACTAGCATTTGTTCATGTTGCTTCATGTTGCTTCATTGAGAAACAATATCAAACTTTGATTGGCCTCGAAGTTTTTTGATTAAACTCTACTAAATACCATGAGACAAAGCACTGAAGTGGTAATTATTTCTACCATCAGAAACAATAATAAAGGAGTATTATGGGAAGCCTTATTCGTCGGACATCAACTTGGCCAGTGGCCAACACAAATGGAGCCAGTGGGCCAACACAAATAGCAATTGGTGCGAATGCTGGTCTAACCACACAAGGCACCGAATCAGTGGCCATTGGTTACACTGCTGGGCAAACCACACAAGGTTCGGGTGCGGTGGCCATTGGTGCGAATGCTGGTCTAACCACGCAAGGAACTAATGCAGTGGCAATTGGTGTCGTTGCTGGCGAAACCAATCAAGCCGGTGCTGCCGTAGCTATTGGCGTTAATGCCGGGAATCAAAATCAAGGTGCTTATGGAGTGGCTGTTGGTGGTGGTGCTGGAAATATCAGCCAAGGTGCCAATGCAGTGGCTGTCGGTGTCGTTGCTGGAAATACAAACCAAGGCGAATCCGCAGTGGCCATTGGCTTTTACGCTGGTCTAACCTCGCAAGGCACCGAATCAGTGGCCATTGGTTACACTGCTGGGCAAACCACACAAGGTGCTTTTAGTGTAGCAGTTGGTCTCAATGCTGGCAGAACCAGTCAAGGCAATACCGCAGTGGCACTCGGTTACAACGCTGGATTAACCTCACAAGGTGCTTCAGCAGTGGCCATTGGCTTTTACGCTGGTTATACCAATCAAGCCGCCAACTCAATTATATTAAACGCTACTGGTGCTGAGTTAAATCAAATCAACGCCAACACATTCACAGTTAAACCTGTACGTCTTGGCGGCGCAAATTTTGCCGCATTGACTGGGTTCCATCCTTGCTACTACAATCCCACAACTGGCGAATTTGTCTACACCACTTCTTAATAGCCTTGTAGTAGAGCCTGAAAATCATCGTAATTGTTGCATATATACCTTATCGTATTCAAGGAGGTACACATGGACAAGGACAAGTTCATTTCTAAACTTAAATCATTCAAAACTTGGTTATTCGGCTTGGGCGTTGGCGGTATTGCCATCGGCCTTTGGTGGATAATCAAGATCATCATCTGCTTCACGACTGGCATCTGCATCATTTTTTAAGCGTGGCTTAAAAAGCATTCGCCGTTGTGGTTTGAAGCATTCGTTGTACAACGAATGCCAACTAGGACTTAGCGTGTGCAATATGCGGGCGTTACCATCGTAACTCCCCATTTGCACATGCTGATCCTCGAAGTATCTGTACTTCAAACCGTTGTCTAAAACAAACAAACTCGCTGCTAACTCTTCTCGGCCAGCACACTCTAAACTTACACTCCACAACCATTCAGACTGTGGGTGGCGACCGTCATATAATCTCTGACAGTAATCGCCGATTGTATTCATCCAACGCTTGAATATGCCGTTCTGACACAACACCACGCCGGAGTTGAACGACTTGAAGCTGGGGTCTAAACCAGGAACCAGGTTGACCATGCCCCAAGAATTCGGTGTGGCGACAAAATCGTATCCAGCATATATCGTAGGAAATTCCTCAATATTGCCGAAGATAAAGGTGTCGCCATCTAACAGAAGCACTGTCTCTTCTTCGATCTCCTGCAACAGCAAACGATGCAGTGAGTAATATGCTTCTTCTTGTTTTGGCTTGCGAACTCGAATTTCGACATTGAGTTCTTCGCAGAGTTTACTGAACGACGCATAATCGTTCGGTAACTTATTCAAGGCTCTCGTTATCTCAGTGAGTGGGATATTTCGTGAATCCCTTTTGCCGTCTTGGATATAGTAAACAATAACTGACACATTATGGTTGTGCTGTCGCAGCATTTTAAGGCTGAGGGACAACATCCCAATATAAGCTGGTTCTTCATTTACTAAGTACACGCAAATCATAGTGCCGGGTGCTGGAATCGGACCAGCGACCTCCTCCTGATAATGGAATGTAATCCCAACCAACAGTGACCCATATGAGAATCGAACTCATGTTTTAACCGTGAGAGGGTTACGTCCTGCCATTAGACGAATGGGCCATACTTGCATTATAAGAGCGTCTTCCAGGATTCGCACCTAGACTATCGCCTTCGCAGGCGACGTGCTTCAACCGCTATCACTTGTCGTGCCTGAAGAACTCGGTTGCCCGGTGGCCTTTCAGGTCGGTCGGCTCTAACAGTTACACTAAAGACGCATATCGAACAGAGCAGATAGTGAGAATCGAACTCACACAGCGACTTTGGGAAAGTCGAAGGCTACCACTACATCATATCTGCAAAAGAGCGACTACAGGGACTCGAACCCTGTCTTCTTGCTTGGCAAACAAGCGTGACAACCTCTACACCATAGTCGCATCAGAGCGGGTGATGGGACTCGAACCCAGCACTCTAGCCACTGAGTTACACCCGCATTTTTCTAGGAGCAAGAACAATACCAAAAGACTTGCATCTTTTCTTTATTGCGTTACCACTAACGCCAAACCTTCTACCAATTTCTTCGTAAGAAAATTCAGCTACCAACTTTTCAAGTTCGGATTTCGTTATTGAAAACCTCTGTTGATTCTTTTGAGAACATTCAACCGAGCAAAAAGAATTCAATAAGTTTTTCATTTTGTTGCAAACTGGACAACTATCAAATTCTTTCTTTTTAATTTTTATGAGATCAGAATATTCTTCATTGAATCTAGTATAGTTTTCTGGAAGCTCTGTAATGCCTGCATGTATTTCTCTGTGGCATCTACAGCACACAAGAGCGCATTTCCTAGCTTCTTCCACAATCTTAGACCAAGCATATCCATTTCGCATAGCTTTGTATAAGGAGTGGTCTTTCTCTCCTGGATTCACATGATGATAATCCAAAGCGGCAATGCTTTTGTCATAACCGCAAACAGCACACTTTCCACCAAATGCTTCTGCCAAAAGGCGTCTGGCTTTTTGTCGCCATTTTTGTTTATAATTCATTTGAACTCGCTCCCAAAGTATAACAGCTTATGCCATTATATACAGATCGAGTTCCAAAAATTTACATCTTCGCCAATTGTTCCGCATTATGTCTTTGATATTCCATATATGCCTCCAGCATATCGGCATGACCTTCTTTGGCTTCGTCCCAAGTTTTGTACCGACGCTGATGACCGTCATGCGGACCACCAAACCACATCGACTCAAAAACCACAGGACTGTCTGACCGACCCATGCCGTGATCTAAACACAAGAACACCGTAGACAACAAGCTGCCGTCAGGCATGTCGTTGTAAGCGACAATTCGTCGCTTAATATCTTCCAGGAACCGGGCTGCAACCAACGTGTCGGCTGGAATTGGTTCATTTTTGTCATCAAGAATATACCACATGGTCACACCTTCTTTCGCAGCTTGACAATCTTATGGGGCCGGAGCGTTGTACCAGTTGATTCTGACAAACGCTCCGGCCCAATATAGACGAATCTTGGAGCAGACATGCGATCAAACTTAACGTATATCGCTTCTCCGTTTTCTTCTGCTCCAGCAAATGTTCCAACTCCATGCTCGCCCATGCTGATCTTTTTTCCAGATTGAGCGAGAAAGTATGGACCACCTGAAACTCGTATTTTGTCGCCCTCTTCGAGAGAGACTTTTTTGCTCAACCGGAAAGACATTTTGTTCACCTTACGGTAAAGAAGAACAATTGGACAAGTCGGGCTTTATCAGCATCGCCACTTACCATGCCTTCGTAGGAACTTGCCGAATGGATCATTTGAGCATCCCAAATTGCAAGCCGGTTATATACGGCTCCAACTTTATCAACCAGTTCCCAATTATCCGGGTGAAGGATATTGTATTCGCTGTAAATCTCATTCGCCGCCAAAGCTCGTGCTTCATCTGAAGCAAATCGGTCGAACTCAAGCGGGTGATTTGGTGGACGACGGCTTCCATGATTCGTATCTTTCCAGAAGCTAGTCCCAGCACTTACCGGGGCATCTGGCGTCAAATATACCGCAGCGGCATAACTCTGCAAGTCGGAGTGCCACACCAACGGATCATTGAAGCCAGTAATCTGGAAACAACCGTTGCAAGGCTGGTTCAGCCAGTCAACAATCGGACGGCCCAATAGTCGCTCAAATTCTTCTTTGAGGAACGGCCACAGGAATCGTTCATCGGTTCTTTCGCCCTTGTAGTTTCGCAAGTTCGGCTTGAACTCTTGCTCCAGGGCAAAGGCTCGCACATCATCCGGGTCTTTGTAGAAGTTATCCACAATCAACAAGTGTGGCATTCTTCGATTGAAGAATACTGACGGCGGGCCGGATGGATTTCCAACATCCAGAGAATCTTCGGGAATCCACATGGTCAGTGGGACGCCGCCCACTTCGCAGTAATACTTGAATTTTCCGTCGCTCTCTTCGAGCTTGCGAATGATAGCGTCTTGATTGGCGAAAAGCACCTTTTGGCCAACAGTGTATTTTGAGTCCATAATTTCTCTTTCCTGGTGAAGTTTGGGACGAGATGAGTATATCCAAATCTCGTAGTCGATCAATGCCGACTTAAAAGAGTGGCCGATTTGAAAAATATCAGGGGTGATCGAGGAGGATCGAACTCCCACTTACTGATCCACAATCAGTCGTGCAGACCACTACACTACGACCACCATAAAGAGACTTGTCGTGCAAGTTCAGCTTGCGCTTCCTGGCTTGAGAAGTTCCAACCCAACCAATCACATCATCAACCGCCGAACGGCATTGGCGGTGCAGGCGTCCTGAGATACGTCAAAACGTATTTTAGACGAACGACAAGTCCAAAATCCGATCCATTTCTGGACCGGGAAGTGTGCCTGAGAGGAATCGACCTCTATTGGCATTATACGCTAATCACAGAGCCGGTCTTGCCGGAAAATGTGATTAACGTGCAATGTAGTGTTTCGTGTTTCCACGATGCTGCCGACCAACTTACACCACAGGCACTTCTTGGCCTTAATTTAACTACCAAATTGTCAAAGACCAGCCTTCGGAATGCCGCCCACCCAAGATTGGCAATCCACGGCGTCGAGTACAAACCCTCTAACCGTTGTTTGAAAAGGTAGCCGACATACACGATTTCGAGTCATGGTTTATATTACCATGACTGCCGCCATCATTTTTGGCTGACGGAGCCTTGCTGTCGATCTCTTTTCTGCTTTGTTGGTTTCGGGTGGCCGATATTCCAGTTTTTCAGTTGAACTTCATATGTCCCTGGTAGCCCTATATTTGCGTAGAAGGCAAATAGTATTGGGCAACTGTATATGAACTCTTCCACCAACAAGTGACGTGTATGGGTTTCGATCCCATCTAATCTGCTTGAAAGGCAGATGACCTCACCAGAAGTCGAACACGCCGTAAATAGTGCAGGCAGTAGGAGTCGAACCTACGTTGATCTTGCGATCCCTGATTAAGAGTCAGGAGCATAAACCGTTCTGCCATACCTGCATGAGTGCTTCGCCAGGGACTTGAACCCTGAACCTTCCAGTTAAGAGCCGGATGCTGTGCCACTACAGCTTGCAAAGCATTTCACCAAACTATCGGCCAGCTTCTCTTTCAGTTCTTGATTGCTTGCTGGAGGCGTTTCTCTTACAAACTCCCCATACAAAAACTTCAAGTTATTCAGGCCCTCTTCATCTGCGGTCGCCTTCCGAATCTTTTGTTGAATATCATCAACCGTATCATCAAGGAATAAACATCCTTGCGGTGATGACTTCGACATCTTCTTCGTCGGGTCACGCAAATCTTTGACACGTCCCACCACGATATTGGCTATCGGGATCGGATGTGTCGTGCCATATACGCTGTTGTATTTTCTCAACAGCTTTCTGGCATATTCCAAATGCTGCTTCTGGTCCAGACCCACAATGACTTCGGAGTAACCCGCAACATCATGCGCCATGAGAACAGGGTAAGTCAGCAATTGACCAGTCCTATCGTCCTCTTCTGTTGACTTGAATTGTGTCATCCGGCTCAAGTCGCCCATTTTAGCGAGCGTCAATAGTCGGAAGAACAACTCAGCGTCGAACACGTCCTTCTGAATCACTATGGTCTGGACACCGTATTGCCGTAAGGCGTTCACGGATACTTCCAGATTCTTTACCTCCGGTGCATGATAGTTTGCCACCAGTACAGTACACCCAGATTGTCCCGGTTGAATCACCGAGAAGTAATGCCCCAGGTGTAACCTACCTGTTGGTCTAAATCCGCACAGTTTCGAGCCAAAGACACACCATAGTATTTCTCCAAAAGGTTAAAGTATTCAGAGCCGCCTGTGAGAATCGAACTCACTCATTCCTGTTTACAAGACAGGCGCAATCCCACTCTGCTCAAAGCGGCATAAATGAGTATTGGAATCGAACCAATCTTCTCCCTCCACGGGAGCGTGCTACCGTTACACTAATTTATCCAACAACTAAGTGACCCATGACGGTTTCGATCCGTCTTCTGCTGCCTGAAAAACAGCGGTCCTAGCCAGTAGACGAATGGGCCATTATAAATAACTCAACATATTGCGAGGAGTTAAAACACTTGTGCAAAAAATCCATTTGCCATCAACATTTTTCAAATGTCTTTTTGTATGGCATTTTGCACAAACTATTTCTAAATTGATTACATCATTATTGCTCCTATCGCCATCGACATGATGAATAACCAAGTAATACAATCTATTCTCTTTGCAATCAACGCATTCTGAACCCTCTTGAATTATGTTTCTGCAAGAATACCTCCCGTCTCCTGCGCCATAATGAAAAGGCATAATTTCAGTTATGCCTCCTAATTTCTGAGCATTGCATTTGCAGGTCGCATTGCAAAATCTCAATCCACTTTTGGAATTTTTGAGCAAAGATTTCTTTTTCAAGAAAGTCTTGCTGCAAAACGCACAAGTCACTTCAACTTGGGCATTATTTACTTTTGCTTTATTCCAACAATCAGAACTACAAAATCGCTTTAACTTACCACCTTGTCGAGTCAAAAATAACTCTTTACAAAATTCACAAGTTAACTCAATCGCTGCACGTTTCTGACCGGACATTATGATGTATTTTTTTTCCATAACATATTATATGCTCTGGCATCGAAAATTCATCACAATGTAATTCTTTTTAGTAGGCATTAGAAGAATCGAACTTCTGACTATTGGATGTAAGCCAAGCGTGATACCATTTCACCAAACGCCCATAGTAGCCCATGAAGGAGTCGAACCTTCGTAATCAAGTTTCGTAAACTCAACACCTGATCCGCAGGATGGGCCATATTCAGAGGCCGCAGGAGGAGTCGAACCTCTTAACGTCAGATTTGCAGTCTGATGCCCCACCACGGAGCTTTCGTTTCCACGGCCATAAAATTCAGTTGCGAGATTGTGTATGGGATTTGAACCCATGTCTCCGTCTTCAACGACGGCATCCTAGACCACTAGACGAACACAACCTCAAACGAGCCGCTAAACTCGCCGCAACCTTTCTGTTCACCAAGTTAGCGGACCTGATGAACATAAGTCCCCAGAAGGAGTTGAACCTTCGCCACGATCTTACCAAGATCGGATGCTTCCGTAACACCTTGAGGACAATTTAGCACGGGTTCAATTTTCAAAGCGAGCGTGACGGGAGTTGAACCCGCAGCCTTTCCCGTGACAGGGGAATGTTCTACCAACCGAACTCCACGCCCGTAAAACTAACAGGGTGATTGATGGGAGTCGAACCCACTATTATCTCTTTCACAAAGAGACGCCGCACCGTTTGGCTTCAATCACAGCGGTACACATGGGAGTTGAACCCACAACCTTTCCCGTGACAGGGGACTGCTCTACCAACTGAGCTTCTGTACCGTAACTAACAAATGAGAGCGTTAGGACTCGAACCTAAACTGGAGGCTCCGGTTGCAAATGCTATAGCCTCTGTGCTGCCTACCGCTTATCTCGAAACACTACTCATTGATCTCCATGCAAAGTTATTGTCTCCAAGCCTGTCGGCCCTTACAGCCGCTCACGGTTTTTATAGCTTTTGCAACTGTTACTTGCAGTTTTAGCTTTGCACTTCCTTCAACTTTTGTGAATTTACCTCTGCGGCTATTCACACTACACTCTCTAGCTGCCGGGGGTGGAATCGAACCACCGACCTTCTGCTTCAAAGGCAGAGAACGGATACCAACACCGAATACCCGGCAATAATTACCACACTACAGGAAACATATCGGCCCACGGTGAACTTTCTGCAAAATGCACTTTTGAGTGACAGCTTGCACAAAGCAAATCGCATTTCTCAATTTCCTCTAGTATCTTTTCTTTAGTCGCCCGGTTACTGACCATTGTGGAAATGTTCAATGTTTTCATTGAAGGATCACGATGATGAAACGTCAATGCAGCCGGATGACTTTCTCCACATTTGATGCACTCCAAACCATTTTTATACTCTAACAACCAAAGTTGTATTGTGGCTTTTCTTTTTCGATCTCGCTCACGATACTGATCTTTGTTGTTTTGATAATGATTCGATTGTGAATTCAACTGTGTTTCTTTATCTTTATAAGGCATAGATTCCTCCATGCCTTATAATAGTAAGGTTCGAGCTTATTTTTTGACTCGAACCTACTCCCTCGCTAGGACTCGAACCTAGAACATCCAAGTTAACAGCTTGGCGCTCTACCAATTGAGCTACAAGGGAATCTAAGCAGGTGTGGAAGGAGTCGAACCCTCACCGATGATTTTGGAGATCAGCGTGCTACCGCTACACCACACACCTATATTCAGTGGAGCAGAGGGGAGTCGAACCCCTTAGTCGTCATTGCAAGTGACAACGCCTACCCGTAGGCTACCCCATTCTTTCAGTCGGCATACCTGGAATCGAACCAGAACTTCCGTCTTATCAGGACGGCTTGCAGAAACCACTACAACATATGCCGCAATTAGTGGAGCCGAAGGGAATCGAACCCTTAATTTCTGCTTGCAAAGCAGACGTGATCCCGTTTCACCACGACCCCATTTTTTGCCACCAAATTGTCAAAGAACAAACCAAGTCGGGGCGGTGAGAATCGAACTCACTCGATGTCCTGATCCCAAATCAGGCGGCTCACCTTTAGCCCACACCCCGTTTCATTCCCGTTCGGGAATAATTTGACTATTCTGTTGCCAAAAACATCAAATTATTCCCGTTCGGGATCGTTCTATTCCCGTTCGGGAATAGAAAGCTGTGAGAGCAGGGGTCGAACCTGCGTACCGTTCAAGACGGATTGCACGAAGTTAACAGCTTCGCCGCTTACCAACTAGCGTATCTCACAATATTCAATCATCTATACTTGGATACCAACCGGCTGTTATTTTCCGATGGCGTTTGCCGTATCCTTCCTCCAAGTATCTTTCTTTCAGATAGTCGATATTGGCAATAAGCCACATCATAACTACCCGAATCCCGTGGTTGTCGATCCCTTCTTCCCCTTTCCTTCGCCTCAACTTAAAGACAATCTCGGCGATCTCAGGTTCACTTTTTTGTTTAAGATATTCCTCGAAGTTATCGAGACAATAATCTTCAACAATTGGATATTGAACTGGATGACCGAGGCACAACCACATAGCCTCAATCAATTCGTCCTTCTGGAGTCTCCGACAGGTTTCAAACCAGTCGTGTTCCCCAAGGAATCTATCCACTATTCCCAAGTAACGATGAATCGGATCAGCGTCACTCAATCCCGTCAATTCTTGTAGTTTCATTCAGTGTTCATTCGTTTCGTTACAGTGCGCCCGGTGGGACTCGAACCCACACGTCCCTTGCGGAAACCAGATTAAAAGTCTGGTGCTGCAACCAATTCAGCGTCGAGCGCAGAAGTGGCTCCGTAGGGTAACGATCCCTCTTGACCCGCTTAAAAGGCGGGGCCTCATCCACTAAAGGTGTCGGAGCCATATGCAGTTATGGCTCCACGTTTATATCGGTGCATTGTCATCATCGTTCTCCCAAGTTTGAAGCTGCCGGGGTAGGAATCGAACCTACGTCGTCTTGATTCAGAGTCAAGTTTCCGTACCAGCACAGAACCCCCGGCAATAAAAAATCCAACAAAAAAACCCCGCCCAGGCTTTTCTTGCCTGGGCGGGGTTTGCTGAAACTTTATATTGTTTCAGTCCGGCTCAGGCATCCTGAGCCGAACTTGTATGGTTCGGTCAGGAAGGCAATGTATCTTCATTACCTTTATTGGCGACGACGGTGCGCACTGCGGGCTTGGCGCACGTTGTCTGTGGCTGGGCTTGTTGCCCATTATGCCAGTGACCGATATTGGTAATTTGAACGAACATTGTCATGTCTCCTGATACGGCAACAAGCCGTGTTGTGATACTCGAACTTCAAGATTCTACCACAAGTCTTTCGACTTGTAAAGTGGCAGGGGCAGGATTTGAACCTGCGGCCTCAAGGTTATGAGCCTTGCGAGCTACCAGACTGCTCCACCCTACGGCATTTTAAGGTCTTTCAACCTTAGTGGCGGGTACTGGACTCGAACCAGTGTCTCAAGGTTATGAGCCTTGCAAGGAACCACTCCTCCAACCCGCTACAGTATTATAGACGACTTACTTCAAAAAAAGTTCACTTTTCCAAGAAATTTTTTCGTCATCTATTTTTTCAAAACTCCCGGCTTCGCTAACCATATGTGACTGCCGAGAGAAAGCCGAGAGAAAGCCACACATATCGGCCCTCCACGTCCGCACATTACTAGAGAGTCGAATCTGGAAAAGGTTCACTGCGATTTCCAGAATTTTCCAAAAGAACCAACTTCCCCAATACGTTCGTCTCGTCTGGATTGGCCGGGTTGACCGAAATCAGGTCTTCCCCATTCTCT
>Ga0315293_10003297_pt1 | contig 15555 bp, 15 predicted proteins | sample YL17G13_20_MG_FD_203071 | JGI IMG/M metagenome (GOLD analysis project Ga0315293, IMG submission 203071) | Sediment microbial communities from Yellowstone Lake, YNP, Wyoming, USA - YL17G13_20 | ecosystem: Environmental > Aquatic > Freshwater > Lake > Sediment | place: USA: Wyoming | collected...
CGCCTGGCTCCCCTCCCGAATCTCGGAGATGCGTGCCTTGTCGATTCCCAGGCCCAGCAGCTTTCTCACGCTCTCGCCGGGCGCGACGAAATGCGCCCTGCTTTTCTTCGCAATGATCGGGAGAGCGTCGATGTCGAGGTGATCCTCGTGGTGGTGGGTGAGGAGCACCGCATCAGCACGAACCTCGGCGGGAGAGACGACGCTGGCCATGATGCGCTTGAAACCAGCAAGCCGCTCGACGCTGTCCGTGAGGTACGGGTCCACGTACGCGATTTTTCCATCCGGGGTCTTCAAGACGAATCCGGCCTGACCGAGCCAAAAGATGGCGACGCTCCGTAACGGCACCGAAAGGCGATGAATGGATCTGGCGACATCGGTGGTCACGAAACTTCTTTCTCCTTTGGGTGGGTTTCCTTGTAGGTCTCGATGAGGTTGGCGTACGCGCCGTCCAGATGCTCCTGGATGATGCACTTGCACTTCTCGAAGTCTTTCCTGCGGATTGACTCCAGAAGATCTTCATGCGTGCCGATGGCTTCCTGGAAACTCTTCAATGCGAACGCATTTCGCGAATAGATGAGAAACCAGATCTGCGGCTTGATGCTCTGCCACATGGAGAGCAACCTGTTGTTCCTGGCAGCGACTACGAGCTCCTCATGAAACTGCAGATCCAGGTCCACCGCTTCCTGAAGCGAGAAATTGCCACTCAGGCACGCGCGGAGCGACTCCACCACTCCCTGGAGCCTTACTATATCAATGGCCCGCGCTCTCTCCATGACATAGCGCAGGGCGAGGAGCTCGAGGGCGAGACGGAGGCTGTGGACCTCCTCCACGTCATCCGCGGTCATGCTGACGACGGTGGCGCCGCGGTTGGGTTCCCGGAGGATGAGCCCCTCGTGCTCGAGCTGGATGAGCGCATCGCGCACTGGGCCGCGGCTGGTTTTCATCATGGCCGAGATCGCCTGCTCCAGGATCCTTTCCCCTGGCTTGATATTGCCGGTAAGGATTTCCAGGCGAAGTTTTTTCGCAACCTCTTCGGCCAGAGAACTCCTCTCCACTGGTGTGAGCATGGACGTATTCCCGCGAGTTTCCAGCGAGGTGTTGATAGGTGACCCCCTCTCAGTCAAAGTAGATTTCCGCTTCGCGCCGTGTCAACGCTCATGAAAAGCCCCGCCCCGTCGAGGGTATAGTCCTCCGCGAGTCCTTGCAGGCTCTTGAGCACATCGGGAGGCAGCGACAGGCCCTCTTTCAGCGCTCTCTCCCTGTTCTCCCACTCCTTCTCTCCCGGCAGGTAGATACGCTCCGTCCCCCGGGCTTTCGGGGCGCCCTGTATCTCCAGGATCAGCTGGTCCATGCGGCGCCCGAACTCGTTCACGGGAATGAGCATTCCGACGTCGAGGGCGATGAAAGAGAGGGATTGATTGACGGGCTCTCCCCCCGTGACCCAGCTCACCACACCCTTCCCGAAGGCGCCGCCGGCAAGGACGCCGGTGAGGATCTCGATCATCAGGGCGAGGCCATACCCCTTGTGCCCGGCCATGGGCAGGAGGGCTCCCACGTGCGGGTAACCGCTCGGGTCCGTTGTCGGAAGGCCCTCCGCATCGAGAAGCCAGCCCTCCGGAACTCTTTTTCCGGCCGCCTGCGCCGCATATACTTTTCCGGCCGCCACGACACTGGTGGCGATGTCGAGAAAGACCGTTTTTTCCTTTCCGGCCGGCGCCGCGTACGCCAGAGGATTGGTCCCGAGGACCGGGGTCTTCGAGCCGGGCACGGCAACGCCTGGGTCGACGTTGCACATGCTGATCCCGATCATGTTCTCGCGCGCCGCCATGTTCGCGTAATAGCCCGCGGCGCCGAAGTGGCCGGTGTTCCGCACACCGACGTACGCAATCCCCGTCTCTCTTGCTTTCTCCATGGCCGTGCGCATGGCGACGGTGGACGTGACCATCGGCATCGATCGATGCCCGTCGAAAATCGCCCACGAAGGGCCTTCCGAGAGCAGCTCCGCAGACGCGTGGAGGTCCATCTTCCCGTCACGGAAGTTCTTCAGCAGTGGGCGCAGCTGCTTCGTCCCATGGGTGTGCACGCCCCAGGTGTCCGTTGTCACAAGGACATCCGCAGTAATCTGGGCATCCTCTGCAGACATGCCGGCCTTTCTCATAGCCCGCATGCAGAATCTCTCGAGAGTGCCAACCCGCACCTTTTCGGAAACATCTGCCATTCAAGCGGCTCCTTGCGAGTTCAGCGGGGACACCTTCGGCCTTCATCCCCTCCATGTGGCGCTGTTCCAGCGCTCCAGCCTGGATCTCACTATTTATGTAATAGAAATAGCCCACAGCAGTCGACAATTGACAATTCAATATGAAGTCATTCTTGACCCGGATGTCAATTACGCGTGTCCCGCGATAACTCGTTTGAAATGTCCTCCTGGCGTCCGCAACCCCGAGTGAAAACCCCCGGACACGCATGAATCAGCGAGCGTTCCATGGGTAACTCTTTAGAAATGACCCTTGCCCTGAAAAACGGCTTTGCATATCCTAAACAAACAGCTCAGGCCAAAAAGGAGAAAAGACCATGGCTCGTACGATTCTGGACATGTTCGATCTGCACGGGCGCGTGGCGCTCGTGTCAGGCGGGGCGCAGGGAATGGGGCGCGCCATGGCTCTCGCATTCGCCGAGACGGGAGCAGACCTGATGCTGCCCAGCCACACCAATGTGGCCGGCGTCCAGGAGACGGCGGAGACGGTGAAAAAAATGGGACGGCGCGCTGTCGTTGTGCCGGGAGACATGACGAACGTGGACCAGGTCCGCGCCGTATTCAAGGCGCTGGACAAGGAGTTCGGCAGGATCGACATCCTCGGCGCCGTGGCAGGGCCCGGCTATCGCGCCTCCGCGGAGGACATCGAGATCGAGAAGTTCCAGCAGGTCGTGTATGGATTGTCCACGGCGCGGTTCTGCTGCTGCCAGGAGGCGGGACGTCGGATGTTGAAACAGGGCAGGGGGAGCATCATCAACATCGGCTCTCTGGCTTCTATCACCGCCCTGGGGCGCGGCAACTTCGCCTACAGCGTGGGCATGGGTGCCGTGGCGCAGATCACGCGCGAGCTGAGCACCGAATGGAGCAGCCGCGGGGTTCGCGTCAACGCCATCCTGCCGGGGCAGGTCACCAATCCCGGGCTTCAGGCCTACTGGGCAGCGGACCCGGCCATCAAGGAGACGATGCTGCGCGGCATTCCCATTGGGCGTTTCGGCGCCCCCGACGACATCAAGGGGTTGGCTCTCCTTCTGGCCTCCGATGCCTCGGCATTTATCACGGGGGCGTTGATCCCCTTCGACGGGGGGAACCTTGCGATGAACGCCGGCGGCACGGCGGGCCCGTTCAAGGCGCCATAGTCCCCGCAGCGCCACAGGGAGGGAGGATTGGTTCAATGACGGGAAAAAAAGGCGCGGCGATCGGCAAAGATCAGATGCTCGCGCTGTATCGCACCATGCTCGTGATTCGCCGTACTGAGGAGCAGCTGGTCAAGCTCTACGCAGCGGGGAAGATATACGGCGGCGTCCACACCTACATTGGAGAAGAAGCGGTCGCCACGGGTGTGTGCGCTCATCTGCGCAACAGCGACACGGTGTTCAGTACGCACCGCGGCCACGGCCACGCGCTTTCCAAGGGGATGCCTCCCCGCGAACTGATCGCCGAGCTGCTGGGCCGGGCCACGGGGTGCGGAGGCGGGCGCGGAGGCAGCATGCACCTGTTCAAGCCGGAAATCGGCTTCATGGGATCCAGCGGGATCGTAGGACCGTCCATCACGCTGGCGGCCGGCAGCGCCTACGCGGCGCGGCTGCGAAAGACTGACCAGGTGAGCGTGGCCTTCTTCGGAGATGGCGCGACCAACAACGGCGCATTCCACGAAGGGATCAACATGGCCACCGCCTGGGACCTTCCGGTCCTGTTCGTGTGCGAGAACAACATGTACGCCACGGAGATACCCTACGCCACGGTCACGAAGAATCCCCACCCGGCCACGCGGGCCCCGGCATACGGCCTGCCGGGCGTTGCGGTTGATGGCAATGACGTGCTGGCCGTCTACCAGGCTGCCGGTGAGGCGATCCGCAGGGCAAGATCCGGCGAAGGGCCGACCCTCCTGGAATGCAAGACCTACCGAACGCGCGCTCATTCAGAGGGCATGCGCGACGCCGGATACAGAACGCAGGAGGAGATCGCGGAGTGGAAGGCCCGGGATCCGATCAAAGCATTTGAGGGAAAGCTTCTCGCAGGCGGGACAGCGGCGCAATCGGAGCTGGAGAGCATCGACGCCGATGTACGGGCGCTTGCGGAGGAAGCGGCGGCGTTCGCCCTTGCAAGCCCGATGCCCGATCCGGCAACCGTCACCGAACACGTGTACAGCGAAACACAGGAAGGCCAGAATGCGTGAGATGACGTTTGTCGATGCCGCCCGCGAAGGGCTGGCGGAAGAGATGGCACGCGACCCGGCCATTTTTGTGGTCGGCGAGGGGATCGGCGTACGCGGCGGCAATTTCAACACGACCGTGGGTCTGTACGACCGCTACGGTCCGGAGCGATTGCGCGACACGCCCATCAGCGAACGTGGGTTCACGGGCATCTGCATAGGCGCCGCGGCGTCCGGCGCCCGCCCGGTGGTGGATTTCATGTTCATCGACTTCCTCACCGATGCATTCGGGGACATGTTCAACCAGATGTCCAAGCTCCAGTGGATGAGCGGCGGCCGGCTGAAAATGCCCATCGTGGTGCGCGGCTGTGTCGGTGTGGCGCCTTCAAACGCAGCCCATCACTCAGGAAACTACTACCCGTTCTTCATGCACGTCCCCGGTTTCCGGGTGGTCATGCCGACAACGCCCGGCGACGCTAAAGGTCTGCTCAAGACCTCCATCCGAAGCGACGACCCTGTCCTCTTCCTGGAGCACAAGAACCTGCTCGCCCTCAAGGGGCCGGTGCCCGAGGGCGAGCACCTGGTTCCGTTCGGGAAGGCTTCCGTCGCCCGTGGAGGGAAGGACGTCACGGTCGTCGGGGTCGCATTCATGGTGAAAAAAGCGCTCGAAGCCGCCGAGCTGCTGGCAAAGGACGGGGTCTCCGTCGAGGTGATTGATCCTCGCACGCTGGCTCCGCTGGATATCGACACGATCCTTTCCTCCGTGCGCAAGACTGGGCGGCTCCTGGTGGTCGACGAAGATTTCGCGCCCTGCGGCGTGGCTGCCGAAATCGCCATGCAGGTCATGGAGCTGGGATTCGACGACCTGGATGCTCCGGTGAAGAGGCTCAATGGCCTGTCCTGTCCCGCGCCGTACAGCCCGGCCTTGATGACGAACCTCATCCCAACAACGACGACAATCGTGCAGGCGCTGCGCGATCTCCTGGCCGAATGAATCGGGGGTAATCGATGGCTTTCGAAGTGGTGATGCCCCGGCTGGGCTGGAACATGGAAGAGGGCGCCGTTGTGGGCTGGCGCAAGAAGGACGGTGATCCGGTCACCGCGGGGGAAATCCTCTTCGAGGTAGAAAGCGACAAGGCGGTCCAGGAGGTCGAGGCCCTGGAGAGCGGGCTGCTGCGCATCCCGCCTGAATCCCCCCCGCTGGGCACGCAGGTGCCGGTCGGGACGCTGCTGGCCTGGCTGGTCAAACCCGGGGAGGAAATGCCATCGAGAGCTGCGGCAGCCCCCGCGGTCGCGCCTGCGGCTGCAGGCATGATCCCTGCCGGGTCGCGAGCAGCTGAAGCGCCACGCCCGCCAGAAGGGAAGCGCATACGTATCAGCCCCCGGGCCAGGCGTGCGGCCTCCGAGCTTGGGGTGGACTGGGCATTGCTTTCCAGCAGCGGGAGCTCTGGCCGTATCCTGGAGCGGGACGTGCGGCAGGCGGTTGCGGCCGGAACGGCCGCGCCCGCAGCTTCCGCGCGGGCCGTCAGAGCCCATGAAGCCGTCCCCGCAGCCGGGACGCCCTCCCAGGATGTGCTGCCGATCTCTTCAGTTCGGCGGTTGACCGCTGAACGGATGTCGGCCGGCGCCCACACCACCGCGCCCGTCACGCTGACCACCGAAGCCGATGCGACGGACCTCGTGCGCCTTCGCGGCCAGCTCAAGGGGGAGAGCGCGCAACCGGCACCTTCCTACAACGATCTTTTCGCGAAACTCTCGGCGCACGCCCTCCTGGACCATCCCGAACTCAACGCGCGGTTCGAAGGTGATTCCATCGTCCGATCGGCGACTGTGAATATCGCGATCGCGGTGGACACTGAGCGCGGACTGCTGGCGCCCGTTGTGCGTGACGTGCAGGCCAAGTCGCTGCGCCAGGTAGCCCGTGAAGCAGCGGACCTGATCGAGCGAGCGCGCGCTGGACGGATACACCCGGAAGAATTGCGCGGCGGCACGTTCACCATCACCAACCTCGGCATGTACGAGATTGATGCGTTCACGCCGATCATTAACTTGCCCGAATGCGCCATCCTGGGTGTGGGGAGAATCGTGGCGAAGCAGGTCGTGACGGACGCCGGGGCGGGCCAGGTTGCAATCCGGCACATGGTGGTCCTGAGCCTGACGTTCGACCATCGCCTGGTGGACGGCGCACCCGCGGCGCGTCTCCTACAGAAGATCAAGCGGAATGTCGAAAAGCCCTACATCTGGCTTGCAGGCGCATGAGAGCGGCGTCGAACGAAGCTGAAGGAAAGAGCAGCGATGGCAACGATCTATCATGAGGATTCCGGCGACCTGAAATGGCTGAAAGGCAAAACGGTCAGCGTGCTGGGCTACGGGAACCAGGGCAGCGCCCAAGCACAGAACATGCGGGACAGCGGGGTCAAGGTGGTGGTCGGGAACACCCGTGACGCGTACTTCGAGATGGCGGTGGCAGACGATTTCGAGGCATTCGATATTTCGGAGGCGGTCAAACGAGCGGACTTCCACATTCTGCTCATCACGGACGAGGTCATGCCGCACGTGTTCGACAAGGACATCCGTCCATTCCTGAAGCCGGGGCAGGCAGTCGTCGTCTCAAGCGGCTACAACGTGGCCTACGGGTTCCTCCGCTACCCTTCGGAGGTGGACGTGCTGATGATCGCCCCCCGCACCATCGGCACCGCCGTGCGAAAAACCTATCTGAGCGGCAAGGGCTTCGCAAGCCTTGTGGGCGTGCACCACGATGCAACCGGCCATGCGAAGCAGGTCATGCTGGCCCTGGCAAAGGCCATCGGCACGCTGAAATGCGCTGGCATCGAATCCAGTTGCGAGGAAGAGACCCTGTGCGACCTGTTCAACGAGCAGAGCGGCGGGTTGTACGCATGGCGGCGCGCCTACGAACTGCTGGTGGAAGCCGGCGCGAGCCCGGAGGCGGCAATGCTCGAGTTCTGGGTTTCCGGGGAGCTGTCGGACGTGGCGGAGGTCATCCAGACCCATGGCCTGTTCGGGCAGGTGAAGTTCCACAGCATGACCAGCCAGTACGGGCAGGAAGTCACCGGGCGGCACTCTACCAGAGAGGAAGAGGAGGAGCGCGCGCGCCTGCGCGGCATCATCGCCAGGATCAAGGACGGGACGTTCGCAAAGGAGTGGACCCTGGAGCAGCAGGCCGGCTATCCCACCTTGAATCGGGTCCATCAGCAGAACATGGTGCACCCCATGACGCCCATCGAGGAGCGGCTGCTGCGCGAAATGGGCTTCTGGAAGAAAGGGTGATCCCTGAAGGAATTGCCCCTGCGCAAAGCAATAACCCTGCGCATGTTCCCTGACGACATGTCCACCCTGCGCCGCGTGGAGATCGCGCGCGACGCAGGTTTCGAAGCCGTGGAAGTGAACCTGGAGCCATGGCAGGAGTACTCGCTGGACACGCATGAGAGCGAGCTGATCCGGCTTCGAAAGGAGATCGAGGCGCGCGGCATGCGCGTGAGCGCGGTCTACGACAGGGAGCAGTGGCACTATCCCATGTCCAGCCAGGATCCGAAAACACGCGAGCGCTGCCAGCTCATCATCGAACGCCTGGCCCAGGCTGCCGTGACCCTGGGAGCGGACACGGTGCTCGTCATGCCCGGCGCGGTCGACAACAGCGCTCTCGCCCCGCGGCCGGAGATCGTCTCCTATGCCGATGCGTATCGAAACGCCCAGGAAGTCCTGCATCGCCTGTCGCACTCGGCGGGAGAGAAGCACCGGGTGCACCTTGCCGCGGAAAACTGCCCCGGCAAGTTCCTGATCACCCCGCTGGAGTTCGCCCGGTTCCTGGACGAGATCAGAAGCGAGTGGGTCAGCGCGTATTTCGACATCGGAAACGCCCTGTGGTACGGCTACCCGGAACACTGGATCCCCGTTCTCGGCTCGCGGGTCTGGCGGGTGCACGTGAAGGACAACCGCCTGATGGGGGGGGGCATTGTCGCTCCTGCCCCGCTGCTCGCGGGAGACGTCAACTGGCCCGCGGTACGCGACGCGCTTGCAGCAATCCGGTATGACTCCTGGCTGACCGCCGAGGTCCTCCCCTGCTATCGCTACCATGGCGAACGGCTCATCCACGAGACCAGCGCCAGCATGGATGCAATCTTCGGGCGAGCCGAGGGGTAGCAGGGACATTTCTAATAAGTCCTGGAAGACCGTACTTTGTTGATTTTTCTTAAAATACGAATAGGGTCAAGGCACACGATACGGAGGCAGCATTGAGAATCGCCCGAATACGGACAGGGGATGGGAAAACAGTGCACGCCGTCATTGACGGCAAGACAGCGCAGCCCATCGAGGGAGACATCTTCGGCAAGTGGAAGAACTCGGGGAAGCCCCTCCCGCTGGAGAAGGTGAAGCTGCTCGCCCCGATCATCCCGACGGACCTGCTGTGCTTTGGCCTCAACTACAAGGCCCACGCCGAAGAGTCGGGAGGTGATCTTTTCAAGGCGCCCGTTCTTTTCCTCAAGGCCACCTCCTGCGTCGTCGACCCCGAGGCGCCTATCGTCATCCCCCCGATAGCCCCTTCCCAGGTGGACTACGAGGCGGAGCTGGCAGTGATCATCGGCACGCCGGCGCGAAACGTCGCTCGTGAGGATGCGCTGAAATACGTTCTTGGCTACACCTGCGCCAACGACGTGAGCGCGCGCGACGCCCAGCACGCTGACAGCCAGTGGGCTCGAGGGAAATCCTTCGATACCTTCGGCCCACTGGGGCCCTGGATCGAGACGGAGCTGGACCCGCGGAACCTGCGGGTACAGGGCAGGCTCAACGGCCGCATCATGCAGGACGCCTCCACGTCGCTGCTGATATTCGACGTCGCCTTCCTCATCAGCTACCTCTCGCAGGGCATGACGCTGCTGCCGGGGGCGGTACTGCTCACCGGCACGCCTTCGGGCTGTGGTTTCGCTCAGAAGCCCCCCGTCTGGCTTTCGCCTGGGGACGTGTTCGAAGTGGAAATCGAGGGGATCGGAACACTCCGAAATCCCGTTGCGAGTCTCTGAAGGAGATGACCATGAAGAAGGTCGCCGTTACTGATTATTCCTTTGACGCACTGGACATCGAGAAGTCCGTCCTGGAGCCCCTGGGATGCCAGATCGTCGATCAGAAATCGGGCAAGGACGTTGCAAAGCTCATGGCCCTGGTACGTGATGCCGACTACGTCATCACCCAGTTCGCTCCCGTCAACGCTGAGGTCATCGGTGCCATGCAAAAATGCAGGGTCATCGTGCGGTACGGCATCGGCGTGGACAACGTGGACCTCGCCGCAGCCGCAGCCCGCAAGATTCCCGTGTGCAATGTACCCGACTTCTGCACCGAGGAAGTGGCGGACCACACCCTCGCCATGATATTGGAGCTGACCCGGAGGATCGGCGAGAACGGGGCCAAGGTGAGGGCAGGAGGCTGGGGCCTCGCGGTTCCCCTGGAGGCAATGCGGACGCTCAGGGACATGACGGTCGGCGTCGTGGCCTTCGGCCGTATCGGTCGTGAGGTCGCACTCAGGCTGAAGCCCTTCAAGTGCCGCATCCTGGTCACCGATCCCGTGGTGTCTGCTTCCCGCATCAAGGAGGAGGGGTTCACGCCGGTTTCCCTTGACGAGCTGCTCGCGCAAAGCGACCTGATCACGCTGCACTGCCCCAGCACGGAGAAGACGCGATACATGATTAATGCGCAAAGCATTGCGACGATGAAGCGTGGAGCCCTCCTGGTGAACGTTTCCCGTGGCACCCTGGTGAATACCGACGATCTGGTCGCTGCCCTGCAAAGCGGTGTCATGGGGGCGGCAGCGATGGATGTCACGGATCCCGAGCCCATCAGCCCTGACAGCCCGCTCGTGAAGATGCCGAACGTGATCATCAACTCACACATCGCTTCCGCGAGCACCGCAGCCGCGAAGAAACTGAGAACAGACGCGGCGAACACGGTCGCAATCGCGGTGCGGGGCGGCAAGCCGCCGAACATCGTCAATGGCGTCAAAGGGTAGCTCGCCAACCCTACCCCTGGCTGACGTTCTTGAGGCAGCAGGGAAGCGCGCGGAGCTGCTGACTGGGCCCGAGGGGTCGCGAATCCTCATCCTGCCGCACGGCGGACGCGTCCTCGGGGTTTTCGCTCCCGGGAGCGATGAGAGCTTCCTGTGGACGAACTCTGCACTCAGCGACCGCGATTCCGCCCGGGCGCTCTTTGCCTCTCCCGATTGGTGCAACACAGGTGGTGACCGCACCTGGCTGGCCCCGGAAGCGGATTTCTTCCTCCCGGGCTATCCAGAAACCAGCGAGTACTTCCAGCCCCGCCAGCTCGATCCTGGAAATTACGCATGTTCGCGCACAGGGAACTCCGTCGTGCTGGAGAACAGGCAGACGCTGCACTCCTACCGGACCGGCGACGATATCGAAGTGGTGGTCAGGAAGATCATCGAGCCGGCCACGAACCCGCTGGATCTCGTAGAGTCCCCGATCGATGCACAGAACATCGCCGCAGCCGGCTACTCGCTCAAGTGCAGCCTCGAAATGAATAGCGGTACAGCGAAGACCGTCGTGGGCTTGTGGAATCTGCTCCAACTCCCGCATGGGGGAGAAATGCTCATCGCCACAAGGACACGGAGCGAGGCGGTTGTGTACTTCGGCTCGATCCCCGCTGGCGACCTCGTTGCCGAAGACCGGCTCGTCCGATGGTCCATGAGGAGAGAAGGGGAGCATAAGATCGGGGTGCTGCCGGGGGCTGTCACCGGCCGGGCCGGGTACCTGCATGGCGCAGGGCGCGAGCTGTCGCTTGTGGTTCGTGATTTCACCGTCGAACAGACAGGTCTCTACATCGATGCACCCTGGTCAGGCACTGCCGACAAGGCCTGCGCCTTCCAGGCGTGCAGCGTTCGCAACGCCCGGCTGGGAAGCTTCAGCGAGATGGAATACCACGCACCGGCAATCGGCGGCGTGTCAGGCAAGGCGCGCTCGAAGGACTCGAGCCGGGTGCGCTGCTTCCGCGGGCCGGTTGCGATGATCTGGGCCCTCGCCTCCCGCCTTCTGGGCGCCCGACCCCTTTCTTGAGAGCGGCGGAAACGTCGTTATTTCGGCGACATTTCCACAAGCATCCTGATCCTGGTCTCATTGTCCTGGTTCGCCGTCTTCATGGCTTCGATCGCGTTCATGCCCTCAGATCCCTGGAACGTACCCCGTGCCGAACTGGCCCGTCCCTTCGTCGCGGAAACTGTCGCAGAGGGAAAACCACGCGGTCGTGCCGCCGTCGACGACGATCGTCTGACCGACGATATACCGGGCAGCCTCCGACGCGAGGAAAACCGCGACCCTCCCGATGTCCTGCGGCTGTCCGAGGAACCCGGCCGGGATGAGCCTGCCTGCTGCGTGTGCGTCAAGATCGGGCATGATCCTGTGATGGTTTTCTACCTCAGTGGGCCCGGGCGCAATGGCGTTCACCCGAATGCCCCTGGGTGCCAGCTCGATGGCGAGCTCCCGGGTAAAGGAGACTATCGCCCCACGCGTCCCTGCGTACACCGAATGGTCACGCCGGCCCCCGAAGGCATGGATGGAGGAGATGTTTACGATCGCCGCACCTTTCGCCGCGAGGAGCGCCGGCAGCAGCTCCTGAGTGAGAAAAAAAGGCGCCCTGACGTTCACCGCGTAGAGGACCTCGAACTGCTCCGGTGTCACAAGCTCGAAGAGCCTGTTCATCGTAATGCCCGCGCTGTTCACCAGGATATCGATGCCTCCAAGGAATGCAATGGCCTCTTTTGCCAGACCGCGTACCTCATCCAGCCGGACGAAGTCAGCCCCGAACGCGGCTGCGTTTCCGCCGTCCGCGAGGATTTCCTCCACCGCCTTCTTCGCGCCCTCACCGCTGTGCGAGTAGTGCAGCGCCACCGAGGCCCCTGCCTTCGCGAACTCGAGCGCTATTCCCTTCCCGATGCCGGTACCCGATCCCGTGACGAGAACCCGTTTCCCCTTCATGTGCATCACCACTCCTTGTTTCTTACGGCTCACCGCCGCGGGCGCCTGGCCTACCTCTGCACCCTGCCGGAGGCGTCCCCGCTCAACAAAGCCTCGACCTCCTTGACGGACACCATGTTGAAGTCACCGACGATCGAGTGCTTGAGACAGGAGGCTGCAACCGCGAAGTCCACGCAGCGCTGCGGGTCGAATCCCGACAGAATCCCATAGATCAGGGCGCCTGTGAACGAGTCGCCGCCGCCGACCCTGTCGACGATCGGGTTGACCTCGTACCTTCTGCTGAGGTAATGCGTGACGCCGTCGTACAGCAGCCCGGCCCAGCCATTGGCAGAGGCGGAAATGCTTTCACGCAGGGTGGTGGCCACGTGCTTGAAGCCGAACCGGCGGGCCAGCTGCTCGGCCACCTGTTTGTATGATTCCCCCACCAGCCTTCCCTTGGCAGCGTCGCTGCCTTCCGCCTTGATCCCGAAGACCTTCTCGGAGTCCTCCTCGTTGCCAATGAGGACATCGACGTCCTGCATCAATGGGGTCATGACCCGGTTGGCCTCCTGCGGGCTCCAGAGCTTCGCGCGGTAGTTGAGGTCGCAGCTCACGGTGAGTCCGTGCTTCTTCGCCGCCTTCAACCCATCTTCCAGAACGCGCTGCACGTTCTCGCCGAGCGCCGGCGCGGTGCCTGAAAAATGGAACCAGTCCTTCCCTGAGCAGATGGCTTCCCAGTCGTAGTCCTTGGGCTTCGACTCGCGTATCGCGCTGTGCGAACGGTCGTAGATGATCTTCGAGGCTCTCTGCGCGGCGCCTGTCTCCAGGTAGAACAGCCCCAGCCGCTCGCCGCCCCGCGCAATGAAGTCAGTGTTCACCCGGAAGCGGCTGAGGTAGTTGATGCAGGCCTGGCCGATCTCGTTGTCCGGCACCTTCGAGACGGCGTAGGCTTCCATGCCGAAGTTGACCAGCGACACCGCGGCATTGGCTTCGGCGCCCGTGTAGCGAGCCTCGAACTCATCAGCCTGTGTAAACCGCCCGAAACCCCTGGGAGTGAGCCTCAGCAAGAGCTCGCCGAAGGCGACGATCTTCTTCTTCCCGCCCATCACTGGCCTCTCCTCGCATCGGCCACGATGTGGATGAAGGTGCGGGCATTCTCAGTGATGGCGCCGAACTGACGGGTCTTGAGCGCGGCGGCGTCGACAAGCGCCTTCCCGACGCCCACGGCCACCGCCCCGGCCTTGATGTATTCGGGGGCGGTCTTCAGATCGACGTTGCCCGTCGGCATCATCCGGATGTGCGGCAGCGGCCCCTTGAGGTCCTGGAAATAGCCGGGCGTTCCGACCCGCCCGGGAAAGATCTTCACGACATCGGCCCCCGCTTTCCAGGCTGTCACGATCTCCGTGGGAGTGATGCACCCCGGCATGACCGCAGTGTCGTAGAGCTTGCACATGTCCACCATGTCTCGATCGAAGCAGGGTCCGACGATGAAGCTCGCGCCTGCCAGGATGGCCATCCGTGCCGTGGTCGCGTCCAGCACGGTGCCCGCCCCTATGAAGACCTCATCGCCGAGCTGCCTGCTCGCCGAGGCCACGATCTCGAGCGCCCCGGGCACGGTCATGGTGATCTCGACCAATCGGACGCCTCCCTTGCCCAGGGCCCGGGCACCCTCGAGGAGGTCCGTCGGGTCGTCAACACGAATCACGGCCACGACTCCCGTCTCAACGAGCGTCTGAAGGACGAGTTGTTTTCCTGATGACATATCCGTTCCTCACATTGCCAATTTGTCCGTCCGCCGACGAGGGGACGGGATCTCCTGGCACGCCAGTTCAGCGCCCTTGAAGAAAAAATGGAGGGAGCCGTCAAGCCATTCCGAAACCACGACCTTCTGCATGGGTTTCCGATCGTCCGGAAACACCATCTGCAGGTGGAACCGCCTGTGCGTGTACTCGACCACCAGGTCACGGCCTACCCACTGCTCCTGCTGCGTGCAGAATACCGATCGGAGGTCGGTGCCGTCAACGATCAGCACGTGATAGTCGGTGACGGCCTCGGAGTACGTCGCGAAGAGTGAGTTCAGCTTGTCGCCGATTGCGCCTTGCATCATTATATTGACTCCCTCGAAGGTTGCTATAGGCAGGCGGTGCAGTTCGCTCGCCAATACACCCGTCAAGGGCTTCAGATTCAGGAGCACGCCCCTTGCCTGGGAGGGATTCATCACTCCCACATCGATTCCGAGTCTTTCGCAGGACCGTGCGAAAGCCGTGCGCCGTTCACTGCCCGCGAGCTGCTCTTCGAGTGTGGGATGTCGATTATCACAGTGCATGAGCCTCCTTTGGCAGCGGAGCGCCGCGGGAATTCCGTGCCGATCGATCCAGAGCCAGAGGAGGCGCATGGCAACCGCGCTCGATTCTTCAGGCGCGAGCGACCACAGGGTCAAGGAGGTCGCCTCGTCGCGCACGCAGAGAAGGCAGGCGGCCGGAAGGCCAGCGTCGATCCAGTTCGAAGGGATGGAGACGAGGGTCAGGAGCTCCCCGAAACCTCGCCCGCAGCGGTTCACCTGCGGCGTCATGTGGTTGGTCCTGCTGAGCCTCCACAGATCGCTCTCAATGAGCCATCGACGGAGGGTCTCATGGTCGATCACAATGCCCTGCTGCTCAAGCTGTTTGGCGAATCGTGTCGGCCCCACGCCCGGGGCATGCTCCCGATATCTGCTTATTAGATTATTCTTGAACTCATCGGAGAAGGCCCTGTTCGAAGGCCTCCCCCTGTTCCCATGGGCCAGGCCCCGTTCCCCTTCCTCGCGGAAGCGCTTCCAGATCCTTTTCACCTGTCGGGAGGAGAGTGCCAGGATTCTGCTTGCCTGGTCCAGCGTCAACGTTTGCTGACTCACCCTGCTGAGCACTATGGACCTTCTGTTTTCGTTCTCGCTCACGGCGAAACCCTCCTTAGGGCCTTTGGAGATTCTCCCGTTTACGTGGCAACCCAAGGAGTATATCGTGGCAACAATTATTTGTCAACTGTTAACAATCTCGACAGTCACAAGTTCTCGCCGCCCTGAGGGGCTCATAGGGCAGCGTCAAGTCTAAGTGGTCCGTTTCGCAATCTCGATGACGTATTCACGCCGCCGGCGCCCTCTGTTCAGCATCCTGACGGAGCTTCCTCAGCACCTG
>Ga0315293_10003301_pt1 | contig 15545 bp, 13 predicted proteins | sample YL17G13_20_MG_FD_203071 | JGI IMG/M metagenome (GOLD analysis project Ga0315293, IMG submission 203071) | Sediment microbial communities from Yellowstone Lake, YNP, Wyoming, USA - YL17G13_20 | ecosystem: Environmental > Aquatic > Freshwater > Lake > Sediment | place: USA: Wyoming | collected...
AGGTTACTTTGCCCTGCACGGCCTCAGTAAGCAGCTCGAGACCCTCAATATCCTCTGCAAACGGTGCAGCCAGCACGTTGAGGTCAAAGTCCTGGCAAGTATGTATGACATAAGAACAAAGATGGCCAGGGAAATCCTGGCAGAGCTGCGCAGCCACTTCAGCGATAAAATGTTCAAAACTATTGTCAACTTCAATACCAGGCTTAAGGAAGCAGCAAGTTTTGGCCAGCCAATTAGTGAATATGACCCCACAAGCAAAGGCTTCAAGGATTTCCGTGCGTTGGCCGAGGAAGTCCTGTCCTCACAGGTCAAGCAGCAGCGCCGCGAATTTGTCAATTCATTGGCCGGTCAGCTCGAATCTATTAGCGCCACCGCCAATGAGCTGCTGGAGGCGACAAAGCCCGCTCCCGCTGTAAAGCCGCAGGCAGCCACACAGGCCCAAAGGTCTCAGCCGGTCGATATCAGCGAAAAGCTCTCCGATTATTATGGTGTCAACCAGATGGGTGACGCAGTGGTATTTGTAACACTGTATCCGCGTGCCCAGGCTGTGCAAATCGCCGGCGACTTCAATAATTGGCAGCCGACAGCAACTCCACTGGAAAAAGTCGGCACCAGCGGTGTCTGGCAGACGAAAATGAAGTTGCCTGCAGGCAAGTATCGGTATCGGCTGGTTGTTGACGGCCAGTGGCAGCAGGACCCATACAACGAAGTAACCGAGCTAAATCCGTTTGGCGAACTCAACTCGGTCGTTGAGGTAAAATAACATCTCTATTTTTTGTCTTTGGTGCCTTTAACAGCGTAAAAAATTTATTTTTTTCTTTTTACCAGCGTCCCATAAAGAGTATAATTTCCATACTACAAATAATTTCGACCAGTTCGCAATTTTTTGGCCCGCCGCTGGCAGGGTGCTTTTGGGTGGTTCAGGATGGACGTTGGCAAAGGACAATGGATTGTCGCAATTCTTGCACTCACAATGTGCCTTAATTTTGCTGCTTATGCCGAGCCGGTCTATATTTACGGCGGCGACTTCAATCTACGGATTCCCGCTGACCCGCAGAATTCAAAAGGGTGGATGGTCGATGCGATTATTGACATACCCGACCATTTTCTAATCTACGACCTCGATGTCTCCATCAGCGTAACCCACAGTCACGTATTTGATTTGCAGCTTTATCTGCAAAGCCCCACAGGGACTCGGCTGTGCCTGAATATGTATGACCTTAATGAGTTTTTTGATGGCGAAAATTATACGCAGACTATTTTCGATGATGAAGCCGAGCTTTCGATTGAGCAAGGCCAGCCGCCTTTTATTGGCCGATTCAGGCCCGAATCCGGCACCCTCTTATCGGTTCTTGACAGCCAGGATACCTACGGCCCCTGGCGACTGCAGATTTACGATGCCTATTACGCCGACACCGGCACTTTAGACCGCCTTGAGCTTATAATTACAATCCCCGAACCCGCTACTGCGCTTCTTCTGACGCTCGGCGTAGTGTTAATGCACTTACGCAAGTCTCGACGAGACAGAATGGATATTTCTTGTACTTAGCCTGGCGTGGAATGAAATCCGCCCTCGGCGGACGCCGGGTTGCCTGCCCTGCTTGCGCTGAGCTTGCTTGCACTGAGCCTGTCGAAGTGAGCTGAATCGAAGGGTCGAAGGGGTGACGAAACACTGTTTAGCCCCGAAGCTTGCTTCGGGGCCCCCATACTTAACCCGCCGTGGAATGAAATCCGCCTGTGGCGGACGGCGGGTTTGGTTAGCCCCGAAACTTGTCCTGATGTCTTTGTATCGGGATTTACCTTCGGGGTTTTCTTTTGTTTAGCCCTTGTCCGCCATTCGTGTGGCGGAGTTGCTGGCAAGACAACGGAAAAAGCTTTTCTTTGTTGCACTTTGGGGGTAAAAGATTGTGGTTCTGCTTCGCTCCTTTGTCGCATGAAGCTATGAATGACTACGTAGAAGCCGGCTACGCAGGATATTCGCTGCGCTACGAGGGACAAGTTTTATCTGTTGCAAACGGGGCAAGGAGTAGAATTGGAGAATGAGACAGGACGGACTATATGTGAAGCGATCTGAGGAGAAACGGTAATGAACCGTTCTGATTTGAAAGAATTATACTATATCACTCCGATTGCCAATGTGCCGTCGATCCTCAAACATGGGATATTATCTCATAATCTTTCTCGAGAAATTCCACATGATGATTCTATGGCAATGTCAGATATTCAAGGCCGACGTGAAAACAAAAAAATTCCAGGCACAAACAAGCAACTGCACGATTACGCTAACCTTTATTTTGATGCCCATAATCCGATGCTGTGTAAACGCAGTAATCGAAACACCAAAATATGCGTACTGCGCATAAATGCAAGTGTTCTTGATTTGCCAGACGTGATTGTTGCCGACCGAAACGCCTCCAGTGATTATGTACGTTTTTATGAAACGGTAGAAGGATTGGCGGCAATTGACAAAGAGAAACTTTTTGCTAAATACTGGACGCATCCCCAAAATCGTTATGAAGAGTGGGCACATAAATCGATCAAATGTGCTGAAGTTCTTGTACCCAATAAGGTTGAGCCGAAATATATTCTGGGGGCTCTTGTTGCCAACCAGACAGCATTGGAATCTCTTAAGAAACTCGAAAGGGAATTGCACGTAGATATTAAAGGTGATATATTCTTCTAATAGGTTGGTATGAAGATACTAGTGGGTGATATCCTGAAATCCAAGGCGCAAACCCTCGTCAACACGGTAAATTGTGTTGGAGTAATGGGTAAGGGGATAGCTATGGAGTTCAAGAGTCGGTTCCCGGAAATGTTCAAGGACTATGTGCAGCGATGCAACCACAACGAAATACGCGTCGGACAACCCTATCTTTACAAGAGCTTATTCGGCCAGCAGATTGTGAATTTTCCTACCAAAGAGCACTGGAAATCCGTTTCAAAAATTAGCGACATTGAGAGCGGCTTGGATTACCTTCTGGCGAATTATAAGGATTGGGGTATTACCTCGATTGCGATACCCCCTCTTGGATGCGGTAACGGTCAATTAGAGTGGAAGGTTGTTGGGCCACTGATTTATAAGAGGGCCAAACAAATGGATATACCCGTGGAGATATATGCTCCATACGGCACAAAGCCTGCAGAACTGGCTGAAGCATTTCTGGAAAACGCCAGCGAATCCGCGAAAGTAGAGTGTGGCATCTCAAGAGATGAACGACTTCCGTTCAATCCTGCCTGGGTGGGTCTTGTAGAGATTTTACATCGGATTGAAAAACAACCCTATCATTGGCCTATCGGTAGAATAATTTTTCAAAAGATTGCCTATGTAGCTACCCAACAAGGATTGCCCACAGGATTTAATTATCAGAAGGCAAGCTTCGGACCATTTTCTGAAGAACTTAAGCTGGCCGAATCAAAGCTGATTAATAACAACCTTTTGCAGGAAGAACGTTTGGGCAAAATGTTCAATGTTAAGGTGGGTTCGGGTTTCGAGGATGCCCGGAGACGCTATAAGTCTCTGTTGGATAAATACGCTTCTGTAATTGAAAAGACCACAGACTTGTTTATGCGAGTGGATACAACACAAGCGGAAACACTTGCCACGGTGATATTTACTGCAGTTGAGCTCAGGAAAAACAAAAAAGGCCCTGTCTCGGAAATGGATGTTTTTGAAGCAGTGGCGAAATGGAAACAGCGAAGGAGACCACCATTAGATAAATCTACAGTCGCCTCCACTATCCGCAATCTTGGTATGCTGCACTGGCTCGACGTACAACCTAATGACAAACTGCCTGTAATCGAAGAAAACGAGATATACGTTTAAAAACATATTGTCCCACATAGACGCGGCCAGGCTCCTCAGGAGGTCGGCAGCAGAAGAGAGGCGACGAAATACCCCCGACCCCTGCCCCACTGACTACTGATACCCCTCGTTCTTGTCCTGAGCGAATCCTGTCCTGCTTGCACTGAGCCTGTCGAAGTGAGCGGAGCCGAGGGGTCAAAGTAGTCGAAGGGTTCTCCGCCGTAATAAAAAAACCCCACCTCAAATCCACCATTCTCAAAACCATGGTTCTTAAAGCACTCCATAAGTATATACGCATATACTTATATCTCTGTGCAAAAACCCCCCAATCTGATAATACCATTCCCAATCTCTCAAAACAAAAGGTCATAAAATAAAAAAGCCCTCAACAAAGCCTCCAAAGGCCAACTCTAATTTTATCTCAAAAAGACAGTGTAAATTCTGTGTGAATCAGTGTCAGAAATTCTCTCCTCGCGACGTCAATTTTATTTTTGGTACTGGTACGAAGGTCTCAGGAGTTTTTTGTCGGTTTTAAAAAAAGAGGCGTTCCCAACGCATCTGTGGACGAGGTGAAAGGGTATCGCAGTCCCTTAGGGACGAGAATACCCTTAACTGAGGACACCAGAGCCGACCAAAGAACAGTGTCTATCTGTGTGACCTTGCCCTGAGCTTGTCGAAGGATTCTCTGTGCCCTCTGTGACCAAAATCCCTTCGTGTAAATTTGTGTTAATTCGTGGTTCCCTTTGTGTTTTTTGTGCCTTTTTGTGGCTAAAACAAAATCTGTGTGAATCTGTGGAATCTGTGGTTACTTTTGTATTTTTTACCTTCGTGTCTTGGTGTTAAAAAACCGCTCAAAACAGCTCAAAAAGTGACTCATTTTTGCAAAAAAGTGCAAAAAGTTGCTAATTTCTGACAAAAAGATGCAAAAAAGTACTCATTTTTACCCCCATTTTTACGTTGAAAATAAATATGTCCAATAAAATCAATCTTTTAGCTATCGCCAACTACCCCATTTTCAAAATTTTCGTCAAAAACCCCAAATTTTTAAAAAATCTTGGTATTTTTAGTTCTTAATTTTGCCAATCTGGATTGCCAATTTATCGCGATGCCGAATCCTTTTCGATTACTTTTTCTGCTGGGATTTTTTGGACGCGATGAGTTTTGTGCGGAGGTTTTTGTTGGATAGGGCGAGGATTTGGACGGCTAAAATGGCGGCGTTTTTGGCGCCTGCCTTTCCGATTGCCACCGTTGCCACAGGCACGCCGGGCGGCATCTGAATTGTGCTCAGCAGGGCATCGATTCCTTCCAGGCCGCTCCTTGAAATCAACGGCACGCCGATGACCGGCAGGGTTGTTCGCGCTGCCAGAGCGCCGGCTAAATGAGCAGCCATTCCCGCAGCGGCTATGATGACTTTTATCCCTTTTTTAGCAGCATTTGCAGCAAATTCAGCGGCGATTTGAGGGGTGCGATGAGCTGATATTACCCGCACAATCGGCTCAATACCAAAGAACCGAAGCTGCTCGATGCAGCCTTGCATTACATCCATATCGCTGTCCGAGCCCATCACAACCGCTACAGGTGATGTTTTTTTTGATACCATTTGTTTTTTCTTTACAAATAGTTACAATATTTCGCAGTGGTCTGTAACACATGATTTTGTATGGTTGTCATTGCGAGGCCTGCATTGCAGGTCGTGGCAATCTCGTCGTATCAAATGGCGGAGATTGCTTCGCTTCGCTCGCAATAACACCCGGCAATTGACTTGTTACAAACCGGTAGTTTCAAAATACACGGCAATAGTAACGGCCCAGTGCGATGAATGCAAGATAATTAGGGGTGGGAAATGCAGACAAGAAAGCCAATTGTTGCAGGCCAGTTTTATCCTGGCCAATACGATTCCTGCGTGGATGAAATTAACGAGTGCCTCGAGGAACACACCGTAACAGATGTTCTGCCGGAGATAATAGTAGCAGGCATCGTCCCGCATGCCGGCTGGACATTCAGCGGCGGCCTGGCGGCACTGGTGTTCTCGTCCATAAAGCAGCAGCACGATAAGATTCATACCTTTGTGATATTCGGTGCAACGCACGGCTACTTCGGCAGGTTGCCGGCCGTTTATGAGTCCGGCAGTTGGATAACACCACTCGGCGAGGTCTCCATTGATGAGGAGCTGGCCGAGGCCGTATTGAAAACCGGCAAGGCCGTCAGCGACCCTGCTGCCCACAGGTCCGAGCACAGTATCGAGGTGCAGGTGCCGTTTATACAGTATCTGTTTGCCGGTGCAAAGATATTGCCTGTTTTGGTCCCGCCGAGGGAGCAGGCGATAGAGCTTGGCACAAGCATCGCTGATATTATCGACCGGCAGGAGCAGAAAAAAATCGTTTGCCTTGGCTCGACCGATTTGACCCATTACGGCCCGCGCTACGGTTTTACGCCGATGGGGGCGGGCCTGGAAGGTTTGCAATGGGCGGACAAAATCAACGACCAGAGGTTTATTGATTTGACCCTCAAGCTCGACCCGGAAACAATGCTTACCAGCGCTGCTGAAAATGGTAATGCCTGCGGCCCCGGCGCAGCAGCCGCGACAGTGGCTTTAGCCAAAGGATTAGGCAAGACCGAAGGCTTGCTTTTGGCACATACCAGCAGTAACGAAGTAATGCTTCGCAAGATGGGCACCACAGGCCCGGATAGTGTCGGCTATGCAGCCATAGTCTTCTAATTTCTCCTTTAGATAGCTACAATATTTGGCATAAAAAGTATTGATTAATTTTCGAATATATTGATAATACTTGCACGATGTAACGAATTCGATTAAATTTGTTTGACAGGCAATTTTTGATGCTTAAAATTCGATGCTTTCGTATATTAGATTACTCTATGGAAAAATTTAAGGGAGAATGAAGATGGAGCAAAAGATTCTGCTAAAAGAAAGTGATATTCCGCGTCAGTGGTATAATCTGGCAGCGGACCTGCCTACGCCGCTGCTGCCGCCGGTTACGCCTGATGGCAAACCTGTAACGCCGGATATGCTTGCACCTGTCTTTCCAATGAACCTGATTGAGCAGGAAGTCAGCGCCCAGCGATGGATAGACATCCCGGAAGAAGTGCTAAACATCCTTTATCGCTGGCGGCCTTCGCCTTTGAAAAGGGCTATAGCCCTCGAAAAGCATTTAAAGACCCCCGCACGGATATATTACAAAGACGAAAGTCTAAGTCCGCCGGGAAGCCACAAACCCAATACCGCTGTCCCGCAGGCCTGGTATAACAAGCAATTTGGCATTAAGCGATTAACAACCGAGACCGGCGCAGGCCAGTGGGGAAGCGCGCTGGCTTTTGCCTGCTGCCTTATGGGTCTGGAATGCAAGGTTTTTATGGTAAGAATTAGTTTTGAGCAGAAGCCTTTCCGCAAGATTATGATGGGTGTCTGGGGTGCCAATTGTGTCGCCAGCCCAAGCGCGGAGACCAATGCCGGCAGAAAAGTGCTAAAAGAAATCCCCAATACGCCGGGCAGTCTTGGGATAGCCATAAGCGAAGCTATCGAGGCGGCGGTAACAGACAACACAGGCAAAACCCGTTACTCATTGGGAAGCGTGTTAAACCACGTGCTGCTGCATCAGACCATAATCGGTCTTGAGGCAAAGAAGCAGTTGAAGGCTGCCGGCGAAAAGCTGCCTGATGTCGTGATTGGTTGTGCCGGCGGTGGAAGCAACTTCGCTGGTCTGGCATTCCCGTTCACTGCCGATAAAATTAACGGCGCCAATATAAAGATTATGCCGATAGAACCTACTGCCTGCCCGTCGATGACCCGCGGGCCGTTCCGTTATGACTTTGGAGATACTGCCTGCACGACACCGCTTTTGGCGATGTACACACTTGGCCACGCATTTATTCCGCCGCCTATCCATGCCGGCGGGCTGCGTTACCACGGAATGGCTCCTCTGGTCTGCCAGGGCATCGTCGAAGGCCTTTTTGAGCCGAAGGCTTACCATCAGAATAAATGTTACGAAGCTGCCCTGACCTGGGCTCGTGTTGAAGGCGCTATTACTGCTCCGGAGACAAGTCACGCAATCGCCGCTGTCATTGACGAAGCGATAGCAGCCAGAGAAGAAGGTAAGGAAAAGGTAATCCTGTTCAATTACAGTGGGCACGGCCTTATGGACCTCTCCGGCTATGATGCTTATCTGTCAGAAAAACTTTCCGATTACGCTCTGCCGGATGAGGACATAAGAAAATATACCGCTGAGCTGGAAAAGATGCCTGAGGCGCCGATGAGAAAGACAGGCAAATGGTAGGATTTGTTTATTGGGGGTTTATGATATAAGGATTGTCGAAAAGTGTTGTTAAGGATTATTGTTATAGGGAGAATTTCAAATGAAGAAAGTAGTGTTACCAATTATTGTTATCCTCTTGGCGGTACCTGCTCTGGCTCAGGAAAAAAACGGCGAACTGCATGGTGTGATTGATATGACATACCAGAGTAAGTACATCTGGCGTGGCTTCGACGTCTACTCAGACAAAAGCGCATTCCAGCCGTCCGTTGACCTGGACCTATACGGCACAGGCTTTGGAGTCAGCGCGATGGGACACAGGGCCAATTCGGACGGATTTGAAAGGGGAGAGCGGTGGGACTATACATTGTATTACCAAAACATGCTCTGTGCCGACCAGCCCTGCGCCACTATGTATCGGCTTGGCTGGGTCTATTACAACTTCCCGGAACAGAACAATCATGATTGTGACCTGCAGGAGCTACACGCGGTTCTGGCCTGGCCGAACATCTTGCCGGTCAAGGGATTAGTTCCCGCTTATGCTATTGTCAAGCTGTGGCCGTCCAGCAGCGGTTCTATGATTGGCAGCAGGGCACACCCTGGAACGGCTTCGGGCTTTGCACACATCTTTATGCTCGATTACGGTCTGGAGACGACCTGTCCGATTAGCAACCAGCCGAGAGTGTGGAAGCTTCACTCGGAGGTTGTGTACAATGATGGTGTGCATCCTGGCGGTGGAAACGCTGACCAGGATTGGTCGAACGCGGTCTTTGGTATCTCGACAGATGTTGACCTCGGCAGCAACCTTACTTTCACGCCAGGTGTTTATCATCAGGTTACAATGGACGAATCAGTCAATGATGACAAGGATGAGACCTGGGCGGTTTTGAGTCTGAAGTACAAATTCTAATAGTGTTCAGCTTTATGCAAGCACAAAAGGCCGGTTTTATAAAACCGGCCTTTTTATTTGATAGTTTCATCCTGCCAAAAGTGGGACGCAAAACAAAAGCCAACGGTCGGATTCGAACCGACAACCCCTGGTTTACAAAACCAGAGCTCTGCCGTTGAGCTACGTTGGCGCCTTTCTTTGCCGGAATATCGGCCTGAAGTTCATTCACAAAAATTATTATATTAGTTTAACTCCGCTTGGCGAGAATTGCAAGGGATAACGCCGACGCTCTCGATTAGATTTTCTCGTTGAGCTTGACCATACTTTTTGCCAATTCAATAATTTTATCTCGCAGCGCCTTTGGGGAAAGCACCTGGACCTGGTCGCCATAACCCAGTATCCACCAGCTTATTTCGCCCAGGCCGTCAACGCTAAATTCCATAATGGCGGAGCCATCATCGTTGTAGGTAACTTTTTGCGTGCTGTGCCATTGCACCTCAGTTACGTTATTGGCCACTTTGGGCAGGAACCGCAGCTTGATATCGTAGATTCGGCCCTCCGGTATCATTGACCAGGCCTTGCCTAAGTGACCGTTCACATCGAAATCCTCGCCGCCCACAAAGCGTTTATCGGTAGTTTGCAGCTCCTTGATGCGGTTAAGCTTAAAGGTTCGGACACTTTTGTGCAGGCTCGAGTGGCCCAGCACATACCAGGCTCGCTGGTTGTAGAACAAATGATATGGGCATAGTTCGAGGTCGATAATTTCGCTCTCAAAAAGCGAGTGGTATCGCATATTCACTTTGCGTTTTTTTGCTATCGCCCCCTGCAGTTGGGCGAAGGTTCTCTCAAGTCCGCCCAAAGGGCAAATAGATGCTTGGGCGCCGGCCCTGGCAGAGATATTGCGTAGAGCTATGTTGCAGTATTGTCTGATTCCGGAGGGAAGATTATTTTCAATTTTCAAGGCGGCAAGCAGCGCCGAGTTTTTGAAGGGTAACTGTATCTGAGAGCTTGCCTTATGAACCAATAAAAGCAGGCTCAGCGCCTCTTTCAAATTTAGGTCCACGGGCGGCAGGAAAAATTCGGGCGATATGATGTAACCGCCGCGCTCGGCATCATAATGATATGGAACACCGATGGCCTGTAATTCTTTGAGGTCACGAAAGATTGTCCGCCGGCTCGTTCCAAACATCTTTGATAGCTCACTGACAGCATAGTTCTTTCCCGCTTGCAGCGTTGTTAGAATCTGTATAATTCTGCCGATTCTGCCGACTTTCATAAATTGCCTCTTAGCTTGAGTATTTACCCAAAAGTGGCACACGCCACGCAGTGTGCCACTTTTTCATTTACGACTTTTACTCCGTTAGAAAGCCCCGCCTTCGCATAGCTCGCTACGGAGCTCCGAAAAAAGACCCTTTCTAACGGAGTTTACTTTGCAAGACCCAGCGCAATACATACGGAATTTGTGAGCCCGGTTCCGGTCTGGCTCAATTATCAAATCACGTCCGAATTTATACATCAGCATAATAGGGACGTCAAACCATCGGCACGGCAGGTGCAGGGACACCGGCCCGGTTGCGCGTGCTTCTCGAAACGCCGTTTCGCTGGGTTAGGTCTGTTCAGCAATCAGCTCAGTAGTTAATTGGTGCGGGGTCAAAATGACAAAAAAGAAAGGGCGAGCCAAATCAGCTCGCCCTTGTTTTATGGTTTTTATCGCTGCATTTTCACTTCTGGTTGAACTGTCTGAATAACCGTGCCGGGGCCGCCTGCGCTATATGTGTTTATACGAACTCTCTGCTGGAACTGGTCGAAGTTGGCCTTACCTTGTGCAAAGACATCGATGTCGGCCTTTTTGGCACGAATAGTCATTATTGTAGAACCTCCGGACACATCCTTTGTGCGTAAGAGTGTTTGCCAAACGTCGGCGTGTTTTCTGTTTGCAGTTGTGGCCGTGCGACTTGTGCCTCGTTGAGATGCATCAGAGCGGGGTGAAGCGCTGGAATAACGACTTGTGCTTGTTTGAGGGGCAGCAGAACTAGGACGGGTTTCTACAGTTTCTAAAATTACATCGACAGGGGCACAGCCTCTGATTGTTATGATGACCGACTCCTCGGGTTTTAGGTTTCGAATGTTCGCTGCATGCTTTAAGGACTTGATAATCAAATCTTTAAGCTGCTCGACTTTCTCGCCATCGTATTCCCTGGTAGGTGCTCCCACCCGCCTGGAGATTACAATCCGCGATTCCTGATCGTAGCCGACGTCCTCTTGTTGCGAATACAGCTCACGCTTGGTCTCTTCCCAGGTTAAATCGCCCTGCTCGTTAGGCTCTTGTTCTTTGATTTCAGATGGAGGGGCCAGCGGGAAATCCACCTGGAGCAGAAACAGCACTCCATAGCCCTCAAGGTATATAGCTTCAGGACCGGCAGATCTACCGAACGGGTCCCACTTTAGTGAAGTGTTAAGACCATATTCCTGGCGGAGCTTCTTGTCGAAAATGCGGCACATTATGCCGACGTCCTCGGTTATTGCAGCCAAATCCTCTGGCTTTAGTTCTTCAACAGGAATTACAAGAACTGTTTGTGCAGCTTGTGAGTGCAATTGGAGTTCGAGTAAGTTTGCATTTATGCTCACCGCAGGCTCCTGGACTGCTGCTGGTGTACTCAGCGACTCTGCGAAAACCCTATAATCAGCAGCTTGTCTTAGAAGGGATTCTTGTTTGGCCGCCTCATCTTTCTGCACAGCCTCGACCTGCTTTTGTGCGGCTCTAACTTCAGCCTCTGCTTGCTCTTGTGCTTCCTTTTCTGCCACTTCTGCATCCTTTTGCGCACCGGCGGCGGCTTCTTCAAGCCCCTCTTCACCTGCGCTTTGGGCCGGGGCGCAAGCCGGCGTTGCCAGAATGAGCATCATAAGAACGACTGTCAAAATAAAAGGTCTCATTTTTTACTCCTTTCTTTCAAATGGGATTTCGGTTTCTGATGTATCCGGCGGCACAATGTTCGGTTGTGTGTCAGCCAGAAATTTCGCTATGTCATATCTTGCCCGCAGCAGCTCATCCTCCGTATAGGTGGCCAATGTTACCAGGCCGCTGCTAAGCTGGGTTTTATCCTGAAGGCGGCTTGTTTCTATTTGTTGCAGTGCTGCAGCAACCCACCGTCGGTCTTGAGTCTGTGCCGTGTTGATAGCATCTATAAGCTGCTCAAGCAGCTGATTTGTCACGGTGGTGGAGGCAGCTAAAGTCCGCGTTGCAAACTGATTCAAATCCTGGCGGTACTGCTGGTCAAGCTCGCCTTTAAGACGGGCATAACTGACTGCTGAGCTTAATTGCCAGTATCGCCCCATCTCTTCAAGAAGGTTCTGGCGAATGACCGGCTCAATGGCTGCCTGAAGCTGCTCAACATCCGGCGGCTTCGGCGCCGACAATCGACCGGCTAAATACCCGGCAGTTATCAATATAACTGCCGCCGCAGCCAGCTTGCTGAATCCGCTTGTGTCTTTGAATCTTTGCAAAATTTGAATTCGCTTTGTAATCGTTTGCGCGGGTGTTGTGCCGGCTGCTTCGGTTAGCTTCGCAATAGTCGCATCGATAGTTTCTTGCGGCGGCCCCGGTGGGACAGGCGTTTGTGCAAGGGACTCAGTTGCTTTGCTTAAAAGGTCATCTTTGTTTTTCATAGCTTATACCTCACTACTTTTGTATTTATCAGATGATTGCTCAAAGTATTCGCGAAGTTTTATTCGTGCACGGTGCAGCAGGACACCGGCTGCATTGGTTTTTATACCAAGCTGTTTTGCAATCTGCCGGTAGCTCATATCATTCAAATATCGCAGGCAAAAAACCTGCCCCTCTTGTGGCGGCAGCAGGCTTATGGCCATTCGCAGCCTCTCGGTCAATTCCTGCTGCTGCACCTGCTGCACTGGTCCCGGATTTTCACTCGGAATCGCTGCCCAGCCGGCATCAGCCGAATTAGAGTTCACCTGCCGAAGCCTCTGGCGCAGGCAGTCTATCGCCCTCACAGTGGCCAGTCGGGCTAAAAGTGCAGAAAAATTCCGCACACGCTGACGCTGCGAAACTTGCAGGGCGGAAACGAACGTCTCCTGGAAGCAATCCGCGGCGTCCGTATGGCTGCCCAGCAGTCTATATGCAGTCCGCCAGACGATTGGGCCGTATTTTTTAACAATTACCTGCCAATCAATAACTTGCAAGCAAGTCTCCTTTTTGGCACTTGGCCTTTGTTATAGTAGTCGCTGCATCTGCATATTTTATTACAGGGGGCAAAACAAGGTTCAAAAGTTTTGTAAAAAATGCAGGTATCAGGGCATTTCCTAAAAAAAACGATAATTTATTTGATTGTTTTCAGATTTTTTTCTTGAAATTTTCTTTTCACACGTCACAATAATCCTTAGTTGTGGGTCGTAAGCTCTATCTTATTTGCCTTGTGGAGCAAAGTAAGTGCAGTACAATGGAGGCATAATGTTGGGTGTTAGAAAATTTGTAGTGCTATTGGCGCTGGTTATCCCGGCATGTCCATTGTTGCTCGGGGGGTGCGGAAGCTCACAAAAAACTACAAAACCTGCGCCTGTGGCAGCCGTTAAGCTAAAGGTCACGGCAGCCGACCTCAGGAAAGAGAGTTTATTAAAAGAGCTCGACCGCAAATTCGAAAATCCCGATGCCCATTTTCAACTGGGCGAAATGTATCAGGCCGATGGCCTCTGGTCCAAGGCTGAATACCATTACAATATCGCGTTAAGTTTTGCTCCTGCTCACAGGCCTGCACAGGCGGCGAAGGTAAAGGTATTGCAAAGTAGCGGCAAGGCCGCCACGGCTAAAGTCGCCGCTGACCTCTATATCAATCAGGTTTCCGGCTCGCCGGAAGAGTCGCTTAAGCTCGGCCTGGCATTTGTAAAGCAGCAGCTCGATGATTATGCCTTGTCCTGTTATATGCAGGCGCTGAATTTCGCGCCTAATTCGGCCAAGGTTAATAGGGAGATTGGTTACTATTATCTGCGCAAGAACGATTTAATTCGAGCCAAGGAGTATCTGACCCACAGCTTCCAGATTGACCCCAGGCAGCCCGATGTGGCCGGTGAATTAGGCCGGCTCGGCGTGGCTGTGCGAATACCCAGGAGAACTGGCACGCAGGTAAAGAAACTGGATAAAATTGTTGGAGGTTCGGGCGAGGTGCCAAAGTAAAAAGATTTGAGCCGCACTAAAATTATCTTTACAATAGCTCTTTACCAAAAACTAAAGTCAGGACTGTATTAAACTTAATTTTCGTGCCGCTTTACGTTTCGCAGCTATTTTCATTGCCCCGTGGCGAAAGGATGCGCTGCGGGGTTTTTTCATTTTCAATTTGCTGTTTTCTATTTATTATTTCCAATATCTTGATGTTTAGCTTACAGGGTTTATTGTTAAGGAATAGATATTGTGTTTGGATTACATCCGGCTGATATTGTTGTTCTGGCTTTATACTTTGTCGGGATGACCCTCATCGGGTTCAAGGTTGCGAAGGGAGTACAAAGCCTGACCGATTTTTTTATGCCTCGCAAGGCGAGCAAAATGCTGATGGTAATGCACGCCTTCGGGAGTGGCACGCACGCGGACCAGGCGGTCGGGGTGGCTTCAAAGACCTATACGAATGGTCTGTCCGGTATATGGTATCAGTGGTGCTGGCTGTTTCCGACGCCATTCTACTGGCTGATTGCAGCAGTGATGAGGCGTTTGCGGGCGATAACGACCGGAGATGTTTTTGAAGCCAGGTTCGGCCCAAGTGTCGGGATGCTGTTTGCTGTTGTAGGGATGCTGAATCTTGTAGTTAATATCGGTGTGATGCTCAAGGGCTCCGGTGCAGTTGTTGACGCGAGCACCGCAGGTAATGTCCCCGGCAATTACGCTATCGGTCTGATGACGATTGTAATCGTGATATACGGTATGGCTGGCGGGCTGTCGGCGGTGATTATGGCGGATTTCATCCAGGGAATTCTGACCATTATCTTTTCGTTTATGCTGCTGCCGTTTATTTTGGGAGCGGTGGGCGGAATGGACGGCATCCGCACAGCGATAAAGGACCCTGCAATGTTATCGCTGGTAGCTCCGGAAGAAATAGGCTTTTTCTACATAACTATAATTGCCTTTACCTCGCTGGTGGGTATTGTTACGCAGCCGCACAGTATGGGCACATGTGCTGCCGGTAAGACGGAGATTGAGGGCAGGGTAGGGATGATGTGCGGAAACTTTGTTAAGCGGATATGCACGATAGCCTGGTGTTTAACCGGACTTGCCGCGGTTGTGTATTTTAGCGGGCGTGACATCAATCCGGACCATATCTTCGGATTGGTGGCGGCAGAGTTTCTGCCCAGGGTATCTTACGGCGTGCTGGGCCTGTTCCTGGCATCGCTTTTGACCACGGCGGTGGGTTCCTGCGACTCATTTATGATTGCCTCGGCGGGTCTGTTTACTGAAAACATCTACAAGCGTGCCAGGCCGGATAGAACCCAGCGGCATTATCTTTTCGTTGCTCGCGCTGCATCGGTTGCGGTGGTTGCCGGCGGTGCGGCTTTTGCCTATTGGCTGCCCAGCGTTGTCAGAGGCCTT
>Ga0315293_10003302_pt1 | contig 15541 bp, 12 predicted proteins | sample YL17G13_20_MG_FD_203071 | JGI IMG/M metagenome (GOLD analysis project Ga0315293, IMG submission 203071) | Sediment microbial communities from Yellowstone Lake, YNP, Wyoming, USA - YL17G13_20 | ecosystem: Environmental > Aquatic > Freshwater > Lake > Sediment | place: USA: Wyoming | collected...
GAAGGCGCCACCCCTTCGCAGACTGAGTTGAGAACCTTGACGGCCTTGAGGGTATGGATGCTGCTGTTTATGTCCTCCGTTATGTTGGCCGTTATGATGTCCGACCTTGAGGGCCTGAGCGGAACGGATGCCGTGACCTCGGTCGAATTGGTCAGCCCGTAGTGCATTATCTCATCCCCTGAGGAAGACAGCAGCGTCAGCTCGAAGGAGAAGCCCCACATGTCTATGTTCCCTGTGTTCTCAATCCTTGCCTTCAGCCAGTCGGTGCCGTTCCCTGTAAAGTTCCAGTCGACGCCGTAGTACCCGTAGTTGGAGTCCAATTCGAGGCCTGCGTTCCTGCACATAATCTGCTGCGCTGTCGTGCTGCCGGTCGAGTTGGTGGTCGTGGTCACGAGCTCATACATCCATGGCGTGACCACTGAAAGTATGCCTATGGTAATCACTATGAGCAGCAGCGCGGATACGACTGCCGACAGCGCCTTGGACATAAGTAAGTATTGGAGAAGGCTCTTAAAATTAAGAATTTGCCCCAATAGTAAGGAAATCCGCGCCGGATTCAAGGGCGAACGTGATGGTATAGTTGTTGAGGTACTGATATGACGTGTTGATGTGGGCGAGCACTTCGCCCCCCGGGAGAGCGTAGCCTTCGGCGGCAAGCTCCGTGTAACCTGTGCCTGCGGTGGAGTTCTGGCTCTGGTCGATCGAAATCTCCAGCTTTTCCAGCGGCATCCATTGAAGCAGCTTCTTGTTGTAAACGGCCTGGAGGAGCTGCCCGGTGTCATAGGACTGGGGGGATTGCTGGGAGCCTATCCTTTTGATGAATACCTTCAGGTTCTCGTTCTCCAGCACATAGGACGGCTGGCCGCCGTAGGAGCCGGAAAATGCCATCGTGTCCAGGTTGGAGCCGATTATGAGGTTCCCGGCCCGCTGCATGCTCCTGGGGGAGACCATCATGGCATCCGTTTCCAGGACCCATTTTATCGTGTCCGTGGTGTCGTTCATCTGCAGCGTTCCGGCGCCTATCGTCATGTAGAGGCTTCTCCTGCTGCCCTTCCCCTGCGATGCGACCTCCTGGATGAGGCTGTCCATCTTCAGCATCAGCGATTTCGTCTGGTCAAAGGCGGACGACAGCTGCATCGAGTATATCATTGGTGATGCTATGGCGTATACAACGAATATGAGCGATATTATCACCGCAAGGAACAGCACCTCGGTAATGACCGTCATCCCTTTCATTCATCCACCCATTTAATCTTGTTTTTCAGGCTAATATCTCTTTTCTCACCAGGTTGCGCCCCCTTTCCAGGGAGAGCCTCGAATAGATGCTCGTCTTGTTGCGGAGCATCGTGCCCCCGGAGACGTCACCGTCCACGGTCACGGAGACGTTGAAAGCATAGCCTGACGGCGAGAACGTCGTCCAGTTCGTCGATCCGCCGCCGACGTAGAGGTCCTTCGTGGCGCCTGATATGTTAATCGAGAAGGTCTTCGGCGAGCCCATGAAGTTCCCGCCGCTGACGTTGATGGTCGTCCCGTTGTCCGTGAAGACGAGCCAGAAGCATGTCATGTTTATCCCGTGGCTCCCGGCCGCATCAATGGAGAATTCGGTGAAGTTCATGAGGGTCTCCACCGGACCAGAGCCGTTTATGCCGAGGTTGAGCGCGTGGGGGAGCTCCGCAGCCAGATTGTCGGATATCCGGCTCATGTCGTCAGTTTCGGCCTTCGTGATGCTGACGTTGATGGGCATGCCGAAGAACAGCAATATGCATATGAAAAGCGCGCCTATTACAAAGAACTGCCCTTTCATCATTCTCACCTATTCCCTGTACATGTACAGGATAACCTCCATTGGCTGATATGACTGGTCCCCGGCAACCATTATGCCCGCGACCCAGACGTTCTCCTTGGACGGCTGGATGCCTGCGCAGCTGCCGCCCTGGCTGCAGACCTGCACCGTATGGTTGTACCCCTGTAGATATCCGGTCGCCTCCACCATTTCATTTATCCCTGAATAGTTCATGGCTGCCGCATATGCCCTGAACTCGCCCTTGTCATAGGCCGCCGAAAGCGCCCTGTACCCATGGACGGGCACCGAAGGGGAGATGTTCATGTAGTTCGAGCTGAGGGCCGCGGCGAAGAGCAGGATAATCAGGCCGCCGATGATTGCCTCTATGGTCTTCCAGACGCCCCTCATTGCCACAACCTCACTGTCATCTCTACGCTCCCTCCCTCCATGAGCGAGCCAGACAACGGGTAGGCGAAGACCTCCCTGCCAGACCTTGGGATTGCATAGCCGCAGGAAAGCGCCGAGCCTCCTGCCTCCGCAAGCACGTTGAAATCGTATGTGATGCCGGCATCCCTCTTGACATTCTCCGGGAAGCTGTTGATGAGGCTGCAGACCTGGCTGTTCTTGACGGATGAGAACATCCTCCTCTTCTCTGCAGCCCAGAGCGTCGTCTGGTTGCTGCCCGACTGTGGGATGACCTGGTCGCATTCAAGCGAGGTGTTTATGTCCGCATACTCTATGAAGAAGGTGTTCTTTCCCGACGTGAGATTCGCCTTCCAGTAGACCTTGCTGCCGGAAATCATGCAGGGCAGGCTTGCGTTCGAGAACTGCCGGCTGACCACCCTTGTCGAGTTCATCTCGCTCCCGGCCCAGCTGACATAGGCCCAAAGGGTTACGTTCTGTACGTCCGAGTCGGCGGTGAAGTTCGCCGGGATGCTGGTCAGCTCCGTGCCCATGTAATCCGCAATCCTCTCCCCTGCAAGGAAGGCTGGCTCGGACCTTGAGGCTATCCTCCCCTGGGTCAGCAGCGTGAAATAGGAGAACGCCCACACCGCAAAAATGAGGAATATGACGATGGCCACTATCCAGTCGATGCGCATAATTTATTCTTCTCTTTGCGCGATTATATGCTTATCACGTATCCGGGTTTCCCTGGAATGGGAATCATCCGAAATTGCCAGGGCCGTGATATTGGCGGACCCCAAAATGCGGGCTGCTCTGGCCCGGTCCCATGGTCAGGTATGTCTCGAAAGGCGAACCGCTGGTATGAAGGACGCAGGCCGCCACGACCCTGTGCCTGTCCATCAATGCAAAGGAAGCGTCCTGGCCGAATACTTCCCTGGACTGACCCATCGTGCCAAACCGAATAGGAGCGCCTGTTATGGGGCTATAGGCAACGGTCCAGCCGCAATCCTTTTCCGGCAGAGGCTCGCAATCCTTGCCTATCATGAATACCTGCCCGCCCTCAAAATGCACGGCTTCGCCCCGCGCTTCGATGCGTTCAGGCCTGACAACCCATCTTCTGTTCGGGTTGTCCAGATACGTGCAGGTAGCCTCGCCGCTCGTCCGCTTGACTGTTGCGTCTTCGTTCTGCAACCATGCAACTTCCGCCCTGTAAGCGGGCGAAATGCGTTGGCCCAGATAATCGCTGCAGAAAAATGCGGTTTGGAGGTCCAGCAGCAAAGGGGCTTTCCTGTAGACCTCCGGGGCAGACATGTCTATTCCAAACTGGCCCAGCTCCCCCATCAGGAAAGCCGGATATTCCACCTTCGCCATAACAGGGATTACTGCGCCCGGTTTTACCATAATATACCACACAAAACAATTTCCAATCAATATTTATCCACGATATTTATAAAGTTATCACTTTTTGGTGGTTAATAATTGGCTAATTATATGTAGGCGCAGGCTTCCCATGCGCTTCTTCAGCGAGTCCCATCTAAGCCAGGCCAGCCAAAGGGCGAGCACCAGCGCTATCAGGCCTGCCTGCCATAGCCAGTCGTGGAAGACCTTCGCGGCTTCAAGGCCGTAGCTCCTTTCGATAAGGACAACGGCTATGATTCTCAGGAGATTCCCGGCATGTATGAGAGGGATGCCGATGAGTGTGCCTGCAATCCTCTTCCTCATGCCTGCGCCCAGCGTCGCGAAGATGAGCGCTATGAAGGCCAGCATGGACTTCCATCCGGTGCAGTCGGGGCCGATGAAGAAGATGAAGGGCTGCCCGGAGCCGACGCTCAATATCAGGTCCTTGCTTGTCACTGCGAATCCCATGGCATTGAGGGCCCATGCCACCTGGCCAGCGGTCATGCTTTGGAGAGGCAGCAGGATGAAATCCATCCACATTATGACATAGAGCGGGATGGAAAGGGCTATCAGCCTCAGAAGGAACACGAGCGTGTCCTCCATCCTTTTCTGCTGCCTTGTCAGCCTGATCTTCTTCCGGCTCATTCCAACCCTCATGCATTACCCCCTGTAAAAAATACTGTCACACTTATTTTTTAAACCCGGGCCTAAAATTATAAGGGTGTTATAGGAGTATACATGGCATTCAGATGCGAGATGGCGGCAAAGAGCATAATACCGGTTGCAAGGGCGCTCATAGCGAAAAAGCTTGTGGATGCCTACGGGTTCTCGCAGACAGTGGCGGCGAAGAAGATGGGCATATCGCAGCCGGCCATATGCCAGTACAGGAAGAACATAAGGGGGCGCGGGGCGGAGTCCTTCGAGGCGAACGGGAGGTTCATGGAAATCGTGAATGAGATTGCGAAGAAGGTCGCCGAAGGGAGCGTGACGCCTGAAAGAATCGACAGGGAGATGTGCAGGCTCTGCCGGCTTATGCAGCCTGAGGAAGCCTCCTGAGATAAAAGATAACAATTTAAATAAAGACCACAATCTATAACAATTCGGTGTTTTGATGTCAAAAAGGAACAGGAAAAAGAGGCCGGAGAAAATCGAGGCTGTTAAAGCACACGTTAAAACTCATGAGCCGGAAAAGAAAACCGAACCCAGGCAAAAACCCGGCGGATTTCTTAAGAATAAGAACCTTTATGTCCTGATAGCAGCGGCAATCGTCATAGTCGTAATCGTAGTGTTAGGAATGAGGAGCTTGTCGCCGCCAGGGGGCTCGGGCACTGTCAACCTTACAGGCAATGTTGTGCAGGCCGGAGACAAGATAAACGTTACTTATACGGGGAAACTCGCGACCGGCGAGGTTTTCGACTCGGGCACGATGGAATTCAACGTTGGCTCCGGCGAGATGATACAAGGCTTTGACGAGGCAGTCGCCGGCATGAGGGTCGGCGAGGAGAAAACCGTCACGATACCGCCAGACAAGGCCTATGGCGTGCCTGACCCTACGCGTATCATGGCCATACCTGTTGTGCAGGGAATCCTGAAGGGGCTGAATATCACGGTCGAGCAGTTTAATGGCACTTTCGCGGTTCAGCCGGAGGTTGGCAAGACCTACAACGATGACCGCCTAATGATGCCGCTCAAGGTCACAAGCGTTGTCGGCAATAAAACCGTGTTTCTTGAATGGGCTGCCAATCCTGGAGACCTGATACAGGCCGGCGAGCCTTGGGAGATTAGCGTGATTGCCTCCAATGCCACTTGGATAACCATGAAAAGGAATGTAACCGATGGCATGAGAATCATGACCGTCCTTGGGGAGAGGCAGATTTCCGTGAGCGGCGGCGAGATAGTAATCGACATGAACCACGAGCTCGCAGGGAAGACGCTGACATTCACCATAAAGGTCCTGAGCGACACGAAGACTAGCAAACTCGAGCAGGTCTGCAGCAAGGTCAACCTGCCGAAATCTGACAAGCCTGTCATGGATGTCTTCGTCATGTCCTACTGCCCGTTCGGGCTGCAGATGGAAAAGGGCGTCATACCCGTCAAGGAGCTGTTCGGGGACAAGATTGACGTGAAGATCATGTTCGTAAACTATGCCATGCACGGCAAGAAGGAGATTGATGAGAACACGCTGGAATACTGCATCCAGAAGGAGCAGCCCGGCAAGTTCTGGGCGTATCTGAAATGCTTCGTGGGAAGCGGCGTCTCAAGCGATTGCATATCGACTACGGGCGTAGACAAGACGAAGGCTGATGCATGCGTGGCTGCCGCGGACGCCCAGTTCAAGATAAGCGAAAACTTCAATAATCAGACGAAATGGCTCAAGAGCCAAACCGGACAGCCCACATACCCGGTTTACGCGGTCAATAATGCCGAGAACGGGCAATTCGGAGTGCAGGGCTCACCGACGGTTGTCATAAACGGCAATCCTGCGAGCATATACCCGCGCTCCCCGGAAGACGTCAAGAATAACATCTGCTGCACCTTCAATACCATGCCGGCGGAATGCGACAGGGCGCTGAGCGCAGCCAACCCCTCAAGCGGATTCGGCTGGAGCGCCGACCTTAACACCGGCACAGGCGGCGGAGCAGCAACCTGCGGTTAGTGCAGTTGGATTTGATTTCTCAGTAGAGTGGTGGTTACAAGATATAGCAGAATAGAATTACCACGGACCAGCTAAATGCAAACCTGAAAGCATCTGGTCCTGCAGGTCAAATCGTTCACTTATTTCTTCTGAAAATCTTGCTCAGGATTCCGCCTTTCTTCCTTTCCTGCCCGTAGGAGCCCGAAACTCTGGTGTAGCCGCCTGAGTAGGCCTGCGTGAACTTCTTAGTTACTTCACCGCCCGTCCTTCCTTTTCTCCTCATGAGGGAAGCCGGCGCTTCTTTGAGCTTGTTCAGCCACTTGGACAGCCCCTTCGACTTGCCCGCAGGTGCATACCCCTTGCCCAGGGTATAACCCTGCGGCGGAACGAGCATGTATATGAGGAGGCCGACGGCACCGATGCATATGATGCCGACCACCAGCCACATAACTATGTTGTTCCAGAAGTCGCCGCCGGCTGCTGCGCCGGTGACCCCGAGCTCACCCATCAGGGTATTCGTCTGGTTCAGGAGCGTCCTCAGGTCATTGAGCAGCGTCGTGACCTGCATGTAATTTCCGCTGTCCCAGGCCGCCTTCGTGTTATTGAGCAGTAGCCTTGTCGCATTTATCTTAAGTTCCAGCAACGTCAGGTTCTGGGCTGACAGCTGGCCGGATGCCTTTATCCTTTCGAATTCGCTGAGCAGCTGTGTGACAATCGTGGTATAATTCTGGTAATCCGCCTCTATCTCCCTTATGGTAGATGCCAGAGGCGCCACAGCGACCGTGAAGGACACCGTGTCCTTTGCCGTTGAGCTTGTCGTGGCCTTGTACTTGCCTGTATAATTTCCTATGGGCGTGGTACTGGATGTGACGATGTTAACCGTGAAATTCGCAGTGTCGCCAATGGCAACATCGGCGGAGGCCGGCGTCGAGGTGGCATTAAGGCCTTCGCCGGTCAGCTCAACCGCGAACAAGACGGTGAGGTTCTGGTTGCCCGTGTTCTTGACGTAAACCGACTTGACCGCAGAGTCTCCCTGCGTCAGGTATACGGACCTGTCATATTTGTTTATGTTGACCTCGAAGGTCTGCTTGATCTTGCACAGGTGGTTCGTTGCATAGTATCCGTCGGGGCACGTCAGCTTCTGGCACTTCAGACTCTTGTTGCACCACGAGTCGGAAGCGCAGCTCCCGTTGTTCAGGCAGTAGGTCACCGGATTCGTTATCCCATTATTGCCATCTTCATCGTTGGGTGCAGTATTGTTCTCGATGTCCACCGTTATTATCTTTGTATACCAGTACAGGATGTTCTTGTGGATTGTGGTGGCGTTTATCTTTACGGTGTAGCTGCCTACTGCGGCCGAGGCACTCGCCGACAAATGGACCTGGCCGCCCTTGTAACCGTTTTCATTTATTTCCGATGCCGTAAAGTATTTTGAGCTGGGTTCCCCTATGTGCCCACTGGACAGGACTGCGTCCGTGAAGTTCACGGAAAGATCGACTTGCGCTGTGAGGTTGTCAATGCCGTCATTGTAGAGCGTGAAGGCATTCTCCACGTTGCTCTCTCCGGGTGCCAGGCTGGCGCCGCTCGAAACGACCCTGAGGTAAGGGGCAACCAGATGATAGAGATTCGTGCTTGTTTCCCCGGAGCTTGTGCCGCTGAAGACATGGCCTGTGCTGTTTTCCGTTGCGGCGACCTTAAGGTAATGGAGGTCGTACTCCGCGAAGCGGTTGTTGTATGACGAATAGGAGTTCGAGTTGAGCCCCGGGACGGTGTAGTTGAAGACATAGACTCCGCTTCCCTGGTCCGAGAAGTTGCTCGTCCTGTTGTAGTACTGCAGCCTGTATGCCGTGCTGCCGTTGACCCAGTAGTCATATACGGAGAGGTTCGCCAGCTGGAGCCCGGGGACACTTGTCCCGTTGTAGTACTGGACTTTGACCCGCACGCTCACGTTTTTGTCATGCTCCGGATAGGCAGACGACTGGTTCGTAAGGGTCACGTTCAGTATGGTCACGTTGAGCGATGTCGAGAATGATGATATCAGCGTGTTGTCGGTGTTGGAGCGCTCATACGTTTCGTTGTTCGTCGCGTCGGCCATCGCATATATGTAATATTCGCCTTCTGAGCCGTTGACGTTCACAACATAACTGACCGTATAATTGGCATTCTTGGTGACGCTCGCTGCCGGAACGACGACGCTCTCATTCATGTAAAGCGCTGAAGTACATGGGTCGGCTACGGTCTGCCCGAAGCAGAATTTTATGCTCGTGCTATTGATTACATTCGTCGTTCCGTTGTTGCTGACCGTCACGTTAATCGTGAGGTTGGCCAGGCCCACATAGGGTGTCGGGTTCAGCCTCGGAGTTATGTTGCCTACAACCAGGTTCGGCCTGTTGCCGACATAGAAGGTGAAATTGGCCGGCGCAAATGCCGAATGGTTGGCGTTGTCCCAGCACTGCACATTCCATGAATAGTTGCCGTTCTCGTCGGTGCCGTTCGCGAAGCCGGTCGCCGTGAAATTGTTGATTATGTTGTTATAGATGGTGACGTTCGACCAGTTGATGCTCCAGTTCTGCCCGGTGTCGTTCGTCATCCAGAGGGTGCAGTTGATGAGGTTGGAGTAGGCATCATACGGCCTGTACTCGAAAAGTATGGTGTCGGTGATAGCGTACCATGCCGAATTCGGGGATATGAGCGTGACCGACGGGGAACTTGTGTCAACCGTGAAATATCTTGTGGCCGTCCTCAGGTTCCCGGTGGTGTCATCGGCATAGACGGTCACATTCTGGGGGCCCTCTGATAGCGCAGGCAGCGTCGAGTTCGCACAGCTTGCGAGGGTGGTGTTGGATGTTGAGTTCAGCGAATACCAGCAGCTATCCAGGCCGAAGGCGTCGCTGGCGCTGTAGTTCAGGGTTATGCCCGATGTGTAGTTGTACGTCTTGTTCTCCGGGTAGAGAACGGACAAGGAAGGCGCGTTGGTGTCAAGCAGGGCTGTCCTCGTTGCCGTGACGCTGCTGTTGCCCGTCGTGTCGTTCGCAAAAACGTAAAAGCTGTAGTAGCCGTCAGCGAGGTTTGTCTTGCTGACCCAGAAATTCCCGGCAGCGCTGCCTGTCCAGGTCGAGTTCAGGATGCCTTCCCCGGTGGAATTGCTCAGGTTGTATGATATGTTCTGCATGTTGAGCTCGGTCACCGAGACGTTTATTAATATCCAGTTCTGGGAATGGTTGCCTTCGGTCGTTGTATTGGTGTTGTAGGACAATGATGGTGCCAGGAAGTCAAGAACAACAAGCCTCGGAGCCGTGGTGTTGATGTTGTTGGCCGAATCGTTGGCGAACGCAAAGAAGCTGTAGTTTCCTTCGACAAGCCCTGTTGCATTGACCCAGTAGTTCACGCTATCGTTCCCTGTCCAGCTGGTGCTCAGGACGCCGCTTGTTGCCGGAGCGCTCAGATTGAAGGCTACGAATTCTGCCCCTCCGCTCATGGTGACATTTATGAAAATCCAGTTCTGGGAATAGTTGTAGTAGCCTGATGACGTGGTGCTTGTGTTATACCAGAGCAGCGGCGCCTGGGTGTCAAGGGTAACCGTCCTCGGGGTAGTGGCACTGCCGTTCCCAAGGGTGTCGTTCGCGAAAACGTAGAAGCTATAGTAGCCGTCGGCAAGCCCGGTCTTGTTGACCCAGAAATTCACGGTGTCATTCCCCGTCCATGTGGTGTTCAGGACGCCTTCGTATGTCGAGTTGCTCAGGTTGTATGATATGGTATTGAGATTCAATTCCGTTACCGAGACATTTATGAAGACCCAGTTCTGGGACCTGTTGCCTGCCTGGGTGGCTGTGGGGTTATAGGAAAGCCTCGGAGCAAGCCCGTCTATGCCCGATGATATATTGAAGCTGAAATTGTACCCGCCCAGATTCTTGAGGGAAACATTCCACTGGTAAACGGCTTCTGTGTTCGTGTACTTCGGCGACGCGTTGAATGTGATGTTGATTATGGAGCCATTACCAAGCTCGTTCCCGTCGGAGGAGTTGAAGCATAAAATCATCTTGAATTTCCCGTCGCCGCCGACCGAAGGTGTCGTGCAACTCCAGCTGGAGTTTGAGATGCCCACTGCGCTGGAATTGGCGAATGCCGCATAATCTCCGGAAAGCGGGACGTAGATAATTATCTGGTCAATGAATAGGGAGGCATTCGTGTTGTTCACCGTGAAGTTGAAGACCTCATTCGCCGAGCCGGCCGTCAGGTTGTCGCCGCCGGTGGTCACGAGCTCTCCGTAAACGCCGTTCGAGTTCGACCTGCTTGGAGCTCCGCCGGCAGAGAGCATGAAGGCGAAGCCGAGCATCAGGACGAAAAGGAGCGCAGTGCCTGTTTTCAGACTCGTGGTGCACTTGAGTTTGGCCATCATAACCCCTGAAATCGAAGCTGTCTAATGTTAATATATTTGTTCAATTGTTTATTAATTCTTTCCCTTTTTATATCGCCTGCCAAGAAATGCCGGCCCGGGATTTGGACTTTTATAAAAACTTCTCGATTCAATTAATTACTATGAGTACGGAAACCGCTGATGCCGGGAGGGAATCCTTGTTCTGGGCCGACCAGATTGCAGGCGAGATCATATCGAGGAAGAAGTTCCATTTCACTGATGACAGGATACCGAAATTCAATAAGTACGTTGTAAAAACGTCCGCTTCGATATCCGGCGTCCTTCACATAGGCAGGCTGAGCGACACCATAAGGGGCGAATCGGTGGTCAGGGCACTCACCGACAGGGGGGCAAGGGCGGAATTCATCTGGGTTGCCGAGGACATGGACCCCCTCAGGAGCATACCGAAAGGCGTCCCGGCAGGCTTCGAGGATTACATAGGGATGCCGGTCACGGATATCCCGGACCCGTTCGGCTGCCACAGGACATACGCGGAGCACCACACGGCGAAATACTTCGAGGTCCTTGGGGATTTCGTTTCCGTCAGGATGACCAGGTACTCTACGCGCGAGGAGTACAAGAAGGGGTCATTCAGGCCCTACATCAGGAAGATACTCGACAACATCGAGCTGGCAAGGCAGATACAGGACAAGTACAGGGAGGAGCCGCTCCCGGTGACATGGAGCCCCTGGAAGCCAGTCTGCGATAACTGCGGAAAGATAATCACGACCAGCGTGAAAAGCTTCGAAGGCGGCAGGGCGCTCTACAGGTGCGAGGACTACGATTTCGAGAAGAGGAAGGCCAAGGGGTGCGGCCATGAGGGCGAGAACGACCCGCTCAAAGGCAACGGGAAGCTCGTCTGGAAGGGGGAGTGGGCCGCCGAATGGGCGTTCTGGAAGGTCTGCAGCGAGGGCGCAGGAAAGGAGTACCAGGTCCCGAACTCCGCATGGTGGGTGAACGGTGAGATAGTCGAAAAGGTGCTGGGCTACCCCATGCCTGTCCCCATATTCTACGAGCACCTCATTATAGACGGCGAGAAGATGTCGGCCAGCAGGGGGAACATCGTCTACCCTGCGGACTGGCTGAAGGTAGCCACGCCGGAGCTGCTCAAGTTCTTTTACAACAAGAGGATCATGAAGACGAGGAGCTTCTCATGGGGCGACCTGCCCAAGCTTTACGATGACTATGACATGCACGAATCTGTCTTCTACGGCAAAACCAAGGTCGAGAACGACAAGGAAAGGGAGCACATGAAGAGGCTCTATGCCATCTCCCAGCTGAAGGCGCCCGGGAAGATGCCGGCAAGGGTGCCATTCGACTTCGCGGCGGCGATAGCGCAGATTGCCTGCGGAAAGGACCTGGCGGCCAAAGGCATCGAGGTACTGAAGAGGACCGGGCACATCAGCGGCAGCCTTTCGGAATCCGACAAAAAGGCATTGTCAGATAGGCTCATGCTTGCCAGGAACTGGGCGGATATGTATGCCCCCGACAGGTACAAGTTCATCGTGCAGGACAGGGCCGCGGCCAAGGTTGACCCAAAGGTGCTTCCAGTCATAAGGAAGCTGGCAGAGAAGCTGGGAGAAAAGGAGCTGAAGGAAGAGGAGCTGATGAACCTGTTCTATGGGCTTTGCAAGGAGAACGGCGTGAACACCAAGGACTTCTTCAGGTCGATGTACAACATCCTTGTCAGCAAAGACTACGGCCCGAGGCTGGCGCCGTTCATACTCAGCATAGGCAGGGAGAAAATCTCGAAACTCCTGAAGGAAGCGAAAGCGGCTCACGGCTGACGGTGGAAGTCCCTGATTTCCAGGAAGAGCTGCTTCCCGGCCGGAGTCCTGCGCGGCACTGCGAAAAGCGTTCCCCGGCCGCTGAAGAAGTTTCTTCTCCCGAGTGCTGTGATGATGCCGGTGCTGTCCCTGAACATGTGCCAATTTTCCCCGCTCTTGTTCCGGTGGTAATGTTCTATCTCGCCATCGATTATGATGTGCCTGTCTTCCCATACTTCCGGGTACAGGGAAACCTCCTGGATCGATACGAAAGGCGACGCCCTTGGCCTCTCAGGCTCGGGCGCATCCTGCTCTTTCGCTTCGGCGGCTGCCTCACTCTTCAGCGATTCCAGATGCAGGCATGCCGGCTCCGAGAAGCGCAGCCATTCTATCTCCTTCCTCAGCATCTCCAGGTCTTCATGAAGCGGGTGCACGCCGCCCTTCTGCCGCCTCTTCTTCGCATACTTCTCCAGCGCCTTCCTGCTCTCAAGGCTGCGCCTCACGGCGTGAATCTTCCTTCCAGCCATCAGGACTTTGAAGACCGTATTCTCACCAATCTTAATGACGCCCCCGGAGGGACTGTCAGAACCTTTTCCGTGAACGCTTTTTCATGTTCGCAATGAAAAGGGTTCCTTTGAACCCTCGACCTTTGGCTATCTTCTCTCACAGTTTCCGCACGCATTGCCGCGGGAACTCGAATCTTCCAGTCATGAAGACTAGAAGGCCAACGCCCTATCCAACCTAGGCTACGGAGGCTGCATATGATTATTTGGGGTCGCAATTTTATATTTTAGAATAGGGGACCGGGCAGCCAAATGCAAGGGCCGGAGTGTGCGCGTTCCCACTTTTAATCGATTCGCTTAAATAGCTTTTGCCGGAATAGAATAGATTATGAACGGCGGGCCGGATGCCTGTTCGAAGTGCAATTTCTCCAGCGTGAACTCTCTGGTCTCGCTCGTCTTGGTGCCGGCGCTCTTGTAAAAGAGCTTTTCATTCGTTCCCGGCTTCTAAGTTTGCGTGGTTCTCATGGAAGGCTCTGGTTTTTCTGGTGAAAGGACAATGGATCCCAATGGTTACCAAAACGGCCAAATGACTGGCGGGGGGTGCGGGTATTTCGATCCCAGACTGAATGTATGCAGAAAGCCTGACAGCGATATGTGCGACCCCTGCACGGCTGCCCATATGAGGGTTGACCTGCCGGTTGACTATAGGAAGAATTTGGGTGCATCAAATGAAAGCTGATGATTTTTCCAAGGGAATGGGTGATTATGTTGGGCTTCCATCGGACTAAAACTTACAGGGGCGCTACAATCGGGGAGATCAGAGCAGCTTTTGCCGGCAGATTTGATGTGGAGCCGGATGTTCTTGAACAGCTCGGGAAGGAATGGGAGCAGTGGAAGCATTCAGAGGCTCCAGACGGGGGTGCTTACAGGGACTCGTTTCTTGTGATGCCCGAAGGTAATTTCTACAGGGTGCGGCTCAACAGGGCTGTATTCTCCGGATGCGTAGATGATGCGAATTTTATAGGCAGGGTGACAGCGGAGATGATCGTTTATCGCGACTGCATGGCGCCTAACGCACCAATTTATATGAAAAGGGAGTGAATAGATAGTTATGAACAGGGTAGATTTCCATGGCATGGAGAAGAAGTGGCAGCAGCGCTGGGAGAAGGAAGGCATCTTCAAAGTCAAAGAGAACCAGAATAAGCGCAAATACTACGTTCTCGAAATGTATCCATACCCGAGCGCCAGCTTCCTGCACATGGGCCACGTCAGGAATTACACCATCGGCGATGCCTATGCGCGCTTCAAGAGGTTGCAGGGATTCAACGTGCTCTATCCCATGGGCTACGATTCCTTCGGCCTACCAGCTGAGACGGCTGCGAAGAAGCAGGGCATACACCCCAGGAAGTACACTGATGACGCCATTGCAAAGATAATGGCATACCAGAAGGCGCTGGGCAACAGTTACGACTGGGACCGCGTAATCGCGAGCCATGAACCGGAATACTATCGCTGGAATCAGTTCTTCTTCCTCAAGCTTTTCGAGAAGGGTCTTGCATACAGGAAGAATGCGCCGGTGAACTGGTGTGAGAAGTGCCAGTCTGTGCTTGCAAACGAGGAGGCGGAAGGCGGCATATGCTGGAGATGCGAAAGCGAAGTTGTCAAGAAGGACATGGAGCAGTGGTTCCTCAAGATAACAGCCTATGCTGACGGGCTGCTCGGAGACCTGAAGAAGATTGAGTGGCCGGACAAGATCAAGGCCATGCAGGAGAACTGGATAGGCAGGAGCGAGGGCGTCGACATACACTTCAGGCTGGAAGGCGGCGGCAAAATCCTCCCGACATTCACGACAAGATGCGACACCATATATAGCGTGACTTTTCTGGGAATCGCTCCTGAGCATCCGATGATAGAGGAGCTTGTCAAAGGCACGAAGCATGAAAAGGGTGCCAAAGAGTTCGTCAAGCGCATGGAAAAGCAGAGCATTGAGGACAGGGTTAACGAGGAAAAGGAGAAGGATGGGTTCTTCACAGGCAGGTATGCCATAAACCCCGTGAACGGGGAGAAGGTCCCCATATACATTGCCAACTTCGCACTAATGTACGGAAGCGGGATTGTAATGTGCGATGCCCACGACAAAAGGGACTTCAGGTTCGCGCGCAAATATGGAATACCGCTCAAGTTCGTAATAAGCAGGGATGGCAAGCCTGCTGACCCGAAGAATTTCATGGATGCATTCACCGATGACGGCATCCTGTTTGGCTCAGGGAAATTTTCAGGCATGGAAAACATGGAAGCTCTTCCGAAGATGGCAGACTGGCTGGAGCAGAAGGGCTTCGGTAAGAAGGCATTGAACTACAAGCTCCGCGACTGGATGATATCGCGCCAGCGATACTGGGGAACGCCGATTCCGATGGTGCACTGCGCGAGGTGCGGCGTGGTGCCCGTGCCTGAGAGCCAGCTACCTGTACTGCTGCCCGAGAAGGTCGACTTCAAGGCAGCCGGAAACCCTCTGAACTCCAGCAAGGATTTCGTGAATACTAAATGCCCGAAGTGCCAAGGCCCTGCAAAGCGCGAGACCGACACCATGGGCGGGTTCATGGACAGTTCATGGTATTTCCTCAGGTACTGCTC
>Ga0315293_10003304_pt1 | contig 15537 bp, 11 predicted proteins | sample YL17G13_20_MG_FD_203071 | JGI IMG/M metagenome (GOLD analysis project Ga0315293, IMG submission 203071) | Sediment microbial communities from Yellowstone Lake, YNP, Wyoming, USA - YL17G13_20 | ecosystem: Environmental > Aquatic > Freshwater > Lake > Sediment | place: USA: Wyoming | collected...
AAGGAGGTCCCATGGCCCATTCTTTGAAATTGAAGTCCATGGACCGGCGTTCCTTTTTAAGAAGGGGCGTCCAGTCCGGTGCCGCTTTCGTGACGCTTCCTTTGTGGAGCAGGCTGCTTTTTCCCGATGGAGAGGTGCCGTCCGGCCTCCAGGTGCCGGAGCCGTTCGCCCTTTCGGCGGAGGACCTGCGCAAGCTCCTCCAGGTCGCCCTCGCGCGGGGAGGCGAGTTCGCCGAGGTCTACCTGGAATACACGGTGGAAAACTCGCTGGGCTTGGACGAGGACAAGATATCCAATGCCACGCGCGGCGTGGAGATGGGGGCAGGATTCCGCGTCATCCAGGGCGAGAAGACCGGCTTCGCTTTCTCCGACGACTTGAGCTATCCGCGGCTGAAGGAGGCGGCCGAGACCGCCGCCCTGATCGCCAACGGCGGTCGCGGCGCTGTGGTGCAGGCCCTAAAGGTCATCCGGCCGCCTTCCTATTACCAGGTGCGCGTCTCCCCCGAGTGCGTCGCGGCTAAGGGCAAGGTAGAGCTGCTGACCAGAGCCAACGGCGTGGCCCGCGCCCTTGACAAGAGAATCACCCAGGTCGGTGTCAACTTTTATGACGTGAACAAGAGGATCCGGATCGCCAATTCCGAGGGCCTGCTCGGCGAGGACACCCAGACCCTTTCTTCCTTCGGGATCGGCGTGTCCGCCCGGGACGGCGAGCAGCGCAGCCGGGGTTACCAATCAACGGCGGGCAGCTACGGCTTCGAACATTTTCCGGTCACGCTTGCTGAGGCGCATGCCCGTCAGGCCGCCGAGATGGCCATCCGTCTCTTGCCCGCCGAGGACGCTCCCGCGGGCGAATTCCCTGTGGTCATCGCCGCCGGCTATGGCGGCATCTTCTTCCACGAGGCCATCGGCCACAGCCTGGAGGGCGATGGCATCCGCAAGAAAACCTCCTGCTTCTGGGACAAGCTGGGCCAGCCCATCGCTGCCCCGGTCGTCAGCCTGGTTGACGACGGCTCCTACCCCGGCGGCTGGGGGGCGGTGAACGTGGATGACGAGGGCTGCGTCGGCCAGAGGACCCTACTCATCGACAAGGGGGTCTGTTCCTGCTTCCTGCAGGACAAGCTGAATGCCGGCCTGATGAAGGTCAAGCAGACGGGGAACGGACGGCGGGAATCGTACCAGAATTATCCCATCCCGCGCATGACCAACACCTATCTTTTACCCGGCGCCTCCCGGCCGGAGGAGATCGTTACCAGCGTCGACAAGGGCGTCTTCATCGCCAAGATCGGCGGCGGCAACGTGCAGCCGACCACCGGCCGCTTCGTCTTTTCCGTGCCGGAAGGGTACCTGATCGAAGGCGGGAAGGTCACGCGGCCGCTCAAGGGCATCATGCTCATGGGCAGCGGCCAGGATGTTCTCAAGAACATCTCCATGGTGGGCAACGACCTGCTGGTGATTGGCGGCGGCACCTGCGGCAAGGACGGCCAGTCCAAGCCGGTGGGATTCGGCAATCCCACGCTGAAGGTGGACCGCATCACCATCGGCGGGAAAAAAGCGTAGGGAGGATGCAGATGGATTTCAAAAAACTCGGAGAAATGATCATAAAGAAGGCCAGGAAATGGGGAGCTCACGAAGCGGAGGCATTCCTGGAACGGACAAAGAACTTCGACGTATCGGTGCGCAAAGGGGAGATCGAGACGCTCCAGAAATCGGTCTCCCAGGGATTGGGTCTGCGGATTTTCGTGAACCGCCAGCTCGGCTTCTCCTATACCTCAGACCTGTCGGAGAAGTCCCTGGACGACACGGTGCGCAAGACGATCGAACTGGCGAGGGTCTGCGAGCCCAAGCCCTGGCAGGGACTGCTTGATCTCGCGCCCGGGTTTCTTCCCGATCTCGACCTTTTCGACCCGGCGCTGGCCGCCGTAAACGACGAGAAGAAGATCGCCATCGCCCGCGAATGCGAAAAGACTGCCCTAGCCCTGGACCCGCGCCTGAGCAACAGCGAGGGGGGGTATTTCGGCGACAGCGAGCGGGAAGCCTGTCTTGTCTCGTCGAAAGGGCTCGCCCACGCCTACAAGCAGACGCGTTGCTCATTCGGCGTGTATGTCATCGCCGGCGAGGGTGACAACATGCAGAGCGGCGGTTGGTCGAGCTCCAAGCGTTTCTTCGCGGAGCTGGAACCGATCGAGCTCGTCGCCAAAACGGCGGTGCAGCGGGCCGTAGAAATGCTCGGCGCGAAGCCGGTCGGCACTCAGGTGGTGCCGGTAGTTTTTGATCGCTATTATGCCGCGCCCTCTTTCTGGATGGGCATCCTCTCCGCCATGAACGGGGACGCGGTCTTTCGCAAGACCACGTTCATGACCGGGCAGCTGGGCCAGGCCATCGCCTCCGCCCTCGTCACCCTGGCCGACGACCCCACCATCCCGCGCTTCATCTCTTCCGCTCCTTGCGATGGCGAGGGGCGTATCACCCAGAAGAATATGATCGTCGACAAGGGCGTGTTGAAGATGTTCCTCTATGACTCGCAGACCGCCCGCAAGGCCGGCGTCGTTGTTCCCACCATGGCCAACCGCGGTGGCTATCGCAGCCTGCCCTATGCCGGCATCCTCAATGCTGTCGTCGAGAACGGCGAAACAACACCGGCCGCCCTGATCCGGGATATCAAGGAGGGACTCTATATCAAGGGCATGCGCAGCTCGGGCACCGATGCCACCACCGGCAGCTTTTCCGCAGGTGCCAGCGGCTTCTGGATCAAGGACGGCGCCCTCGCTTTTCCTGTGGACGGGGTGACCCTCGGCGGATCGACCTTAGAGATCCTGAAAAACATCGACCGGATGGGCAACGACCGCGATATGCGCGGGCGGCTCAACAGCCCCTCTTTCCGCGTCTCCGCCATCACCGTAGGAGGGAAAAAGGCCTGATCGATCCCCGGCAAGGGAAAGAGAGGGCGGAAGTTAGATATTTTTTGGGCAAGCCCTCGATTTTGTGACTTCAGGACTGGCTGCGCTAATTTGTGATTAATCGCTCTTCCCCGGCGTCGAGATCCTTATGATTTTTTTTTGAACTCGATCAACTCGACCGGGGCGCCGTCGTGCAGGACCATGGCCGCGCGCACCCCTGCGGAGGGGGCGCCGGGCGGACAGAGAATCTCCAGGCCGCATTCGCTCAGCTCCTTGTCCAGGTCGTCAACCTCAAAAGCGATATGGGGAACGGTCCTGACCAGCTCGGATATCTGGCAGTCGTCATCGAAGCGCATCCACTCGATGCCGAAGGGGCTGGTGCTAAACCCGCGGACATGGATTTTCAGGTGCGGCAGATGCTCCTCTCCCGGATGGGGAATTTTCGTCGGGATGCCCAGGTGGTGGTATCTCCAGCCCAGCTTCGCGGTCACGTACGGCGGCTCGTGGTCTTTCCTGCTTGTCATTTTCATTTCATCAATATAAACGAATTCACCTTGAATAGGCAAGGGGCCGTGTCTTGTTCCTCGATCTCTTATTTCTTTACCCTTATTGATCTCCCATCTGAGAATTTTTTCCTCGCGCCGCTTTTTTAAATTCACCCAGCCGGGCTTGTCGGGCAAAATATTGGTCCCAATGCCGATTTTCCCCCGGCCGGCGCACTGGATTCTGTTGACATTTTGCCGATCTTGTCTTAAAATATCGCTTCGGAGAAGATCGTTTTTCCTTAACAAAAAAATTTAATTGATAAAGGGCGGAGGCAGCATATGTTTTTTAATTGGGGAAAAAATGAGGCCGTTCTAAAAAAGACGGTAAAAAGATGCAAGGAAAGGGGCGTAGTCATACCGACTTTCGCGCAGCAGAAAAATCCCGCCGGCATAGCCGATAAAATCAAAAAAAAGCTCAAGGACGTCGGACTCTGGGATGTGGATCCCGTTAATCTTTTCCGCATTACCTGGAAGAATGATCCCAGGGAGAACGGCGGCAGCGGATTGTTCGCTGATGTGAACTATGTTGAAATTCCCCACGAGCTGACTGGCGTAAAAGCCAGAATAATCGGCTTGACCGGCAAGTGGTTTCCAACGGGCGCCCATAAGGTCGGGGCCGCCTTCGGCTGCCTGGTGCCAAGGCTGGTTACAGGTCAGTTTGATCCCGCCACGCAAAAAGCGGTTTGGCCTTCAACTGGAAATTACTGCCGCGGCGGTGCCTTTGATTGTTCCCTGCTGGCTTGCGACGCCATTGCCATTTTGCCGCAGGATATGAGCAAGGAAAGATTCGCCTGGCTCAAGAAAATCAATACCAGTGAGATCATCGCCACGCCCGGTTGCGAATCGAATGTCAAGGAAATTTATGATAAATGCTGGGAACTCAGAAAAGAGCGAGGCGATAAGATCGTTATTTTCAACCAGTTCGAGGAATTCGGCAATGCGCTCTGGCACTATGAAATTACCGGTTCGGCCATAGAAGAAGTTTTTAACAAGATTAAGAATGGCAAATCCCGGCTGGCCGCTTATGTTTCGGCGACCGGCTCGGCCGGGACGATCGCTGCCGGGGAATACTTGAAGAAGATCTGTCCGACGGTAAAAATCGGGGCCAGCGAAGCGCTCCAATGCCCCACCCTCTACTTGAACGGTTTTGGCGGGCATCGAATTGAAGGCATCGGGGACAAGCACGTGCCCTGGATCCATAATGTGCGGAATACGGACAATGTCATTGCCATCGATGATGAAAATACCATGCGGGTTTTGCGACTATTCAATGAACCGGCGGGCAAAAAAATACTGGCCAAGGAAGGCCTTGACGAAGCATTCATTGAAAAACTTCCGCTGCTGGGAATTTCGAGCATCTGCAATCTCGTCGCTTCAATCAAAATGGCAAAATATTACGAGTTAGATGAAAATGACGTGATATTCACCATCTTCACCGATTCAGCCGCGATGTATGAATCACGCCTGCGGGAACTCGAAGCACAAAGAGGCAAGTACGGGGACAATAATGCCATGATGGATCTGGATCGATACCTGCACGGGGTTGGCATAGACTGGATAAAGGAGCTGAATTACTATGACCGCAAAGCCCTGCATAACCTTAAATATTTCACCTGGGTGGAACAACAGGGCAAGGCGGTCGAAGATTTGGAAGCCCTTTGGCGCCCGGAAACCTGGAAAGAAATCTTCGAAGGGACGGCCGACAAATTCGATGCGTTGATCAAAGAATTCAATCAAGAGGTCGAAGCATAAAAATGGGGAAAATTAATGTCGATGTCAAGACGAAAATCGACGATTTATACCGCTTGAATTTCGACGGCTTCAGAAATGATTTTTTGCTTTCGTGGGATAAAAGCATGGATGATATTCAAGCGGTCATCACTCTGGCTGAAATTTTGCGCGAGTTTCATAGGGACAACGTCGCGCTGAGGGTCTTCCGCACCGGGCTGGCCGTGTCTTTTTTTCGCGATAAATCGACAAGAACCAGGTTGGCCTACGCTTCCGCCTGCGACCTTTTGGGCTTGACGATCCAGGAAATGGACGAGGAAAAATCCCAGATAGCCCATGGCGAGACCATCAGGGAAACAGCGAATATGATCTCCTTCCTGAGCGAGGTGATCGGCATCAGGGATGACATGTTCCTGGGCAGAGGGCACAATTTCATGAAAGAAATTGCCCGCGCCTTGGATGACGGTTTTGCCGAAGGGGTTTTGGGCCGCCGGCCTGCCGTGATCAACCTGCAGTGCGATCTGGATCATCCCACCCAGACGCTCTCTGATTTGGTGCACCTGAAAAACTATTTCGGCGGCCTGAATGAATTGAAACACAAAAAACTGGTCATGAGCTGGGCCTATTCGCCGAGCTACGGCAAACCGCTGTCGGTGCCCCAGGGCATCATTTCCCTTTTAAGCAGGTTCGGCATGGATATCGTCCTGGCTTATCCGGAAAAATACGATCTGGTGCCGGAAGTGGTCGAAACGAGCAAAAAGTTCGCCAAGGAATCGGGCGGTTCGTTCACGATTACCCACGATATGAAGGAAGCCTTCAAGAACGCCGATGCCGTTTATCCCAAGAGCTGGGCTCCGTACTGGGTGATGCAGAAAAGGACGGATCTGATTTACAAGGATGACAAAAAAGGCTTGCAAGAATTGGAAAAAGAATGTCTGGCTCAGAACGCCAGGCATAAGGACTGGTTGTGCGACGAGGAATTGATGAAAACGACCCGCAACGGCAGCGCCCTTTACCTTCACTGTCTCCCTGCCGACGTGCAGGGTTTGAACTGCCTGGAAGGCGAAGTGACCATGAAAGTATTTGAAAAATACCGGATCGAGACATATAAGGAAGCGCGATATAAGGCTTTCGTCATTGCGGCCATGATCATGACCTGCTGCTTCCGGGATCCCGTGTCGATTATTGACAAGTTATTCAGGGATAACTTCAGCCGGGCCGGCTAAACCTTACGCTTCATTCGCGAAAAGTCGGAATTGCATTTTAGCAAACCATATTTTACTTGCCAATTGTATTGACATTTTTTTAGATTCTTCGCAAAATACCAGGATGAGGATAGTATCTGCATATGGACCCAAGGAGGATGCATGATAACGAATTTGAAAAACAGGGATTTCATCAGCGTCATGGATTTCAGTAAAGAAGAACTTGAAACTATCTTCGACGTCGCATTTGATCTCAAGCGCCGGAACGCCATTGGCGAGAGCCACAGCCATTTGTTGAAAGGAAAATCGCTTGGCATGCTGTTCGCTTCACCGTCGACCCGCACCCGAATTTCGTTCGAGACGGGGATCACGCAGCTCGGCGGCCATGGCCAGTACTACACCCCCGAGCAACTGCAGCTTAAAAACAAGGAGTCGTGGCGGGATACCGCCGAAATGGTCAACCGTTTCCTCAACGGTTTCGCCATCCGCCTCTACAACCTCAAAACGCAGATGGGCGCCGAGAACTACGAGTACGGCGATGCCCGTGAGGTGCTGCGCGCCATCGCCAAGGACGCCGACATTCCGGTCATCAACATGCTCGACGACAAGGAGCACCCGTGCCAGATCATGGCCGACATCATGACCATGATGGAGAAGTTCGGCCGCGAGGATTACAAGAAGAAAAAGATCGTCATGAGCTGGGCTTACGATGAACGAGCCAAGTCAGCCGGCGTTCCGCAGACGATGATCGCCGCGGGCATGACCCTGGGCATGAACATCGTCCTGGCCTATCCCAAAGAGCCGGGCGTCTACGACGTCGATCCCGAATACGTTAAATTCGCACAAGACGCCGCCAAGGTCTCCGGCGGGGCATTGACCATCGAGCACGATATCTGGAAAGCGGCCAAGGATGCGGACGTCATTTACGCCAAGTCCTGGGCGCGCAACCCTGACCAGCACGCCGCCAGCGGGCCGAAGTATGCCAAGGACTGGTGCATCAGCCATGAGCACTTCAAGGTTGCCAACACTCAAGCCAAATACATGCATTGTTTGCCGGCCAAGCGCGGCAAGGAAGTAACCGACGAGTTGATCGATGACCCGAACATTTCGATCGTCAACGACGAAGCCGAGAACCGCATCCACGTCCAGAAGGCGATCATGGCCCTGACGATGCGGGGCTGACGCAAATCCTTATCAAGGAGAAAGCGCTATGGCCAGCAAAAAGAAAACGGTAAAAGCTCAGGTGATCGATTTGCAGGGCCGTGATGTCATCACCACGCAGGAATTTTCAGTGGCTGAACTCGAGGCCATTCTTGCTCTCGCCTTTGAAATGAAAAAAAACCGTTACTGCGAGCGGCATGCCAAACTGATGCTGCGGCAGACTTTCACCATGTTGTTCTACAATCCGTCGCTGCGCACCCGCCAAAGCTTCGAGGCGGCGGCTACCGAGCTGGGCGGCCACGCCCAGTTCCTGGAACCCAAGGCGATGCGCCTCAAGAGCGTCAGCGGCAAGAAGGATAGCGCGGGCGAAAGCATCCATGACGCGGCCAAGGTCATGGCCCGCTACAGCTCCGGGATGGGGATTCGCATTCTCGAAGACTCCGTGGACAAATACGGCGACGGCAACTGGGTCTTACGGGAATACGCCAAGTTTGCCGACATCCCGGTTCTCAACATGGCCGACGATATTTACCATCCCTGCCAGGGACTGGCCGACAACATGGGCATGCGGCTGAACGTGGCGAAGGGTGAAAACACCAGGGGCAAGACGCTGCTGCAGACATGGGCGTCGGGCAAGCTCGCCCGTTCCTACTGTTCGGTGCACGAGTCGCTGCTCATCAACTCGCGGCTCGGGATGAACGTCCGCCTGGCGTTTCCTAAAGGATACGAACTGCCGGATACCCGGGTCCTCGACGCGGTCAAGGAAAACTGCCGGCAGGCGGGGACGAAATTTGAGATCGTCAACGACCCGGTCGCTGGCTACGAAGGCGCTGACTACGTCTATTCCCGCAATTGGTTCGGCCCCGATTTCTACCAGATCGGCAAGGAAGCCGAAATCGCGCGTGCCAGCGATCCGAAGTACAAGGACTGGATCTGCGACGAGCGCAGGATGAAGATCGCACGACCGAATGCCAAGTTCATTCATCCGATGCCGGTCGATGAGGAGCACGAAGTCACGCCGGAGGTGAATCGCGGACCGCGCTCGATCATCATGGATATCGCGGAATGCCGCTTGCACGTGCAAAAGGCCCTGATGGCGATGACCATCGGCGGAGTGAAAGTGCAGGGCGGCAAGATCATTTGGCCGAAAAAATAAGCGACGGACACCGTCAAGGATACCGAGAATCCCATGAAGAAAATTGTAATCGCGATCGGCGGCAATTCACTGATTCCCGCCGGCCAGAGAGGCTTCATCGAAGAGCAGAAGGAGGCTTCTTATGAAACGTGCGAACACATCGCCGATATGATCGGCGCCGGCCATCAATTGGTTATCGTGCACGGCAATGGCCCGCAGGTCGGCAACATCCTCCTGCGCAACGATGCGGGCGAGCAGCTCCACGGCATTCCGCAAATGCCAATGGACATCTGCGGCGCCGATTCGCAGGGCGGGATCGGCTATATGTTGTCGCAGGCACTGATCAACGTCCTCCGTGCCAAGAATATTAAAAAGGGCGTCGTCACGGTGATCACGCAGTGCGTCGTCGACCGCAACGATGAGGCATTCAAGAATCCGCGCAAGCCGGTCGGTCCATTCTACAAGGCCGATCAGGTCGAGCAGAAAAAGAAAGCCAATCCCAGCTGGACCCTCATCGAGGATGCCGGTCGCGGTTACCGCCGCGTTGTCGCTTCGCCGATTCCGGTGCGCATCGTCGAACAGCCGGCGATTGAGACGCTGGTCCATAGCGGGCAGATTGTCATTGCCGTCGGCGGCGGCGGCATTCCCGTGATCGAAAAGGAGAACGGGGACCTCGAGGGAGTCGCCGCGGTCATCGACAAGGACAATGCCTCGTGCGTGCTGGCCCACAATATCAAGGCGGATATCTTCATGATTTCGACCGATGTGCCCCAGGTTTTCATCAACTACAAGAAGCCGGACCAGCGGGGGCTCAGCCAGATGACCGTCAGCGAAGCGAAAAAACATCTGGCCGACGGGCAATTTGCCAAGGGCTCGATGGAACCGAAGATCAAGGCGAGCATCCAATTCGTCGAGAGCGGCGGCGAGATGGCGATCATCACCAATCCGCAGTCACTGATGAAAGCGCTGAACGGCCAGGCTGGGACGCGAATAACCAAGGATTAGACGGTTCGCGGCAACGCTCGATCTGGACTCAGCCAGGATAGAGTGGAGGATAGAATGGCGCTCCAGCATGTTTTGGGATTGAAATGTACGGTCTGCGGCAGGGAGCATACCCTCAAGGAAACCCGCTATACATGCACGGCCTGCCAGAGCAATACCGAAGTCATCTATGATTACGAAATCATTAAAAAGAAAATCAACCGCAAGAAACTTGCCCGCAATCGCGACTACTCGGTCTGGCGGTACGCTCCATTCTATCCGCTGGCATCGCTCAAACTGATTCCGCCGCAACAGATCGGATGGACTCCCTTGTATCACGCTGTCCGGCTGGGCGGGCCGATCGGTTTAGCCAATCTTTACATCAAGGATGACGGCCGGAATCCGAGCGCCTCGTTCAAGGACCGGGCTTCGAGCGTGGCATTGGTACGCGCCCTCGAGGATAAGGCGAAATTAATCTGCGGCGCGTCGACGGGCAATGCCGCTTCTTCTCTTTCCTGCCTCACGGGCGGGATAGGTTTTCGCACCATCATTTTCGTTCCGCAGTCCGCCCCTCCCGCCAAGATCGCCCAGATCATGGCCTTCGGAGCCGAGATCATTATGGTCAAGGGAAATTACGATCAGGCATTCGATCTTTGCCTGCAGGCGACAGCCGAGTTCGGGTGGTACAATCGCAATACCGGCTTCAATCCGTTCACGCGCGAAGGGAAGAAGTCGTGCTCGTTTGAAATCTGCGAGCAGCTCGGATGGAAGGTTCCCGACTGGGTCTTCGTTTCCGTCGGCGACGGCAACATCATCAGCGGCATCTGGAAAGGTTTCCGCGACCTCAAGGCGGCCGGGTTCATTGACCGTCTGCCGAAACTCGCCGGGGTCCAGTCGGCGCAGAGTTCCGCCATCGCCGACGCGGTTGCCCGCGGCGGGAAATTGATCCCGATCCGCGCCAATACGATTGCCGATTCCATTTCGGTTGATCTCCCCCGTGACGGGGCGATGGCCGTCCGCGCCATCACCGAATCGGGCGGGGCGGCGGTTAAAGTCGACGATCAGGAAATTCTCGAAGCGATCGGGACCGTGGCCCGCGGCTGCGGCGTTTTCGGCGAGCCGGCCGGGGTCACCGCCTACGCCGGGGTTGAGGCATTGGCCAAGCAAGGCAAGCTCAAGGCCGATGATGTCTGCGTAGCGATCATCACCGGCAACGGACTTAAGGATGTCGCCTCGGCCGCCAAGGTCGCCGGTTCGCCCAGCATTATCGAACCGACCATGGACGAACTCAGGAAACTCTACGCAAAAAGCGGAGAAAGAAAGTAATTAAATAATAAACTTTCGTTTCCGTCCATGATTCCGTCCCTCTGTGCCGCGGCGTTCCCAGCCAGGGAGAAATGAACCAAGGCGGCTGCCGGGGAATTTTGACTTTTATACTGTAAGCACCTATAATGAGGCCCTTGTTTTCCTGAAATACATGCAAAAAAGGTCGATGGGACGGGGACAAAAGACAAAAATGAAAAAAATTTCCCAGGCAAAAAAGAGCTTGTACCTGACCGACGCCCAGTTGAAGAACGAGTTCGCCAAATGCGAGTTCTGCGAGGAGAAGCCGTGCAAGGACAAGTGCCCGGCCGACTGCTCGGCCGCCGACTTCATCATGGCGGCCAGGGTGTTCGGCCCTTCGGACCTCAAAAGATCGGCGGCGCAGATCATGAAGAACAATCCCCTGGGCGGGGTTTGCGGCATGGTCTGCCCCGACAGGTTCTGCATGGCGGCCTGCGTGCACAAGAAGTTCGACTCGGCGGTCAACATCCCCGCCGTGCAGGCGACGATCGTCAAAAAAGCCCGTGACCTGGGCGGCATCGCCGAGTTCGCCAAGGCGCGCGCCAACGGCAAAAAGGTCGCCATCGTGGGCTCAGGCCCCGCCGGCCTGAGCGCCGCGGCCGTCCTCGCCCAGTTGGGCTGCCGGGTCGACATATATGAAAAGGAAAAAATCGCCGGCGGCACCTGCAACCTGATCCCCGAGTTTCGCCTGGATCGGGAGACGCTCGCCGCGGACCTGAAGTTCGCCGTTTCCCTTGGCCGCGTCTCCATCAAGCTCGGGAGCAAGGTCCGCAATCCGGAAATGCTCCTGAAACAAGGCTACGATGCGGTCCTGGTGGCGGCCGGGCTGATGGAACCCATCCGCCTCGGTTTGAAAAATGAAGAACGGACCATCGCCGGCCTGGACTACTTGAAAAATCCCAAGAAATACAAACTGCCGGGACGGGTAGCGGTGATCGGCGGCGGCGCCGTAGCCGCGGATTGCGCCATGCTGGCCAAGGCCAACGGGGCGGCCGCGGTGGAGCTGATCTCCCTGGAGAGCATCGGCGAAATGCCCCTCACCGCCAAGGAGATGAACGAACTCCTGGAAAATGGCATCGAGGTCTCGGGCCGCACCAAGGTCACGGCCATCGTCAAGAGGAACGGCCGGATCAGCGGGCTGGAAACCACGAAAGTGGCGCTGCCGCCCGGGAAAAAGTTCAATCTAAACGATATAAAGGAAGTGCCGGGAACGGGGCAAACGAGAAAGGATATTGCCGCAATCATTGTGGCCATCGGCGCCCGGGCCAATTTGAATAAGTCGCTCAATCCCGCCGTTTTTTACGCCGGCGACTGCGTCAACGGCCCCAGCACCGTGGTCGAAGCCATCGCCGCCGGCAAGAACGCCGCGCTGGAGATCGATGCCTGGCTGCGCCACACGAAGCCATCCGCCATTGCCAGCAAGGTCAAGAGCTTCGTGGAGCTGCGCGGCTACGTCGCAGCCCCGGTGTCTTTGGCCAGCGACTTTTTCGGACGGAAAATTTCGACCCCCTTCCTCCTCTCGGCCGCGCCGCCGTCGGACGGCTTCGAGCAGATGAAAAAAGCCTACGAGGCGGGCTGGTCGGGCGGCATCATGAAGACCGCCTTCGACAACGTTCCCATCCATATTCCCGGCGAATACATGCACGCTTTCAACGACCTGACCTACGGCAACTGCGACAACGTCTCAGGCCACAGTCTCGACCGCGTCTGCCGGGAGATCGATCAGCTGGTCAAGTTGTTTCCCGACCGGCTGACTATGGCTTCGACCGGCGGCCCGGTCAGCGGCAGCGATGAAAAGGACCGCTTGGCCTGGCAAAGCAACACGCGCAAGCTCGAAAACACGGGCGTGATGGGCATCGAGTACAGCCTTTCCTGCCCCCAGGGCGGCGACGGCACCGAGGGCGATATTGTCTCGCAGAACGCCGCCCTGACGGCCAAGATCGTCGACTGGATACTGGTCAGCGGCAGCCCCTATGTGCCGAAACTGTTCAAGCTCACCGCGGCGGTGACTTCGATCGCGGCAATCGTCAACGCCATAAAAAAAGTGCTGGCCAAATATCCCGCCAAGAATGCCGGCATCACCTTGGCCAACACCTTCCCGACCCTTTGCTTCCGGCCGGGAGCGAAGTGGGGCTGGGAGGAGGGCGTCGTTGTCGGCATGAGCGGCGACGGCGTCACCCCGATCAGCAACCTGACCCTGGCCTCGGTGGCCAACCTGGGCGTGACCGTCTCGGGCAACGGCGGGCCCATGGACTACCGGGCGGCGACCCATTTCCTGGCCCTGGGCGCCCGGACCGTGCAGTTCTGCACCATCGTCATGAAGCACGGTTACGGCGTCTTCGGCGATCTGGTCAACGGCACGAGCTCGCTGATGAAGGAGCGGGGGATCGGCTCGATGGACGAACTGATCGGCATCGCCCTGCCCAATCCCATCACCGGTTTCATGGAGCTTGCCGCGGAGAAAAAGATATCCGGCTGCGAGGCGGAGCTGTGTTTGAGCTGCGGCAACTGCGGCCGCTGCCCGTACCAGGCGATCACCATGGACGATGAAAGGCACCCGCTGACCGACCCGGCCAGATGCATCGGCTGCAGCATCTGCGTCCAGAAGTGCTTCTCGGGCGCCCTGTCCATGCGCGTCCGCACCCCCGAGGAAAAGGCGGCCTTGAAGGAAGATTGACCGAGTAACGACAATGGAGGCGATCATGCATACCCTGGTTTGCAACGGGACGGTCATCACGCCGTCCAAGGTCATCAGCGAGGGCGGAGTGCTGTTTCATGACGGCGTCATCGAGGCGGTCGGCAGGGAAAAGGAGATCCGGGCGCGCTTCGCCGGCGGCCGCGGCGGCAAGGCGCGGCTGAGCGTAATCAACGCCGGGAACAGGATCATTTTGCCCGGGTTCATCAACGCCCACCACCACCTGTACTCGACCTTCGCCCGCGGCATGGCCGTCCCCGGCGTCCCGGCAAAAAATTTCATCCAGATCCTGGAAAAACTCTGGTGGAAGCTCGACAACGAGCTGACGACCGAGGACGTCTATTTTTCGGCCCTGGTGCCGCTGCTCGAATGCGTCCGCAACGGCGTGACCACCATCATCGACCACCATGAATCGCAGGGGCTGCAGATCGGGGTGCTCGATATCCTGCGCCAGGCGGTCGAACGAACGGGAATCCGCGCCGCCCTCTGCCTGGGCACGTCCGACCGCTACCACAAGGGCTGGGAAGGGGTGGTCGAGAACGCCCGCTTCCTCGGGCAGCTGCGACGGAAACCCAGCCGGCTGGTCAGCGGCATGGTCGGCTTGCACGCGGCCTTCACCGTGAGCGACGAAACGCTGGCCGCCTCGGTCGCCGTGGCCGAGGAATACGGGGCCGGCCTGCATGTCCATTGCGCCGAGGACCTGTCCGATCAGAGGGATTCGCTCGCCAAGCACAAGCTGCGGGTGGTGGCGCGCTTGGAAAAGTTCGCCGCCCTCGGTGAGAAGACCCTGCTCGTCCATTGCGTCCATATCGATGAGCGGGAGATGAACCTCATCCGGGCGAGCGGCAGCCGGGTGGTCCACAACCCCGAGAGCAACATGAACAACGCCGTGGGCTGCGCCGATGTCCTGCGCATGATGGGCAAGGGGATCACGGTCGGGCTCGGGAGCGACGGCATGTCATCGGACATGCTCGCCCAGATGCGCTGCGCCTACCTGCTGCAGCGCCACGACCAGCGTGATCCGCGCATCGCCTTCTGCGAAGCGCCGGCCATGCTGCTGGAGAACAACGCCGCCATCGCGGCAACGATATTCGCCAGGAAGCTCGGCAAGCTGGAAGCGGGAGCTCCGGCCGACATCACCATCATGGACTATGTGCCGCCGACCCCCCTGGTCCGGGACAATTTTCTCGGCCACCTGCTCTTCGGCATGGTTGACGCCGCGGTCGACACGGTCATCTGCGACGGCGAGGTCTTGCTGCGCGATAAAAAATTCATCACCATCGATGAGGAGCGAATCTGCGCCCGCTCGCGCGAGCTGGCGGCGAAGTTCTGGAAACGAATCGCTTCGGCCTGAAACGGAGTTCAAAGTGATGTGCGAATACGCCTTTAACGAACAGGTCAAGGAGTGGCCGGTATGGCCGGGTGCGGAGTACGATTTTTTAAAAAATTCGGGCATGCTCGCCTTCCACCGCTCCTTGCCGGGCTATGAAGCAACCCCGCTGCGCGAGCTCCCTTCCCTGGCGTTCCGTCTCGGCCTGGGCTCCATTTTCGTCAAGGACGAGTCGCGACGCTTCGGCGTCAAGGCCTTCAAAGCCCTGGGCGCTTCCTACGCCATCTACCGCTTTCTGAAAAAGCAGTGGCAGTCGCGTTTCCAGTCGCCATTTTCCCTGGCCAGTTTCCAGGACCGGGAGGTATTGGCCAAGCTGGGCTCCTACACTTTCTGCGCCGCCACCGACGGCAACCACGGCCGGGCCGTAGCCTGGACAGCGAAGATGCTCGGCCAGCATGCGGTCATCTACATGCCAACCGACTCGGTGCCGGCGCGGGTGCAGAGCATCCGCGGTGAG
>Ga0315293_10003306_pt1 | contig 15536 bp, 21 predicted proteins | sample YL17G13_20_MG_FD_203071 | JGI IMG/M metagenome (GOLD analysis project Ga0315293, IMG submission 203071) | Sediment microbial communities from Yellowstone Lake, YNP, Wyoming, USA - YL17G13_20 | ecosystem: Environmental > Aquatic > Freshwater > Lake > Sediment | place: USA: Wyoming | collected...
AAGAAGCGCGCGGCCCGTCTTTTTTGAGACGGGCTCACCATTTTTTTGAGTTCGCCTCGCGAAGTATGTCGCACTCGAGAACCAGATCGGCGATCTTGCGCTTGAGACGCGAATTCTCGTCTTCCAGGGCTTTCATCCGCTTAGCCTCGGATAACTCCATCCCGCCGTACTTGCGCTTCCAGCGGTATAGAGTCTGCTCGGATATGTTATGCTTCCGGCATACCTCGATTCCGGCCAAACCCCCTTCACATTCCCGGAGAATCCTGAAAACCTCCTCAACTTTGAAACGCTTTTGCTTCATTGGATCTACCTCTCTCTAAGTTAATACTAACACTCAAGGTAGTCCAGCTTTAGGGGGTCAGGCCAAGTTAATATACGAAAATCTTGCGATTTTTATTTATAAAATTAGATATTGATAACCGTAAGAGTCTTCAGCTATCATTTCATCAGTTCTTTATAGTATTCAGGAGAATAGAAAGTTAATTGGTGTGATGTTGACAAATCTTGGCTGGAGACATGCTCAATAATTTTATCTTTCTTGATCCATGTAGAGTAAAAGGCTACTCTTCCATCAGTATATTCTTTTTCCAGATCAATTTTGCTTAAATCTTCGCCTGTATCATTTATTATCTTTTCTTCGCAATCATTTCCAAATCTCTCTTTTAATCTACGCTGTAAAATCTTGTAATGTTTGATCCATTCTGCTGCGCTTTTAGGTTTATCGAGAAAGCGGTATTCGATTTCTATCAGTTTTGCTCTTTGAGGTCCGCGAAAAATGAAGTGGTCAAATTCATATGCGACCTTGAATCTATATCCCAGGAAGCTCACTTCCGGCGTATAAAGAAACTCGGCCCAAAATTCTCTTAAATGTTTAAATTTAAAGTCAGGATACTTTTCTTCTACTTCCACGGAATTCATGCCGAATTTTATCCCGAGCTTGTCCCAATCATGCTCCGGCAAATCGGCAGGATTAATATTAATAAAAAATGCTAAAAGTAGAAAAAAGAAAATAAAGATCTTTTTATACATTTCATTCCTCCTCTATTATAAATTATATTATATCACAGGGATTATTATATTAAAGGAATTACTATATTTATCATAATCTCAGAAATGACATATCCATTTTAATCGTCTGGGATTTTTGGATGTCCAGCATATTCGTGAGGCTCGAGACGGTCTCGAAGCCGTACTTTTCCTGCGCTGACGTGAGCTGCTCCAGCTCGTCGCCGAACTTGCCGTACGCCTCGTCCATCGTGTGCCCCTGGGCGACGTATTCGCCGATGGACTCGTTCAGCAGGTCGCTCATCCGGCCGAATTCCTCTTTCGTGTCTATATCCGTCTCCTTGAAGAAGTCCTCGATGTATGCCTTGATGCCGAAGGACTTGTCCCCCTTTTGATCAGAGACAGCGGACATCTTGTCTAAGAGTTCCTCCGAGTACGTATCGTTGAATCCCTGCTTCGAGAGCTGCTTGGCGTATCCCTCCTGAGTGGATTCGGTGAGTCCGTCTATTAACGACGGCAGGCCTGAGATGAGCGACGTTATCCCTTCGATAGGATTGCCGGTAAGCAGTCCCGCCACTCCCGCGCCGACTCCGCCCATGCCGCCGAGAAGCTGCGACGTATCCGATCCCGCTTCGCCGCCGAACAGCCCCTGCAGTCCGGCGAAGCCGCCCTGTATGCCGGACATAAGGCCGAGACCGTTGACTTCGTCTCCCTCGAACGCCTTGAAGATACCGGAAACCCCTTCGGTCAGAGTCCCCGCCGACATAACCGCCTTCCCGATCTCTTCATCCACGTTCATAAACGCCCCACCGATCTGACCCGCGATACCGGCAATATCGGATAAGGTATGGCTGAAGGTATAAGCGTACCGGCTCATTTTTTCGATATCCGACACCATCTTCGGCCTGGACCCGACCTCCATCTATCGCCGAAGCCGCGAATTCATCCGCACCACACGCCGCAAACGCCACGCGAAACCGGCGGATTCAAGAGGCGGCCTCCGCATCGTCCGCGGGAAATGAAAGAGTTTAAAGGCCGGTTAATCCAAATTGAGGAGTGATCTTCAATATTTCTTTATGGCAGAGTCACTAATGGTCATCAAGTCTTGGTGGCTATCCTGTTTCAGCTGAAATAAGCTAACATTAAAAACAGTCCATAATTCGGGGGCTCACCAATATGGATAATATATCATACGATATGAATTCTAATTAGTTATATAAAAAAGTATTAATATTGAATAAAAAGTTAATGCTTTAAGGATATTTTTTTAATATTTTAATTACTTGTTCAGCCTCTGAAATACAGGTCTGATAAAATTCCACCATATCCTTTTCAGTTAGTTCTAAATCATCATCATAATCACATTCTTCCCGTTTATTCTTCAGTCTTTGTAGAAATTTCGAAATAGAATTCATGGGTTGTTGTTGATTTTTGAATGAATCTATAACTTCTTTCTGGCGAATTTGTGGAGTTTTTTTTAATAGATTTCTGGATAATGCATATAATTTTGCTTCATGGTAAGCTGTATAAAAATATCTACTTATTGAATTACGTATTCTTGTTTCATGATCGAAAACAGTATCTAAATTATAGATTTCTTTTGCAAAACCTCGATACCTGTCCCAATCATAACAAGGCATGAGCTCTAATCCCTAAAAGAATAATCTAATAATAAATCTCCTGATGAATTATCAATTCGCGTAGAATATTTAATCGTTAATCGGCTTAAATTATCATAAAATTCCTGGGTATATTTTTTCAATTTCATTATAAGAGTTAGATATTCCTCCCCAGATTTCTTAACATAATCCAAAACTAATGAATTAATTATATTAGATGTTGTCAATAATAAACATTCTTCAATCATATCGTGTAATATTGGAAAAACATCTTGCGATAATGTGAGATACTGGACTAAGATATGAGGATTTATTATTTTTATGCCTTTCTTTTGCCATTCGATAATAAAATCATGTAAAATGATCTGGTTTACCTTTTCTTCCTGCTCACTTTGCATTGATGCATTTGTACTAATTCTATTATCCATTAAATCATCCAGTCTTGCAAAATATGCCCCTAATCGAATTCCCTTATCAAATCCCTTTTTATAATAATATTCCGGCGCAATAGCAAATCTTTCGTCTGATAAGTCTGAAATTATTTCCTCAGTACCAATCATACATTCAGAATTAGTCATAATCCATCAATCCTTTGACCAATAATTTTAGTGGCATATTTGCTAAGGAGCTCATCACATATTGTAATGATCTTTTTTGATTCATCGAATGATGAATAATAGTTTTCAATATTGTGAAACGCATATCTATCGTTGACATCTAGCTGCAGTAATAAGCCTAATTCAATTATGTCCTTTTCTAGAATCCTATTATCTAATCGTATTGGTCTGTTTAATTTTCGGTTAGAAGAAAAAGTAACATTACGAAAATATTTGTTACCAAGAACAGTAGCCAATTTACAATTGATTTCATACAGGTTTTTGAAATCATCGGAAGGCTTCATCTCCAAAATTTCCATAATTTTCTTTCTGATCAAATTAGCATCTTTTCCACATGGAAAATTAGAAATTATGGAATGTCCGATAAATGATATTTTTACATCAGTTAATACTTCTTCGAATAAATGGAATAGAATGTTAATTCTATCAGAGAAATATTTTTTTGATTCTTCGTATTTGATCTTCCAGTCATCTGAATACTTAACTTCAAAAGACATTACTCCTGGTGCAATACGGATTTCACTAAACCCATGTTCTGATTGAAAAATAATCCTTGGAATATCAATTGCTTCTATCTCGTCAGGGACATTGACAAATGAAGGAGCTTTATATTTATTTGGAGCTATTTTTTGAAGCGTATCTTCAAATTCATTTGAAAGACGGCGAATTTTATCAATCGCAAAAAAATTAATTGCAATTTTGCGAGAATTAATATTTATCACTTCAAACATTATGTTCTCCTGGCCAATTATATTAATACAATGAAGATATTATACCTAAAAAAACTACTTTTTATCAAGTTATTTTTTCTTTTCCAGGCGCGTTGAGAGCAGATACTAGCGGGTACGGATTTAACTTTTCTGGGCGTATCCTTTTTCTAAGTAGTTCTGATGCCTTTTCGCTGGCTTCTTGCCTATTATGTTTTGTCGAACAATAAATGCCTCTTTATTATCATTAGATTCTTCTTCGTTTTCAGAGTCATCGAGTTCGCTGGTGATACAGACGAAGTGTTCGAAGATGATTTTCAGGATATCCACACTCTCGATGAGGATTACTTTATCATTGTAATCGGGATCATTCCAAATGAGGTGGAGCTTACTGCTATTCAAAGAGCAGAGCTTGATTCTATGAAACTAAATAATAGAATATTATCATTCCAGAATCAAGCGGAATATAATAATTAGTTGATTATACTCCTATGCTATAATACAAGTTTACAGGCAATCGAACAAATCAGAATTCTGCAAGAAATAAGGCTCAAGGAGCATCCCTGAGCCTGTCCCGTAATACAACTGACCAATTTTTATTCCCCTCCGGTTTTCTTTTTCATTTTCTTTGGGCTTAATCCCTTGAAAAATTCCGGGAATTCGTCGGCGATGCCTTCACCGTATTTTTCGATCAATTCGCCCGCTTTCTTCCTGCGAAGGTCTTCCGTTTCTTCGGACAGCCGCTTCACTTTTTCCTCGTCCACCCTCTCCGCCTCGCAGACGAAGACCATTCCTTTACGGAGCCAGTCATAATGCCGCCTCACCGGCAGCCACACGAGTTCGCTGGACGGCTTCCTGTAAACGCCGTGCCTGTCGCTTGAAATCAGTCTTTCAATTTCGATATCCGTCATTCTGATTATCCTTAATTGTTTTATGCAAAACGGCGTCCCCCCTTTGACGGAGGAACGCCGGCAGCAACAGCTGCATATTATTAAGTCGTCGAATTCGAATACAGGTTCACTCCCGCTCCGCCGATTCCATCGGAGGCAGAGCCGCCGCGGTATTCCGCTTCGCCCCAAACCCCGATGCCTATCACTTCGAAAGCCCGGAGAGATGCGTCCCGTTGGACTTCAATCGCCGGGATTTCACCCTTGAAGGCGAACGCCAGAGCTTCAGGATTGAAGACCGCGCCGGAATAGACCGTATTGCCGCTCACCGTGGCTGTCGAAACGTTGCCGGTGATATATATATCAACGCCGTGCAACCTGCCGACCCTGCCGGTCTTTATCACTTCCTGGCCGACATCGCCGAAGGTATTATAGGACGCGAGAGAGCCGATGAGGTCCCCCCATTGCTTCGGATGCAGGACGGCGAAATACGGCCGCGGGATGTTGTTCTTCTCGAGCGTTATCACAGCCTGCTGAAACAGAGAAACCGTCAGGCTGCCGTCGTCGTCCCCGGCCGTGGAGTTGAAGCCGCTGAACAGCGCGGTGATGTCCTTGTCCACGCGCTCCGCCATCGCCTTGCCGAGCTGGATGCCGCGCACCCTCGCCATATCCAGCGTCGCCGCCTCTTCCGCAAGATCGGTCACCATCAGCCGGACGACATGCTCCGTGACGATGACATCAACCGAATTGCCCGTGTCAATGGCCTGCGCCGTAGTGTAATCGGTTCCTTCAGAAACCGGCTCTGCCACAAGCCTGTTGAAAATAGGGAAGCGCGCAGTCAGGGTGGGTTTTCCGCTTAAGTCCGCACGGGTTACGAGAGGCGGCATCACAGCCACAGCCTGGTATGCGTAAGCGGCGGCCTGGTATGCCTCCCTCTGGATTATCTCCGTCAGGGTTGTCGTTGTGCTTTCATTTGCCATAGTATTTTCATTCTCCTTGTATATTTGATTATATTGCCTTATCGGCCGTTAAACCGTACCTCTTCACGAAACCGGGTTCAGCGGCATAATGCCCCGTCTTTTCAGTTCCTGTTCATATGCCCGCTTGACCCGGGGATCGGAAAAATCGCTGGTGGACTGCGCCGGATGAACGACGGTTTCTGATTTGACGGCGCCGGAACCGGGCTTCGATTCGAAACGGATAAGGTGCGGTTTATTCTCCGCAAGCTTCTTCACCGCTGCTGCTATAAACCTGTCAACCTCATTCTCTTTGATCCGCTTGCCTTTGAAATGAAACTCATTCCCGGCAAAATTGAAATTTTCCTTGAGGTGCAGGACAGCCTCGTCCGGCTCGATAAAGCCGCATTTAAAGGCAGCGTCCTTGATCCCCGCCAGTATTTGCAATCCGGCGATCTCTCCGCGGCTGCGCTCGATTTCGTCCCCATACTCGGCTTTCAACCTTGCGATGTCCTCCTCAAGCTTGCGAATCCTTTCCTCATTATTTTCCCTCGTCTTATCGGGAGCGCCATCGCCGGATTCTGTTGCGGTCCCCTTATCTCCGTCCGAATCCCTTGAATCCTCCGCCAAAGCCGGATCAAGTTCACTCCCGGAGACATCCGGTTTTATTTCAGCAATGATCCCGGAAGATTCATCATTAGAAGGTCTGTCCGAGCCGGCGGAAATATCCAGCTCATTCTGCCGGTCTCTATCGGCTATTAGGTCACAACCATCAATAATGATCGCCGCGGAGCCGCCCTCTTCTTTATTTTTCTCAGATATATCCATCTTTAATGACCTTTAATCAAAAAACTATAAGCCGGATTCCGTCAGTATCGCGCCCAGCTCGTCTTCAGCGGCGTTCTGCGCAAACTCGACGGCTTCATCGAGAAACAGGTCCTTGTGATAAGAATCGGGATCCTTGAACGCAACGCTGATTTGCGACTCGGTCGGCCCCTTGGAGCTGATAGTTATGTTTTCAATAATCATACCGGTGAGCCTGAAATCTTTATTGGTAGCTCCCCCCGCCACTGGCAGAGAGCCGACGAATGGGTGATAAGCAGCCAGCCCGACTGCGAGCTGCAAAGCCGCCTTGCCTGAAAGCCGTCCGGTTTCAAAAACCTGACGCTCCAAATATTTCATGCCGTTTCGGAAATCTTCAATTATCGCTGAATTGCCCATTTCTCTCTCCTCAAGATGATTTTTCTGTCAGGTCTTTCGCCATCGTGCAATCCCGGATGGGCGCTCCCCGCGTGATGTAATTTTCAGAGGGAGACTTCGAATCCTTCTTCGCGCAATGAATCTGTTTCTTGAAATGCCGCGCGAAAATGTTGCTTATCTCTTTGTCTATCTTCCCGACCACGACGCCTGATCCGTTATTCTCATGGAGATAAAAATTGATCAGATGACAGCAGAACTCGCATTCGAGACATGACCAATACATCTTTTGAAAATCGTATCTCTTGCATCGCCGGCACCTGTTTTTCGCCGCTCTTCTCGTAAAGGGGTCCTGGATCGCACGCAACAGCAGCTCGACCCCCTTTTCATAAACATTTTCTATTATCTCTTTCATACTCCACCTCCCCGTTAATAATTTTCCTCGCATTGAATATCGCTTTTACCACTTTCCTGAAGAGCTCTCTGGCGGATGGTCCGTCAATTCCCTTGAAACACTGCGCCTGCCTGAATAACGACATAATGTCGTTTTGCAGGGCGATGAAACAACCAACCGCATCGTTGAATTTTCCATAATAAGGATTGCAATCGGGGCACACATTCTCGTCCCCGTATCCCCCGGATAACGAATACTCCCGGCGGCATATCCTGCACTCCTCGATCCCGCCCGAGCACTGTGGGCAAAAACTGCTCGCATCCACAGGTTCGAGCTGAGAACAGTTCCTGCATATATATCTTGCTGCCGGAAGATGCCCCAGGGTATTCGTTCTAACCGTTATTCTTGCCGCCACATCCGCCTCCTATGTTAATCCAAATGAGCTAACGCCCAACGCAATGACAAACAATATATTTAACATAATGCAATATACATCCGGGCAGGGACAAAAAGTCAACCACAAACTAAAATAAATTGACAAAATGTCGCACGTAGATGTATAATACAGTCAAGGACGAAAATATCAGGAGGAAATAATGAACAGGTTTGCAAGGTTATTATATGAAGCTGTGAAAAAGCAGAACATCACTTACCGAAAAGCGTCTTCACAGGCGGGCGTCTCACCGGACCTTCTTTCCCGGATCATCCTCGGAAACAGGCTGCCTTCGCCGAAAAGCGCAGTAAAGATCGCAAAGGCGCTCGGCATCAGCGAGCAGGAAGCCCTGATGGCGATCAACTATGACAAGGTTCCTTTTCAGGCAAAAAAATACTTCACTCCGCCGAAACCAGTCCATCCCCGGCTGAGAGAGATGCTTGAAAAAACCTATCAGGGTGATGCTTCCCTTGGAAAAAAATTGTTCGCAGAGATCTCGGAATTCCAGTTCGGGTCTTTAGAAATGCTCATTATCACAAAGATATTAACTGCCGCACAGGTTTTCACAGAAACATTGGTCAAACAGAAAATCTCTGCACAACGGAACAGTGAAAATCTTAAAACCCTGAAAGCTTTTCTGAAAAAGACCGTCATTCAAATTAAGGACGAAGCGGTTCTTCTCGAAACGCTTTCCCGGCTGTCCCGGTGGGAGGTTCTCGGTCCCGACTATTCCCTGCAGGTCTGGTTCTCTCATCCCGACGGGAGCTGCCCTTCAATCGTGACCGGAGAAACAAGAATGGAAAGGCCGCTGTTCTCGTTCACAGGCTCGGAGCCTGTCGAGGTTCCCCTTCTCGAAGATAAAATCGCGGCGGGTATTCCGCTTCCCATCTCCGGAAATTGGTCCGAAACCCGATTCTTCACCGCTTCGTTTCTAAAAAGGTTCATAGATCCGATTCTCATCGAAGTCGGCAAGGATCAGGATTCAATGATCCCGATCATTTTCCCGGGCGATCTCCTGCTTATTGACCGAAAGACCATCGAGAAACCAAAACCAGGTCATATTTATGCCGTGAACCTCGATGACGGAGGTTCGGTCAAGTACTGCCTGATTCAGGGTAACAAGCTGCGCATCACCTGTGAGAACAAGTTCTCGGACTTCAAGCCTGCAGCGATAGACCTTAAAGGAAGGCGGCTGGAACGGCTGATCGTCGGCGAGGTCGTCTGGGTGGGGAGAGAACTGCCTAAAAAATGAAGCACTTGATAGAACTCTCAAGCTCAAATCTATTGGTCAACACCGGCAACTGTTGAATATTTGAAATAATTCTCTTTTAGAGATCATAATCTTATTGGAAACCATATTAATCTTTGCCTATACCACATCGCGACTTGACAACCGTCCCGGCTCGATATATATTAATAGTGTACCTACAAGCCATTCCCTCAATCCTCTTGAGGGGAATCCTATCAAGGTACCTCTTAACCCTAGAGCCGGCGGACACGCCGGCCTTTTTTATTGGCAGAGCTTTTTCCCCCCGGCCTTTCAACTAACAGCTTTTCAGGATGCAATTAAACCCCGCCGAGTATATGCGGCTGCCACCGATATTTCTCAATGATGGGAAGAAACATTGAAAATCAGCGTATCGGTTATTGTGACCGTTTTATCATTCAACTGAAACGGTTAATATAAATGCTGGAGGAAGCAAAAAATGAAAAATTTATCCATACTATTAGCATCAACGGCGCTCATTGTTTTGATCGCCCTACCGGCGCTTGCAGATTCCTATGCCAAAATGAATGAGGAAAAAGCGCAACCCAATCAGAAGATCTGTCCTGTAATGGGAAACCCGGTAAACAAAGAAGTGTATTCGGATTATAACGGGAAGAGAATTTACTTCTGCTGTAAAGCTTGCGTTAACGTTTTCAAGGAAAATCCAGGTCAATATATCTCAAAATCAGAAAATGATAGGGTTGTATTCGAAGATGCGCCCGTCGTTCAGGAGGTCTGCCCGCTCTCCGGCCAGCCGATAGATAAAAATTTCCATTCCGATTACAAGGGAGACAGGGTTTATTTTTGCTGTGGAAACTGTAAAGCCGATTTCGACAAGAACCCGGATAAATATAATGATGCGGTTCGAAATGCATTGAAAAAGGACAAGTCTGAGGGAAAAAACAACTGAAGTAATACTCCAAGGATATCACAGATACAGTAAAACAACGGGGGCTTGTTTCGGATGCCGGCATTAAATGCCGGCATTTTTTTCCGCAGAGGGCAGTAAGTCTCCGGCCGGAGTTGTATAAATCCCGGTTTTGAATTATTCTTGAATAACATTCCGAGGAGTTAAAATGTTCGGGAAATCTATCGTTTTTTTTAGTCCAATCCGTTCTTATATTTTTCAAACCGATAATGTTGAAAAGCAAACAAACCGGTTGACTCTTATATAAGGAGATGAATATGCCGCATAACAATAAGGATTCAATGATCTCTCATTCCCAAACGCTCGGATTATCCTCTCTCACCGCTTATCAGGACGGGGCAATCGTTAGCAGAATGATCCTTGAAAAATCCGTCGGCAGCGTAACGGTTTTTTCCTTCGATAAAGGACAGGGTTTGAGCGAGCATACCGCTCCGTTCGATGCCCTGGTGCAGGTGATAGAGGGGCAGGCGGAAATTGTCATAGGTGGAACCCCGTATCCGGTTTCTGCGGGGGAGGTCATTCTGATGCCAGCAAATATTCACCATGCCGTCAGGGCGCCGGAAAGATTCAAGATGCTCCTTACGATGATAAAAGCCTGATACTCAAAAGGAACTGATGTTGTCCACGACATTAAAAGAGCGCCCTCTGCTAATTTGTTCGTCATGCGGAATACGCACACAGGCGAATCAACCCGCCTGGAGATGCAGCAGCTGCGGAGGTCTCTTGAACATCGAAATGGAATCGGAATTCCCATTAAACAAAATTCATAAGCGTCCGTTCACGATGTGGCGCTACAGGGAAGCGATTCCAATCGAAAATGACGAGAATATCATCAGCCTCGGTGAACCATTAACGCCTCTCGCGAAAATCGAGATTTCAGGCAGACCGGTGATGATAAAGATGGATCATCTTTTTCCGACCGGATCTTTCAAGGACCGCGGGGCGTCCGTTCTTGTGAGTAAAATGCGCGAGCTCGGAATAACGCGGGCTGTCGAAGATTCTTCCGGCAACGCCGGAGCGGCTATCGCCGCATATTGCGCAGCCGCGGAAATCGAGTGTGAGATATATATCCCAGCCGGCACCCCTGCAGCGAAGTCAATCCAGATCGAGCTGTACGGGGCATCCGTGAAAAAAATCAATGGAAGCCGCGAGGATACCGCCGCTGCCGCACTCGAAGCAGCCGGCAAGCTATATTACGCAAGCCACTGCTGGAATCCATTTTTTATTCATGGAGTGAAAACATTCGCCTTCGAAGTGACGGAACAACTCGGTTGGAAGGCGCCGGACGCCGTGGTCCTGCCGGCGGGCAACGGAACGCTTATTCTCGGCGCTTTCACAGGTTTCCGAGAGCTTTATTCCGCAGGGATAACGGACGGAATCCCGAAGATCATCGCCGTGCAATCGGAGAACTGCGCTCCGCTTTATCACTCCTGGAAAACTTCAGGTCTTAATAAAATCGAAATGAAGGTCATTCCAACCTCCGCTGAAGGGATCGAGGTGGCAAATCCGGTCAGAGCGCGCGAGATTCTCGAATGTGTGCGAAAAAGCGGCGGACGGGTTATCACCGTGAGCGAGGAGGAGATTAAGGCCGCTCTAAAATTCGCGCTCAGCAAGGGATATTTCATCGAACCCACTGCATCCGCGGCGATCGCGGGGGTAAAAAAATATCTATCGGACAGAGATGAAGGCGAATCCATCGTCTCTGTTTTTACCGGTCACGGATTAAAATCCCCGGAAAAAATCCGGCATATCCTCGAAGAGCGTTGAGCCGGCAATCATTTTTCAGTTTTTTTATTTGACCATTAAAAGAAACACTTGTAAGATGCCAACACTTGCTGATAGGGTTACAGCAATAAAATAAACGTTAATTGCAGACATGGACGTTGGGTATATGGATCATCTTGTATGTGTAGATACAGAGGCCAAGGAGCTTGAGAGGCTCCTCGCGGGTCATAAAACCATCATAATCCGCGGTTCTGATGAAAAAACAACTCCATATGGGAAAGTTTCCGAAGGGGACACTCTGTATTTTATTGCTACCGGAAGAGATGGAGTCGTGAGAGCGAAGGCTTCCGTAAAAAACGTGCTCAACAGCCAAAAACTCGATGAAAAAGAATCTATGGAATTGATTAACAAGCACCTGATGGAATTGATGCTCACGGAGAAACAGCTGGATCGTTACTACGGCAAGCCTTACCTTGTTCTCGTTAGGATCAGCTGCGTAACCAGACTCCAGCCGTTTATGATCGAGTTCGGCATCAAAGAAAAAATGACAGACTGGCTGGTAATCGAAGATATTGATAAAATACGCCGTCAGATATTGATGTGATTCTATATTTTGTGTACAATGGAGACAAGAAACAGGTCAACCGAATGAATCGAAAGATTATTTTATTAGGCGGGGATATCGCCTCAGCGGGGAAAAAATACGCCGCTTTGTCCGAAGATGGATGGGAGATTATGATTGAATCCGATGAAAGCGGACAGATTTGTAAAAAAATAAAAGATAATCCGCCCGATTTCATTCTGATAGATCTCTCATCAGGGCCTTCACGCGCAGTTAAGACAGCGAAAGCCATCATGAGCAGCAAGGCAGCGCGGGACATTCCGGTCATCTTCGTTGACGGCGGAAATGAGTATGCAATAAAGGCGAAGGCAAGGTTTCCCGGGGCGGATTTTGTCAACCGCGGCGACCTGATGAACATTCTCAAGTCCAGGTATATGTAGAATGATGGGGAGACTCTTGAAGACATCTCTGAACATATGCAAGTATTGCGGAACTTCGAGAGTAATGATATAGTAGACAATGATAACTATTAAGGATGGCAATAATTGAGCAAAAAGAATCTCGAGCAAACCGCTTTAAAACTTTTAGATTCGATGTATAGTCTCGTGCATTGTTTTACCGAAAGCGAAACGGAAGTCTGTAGAAAACGAAAAATCACCAATGCAGAATCGAAAATCATCAACTCGATTAATTCGGACGGTGAAAACTATGTGAACAAAATCGCAGAGACTTTACAGCTTTCGAAGAGCCGAATCAGTCGTCTCGTGTCATCCTTGAAACGCAAGGGCCTTATAGCCAAGAAGGAAAACGACCTGGACCACCGCTTCAACATCATTTCTCTGACGGCGAAAGGCGCTGAGATCAAACAGCAGCTGTTTCAGGACAAGTTGAACAGATGCATGGACACTCTTTCCTTTATCTCATCGGAAATTCATTCAGACCTCATCACAAAATTAAGCACACTGAAAAAAGCCTACGATCGGTACAAGGAAGAAGCTTCAAAGGCTAAGGCCAAATAGAAGACAACTCAACCCGGAGTTAAGAATTTTTTCTCGCTCCAATGAAAAACTCTGCAGCCGCAGAGATTGTTGTTCTGCCGGGTTGAAGTGGACCTTAGAACATGGGGTATACATGAATTATGGAGGTTTCAGATGGCGAGAATCTCGGCAAAATCGAAAGATTTTCTTGAAAACCTGTTCGGAGACCGGGCTAATTTCAATCCGATCGAAAGAAAACTTTACGGTCATGATATCGCGGCGATTCCAAGCCTGGTAAAACCGCTCGTCGGAAATACCACGCCCGATGCCGTTGTCCAACCTAAAACAGAGGAAGAGCTGAAAGAGTTTTTAAAATGGGCGGCAAAGAATAAAATTCCCGTAACACCGCGAGCCAAAGGTTCGTCCGGTTACGGCGGGGTAATCCCCGTAAAAAAAGGGATCGTGATAGATTTCTACAGGATGAACAAGGTCATTTCGGTTGATAAAAAAACAATGACCGTTCGCGTTCAGGCTGGGATGGTATGGGAAAAGCTGGATAAACAGATTAAGAAACAGGGCTTGACGTTGCGCACGTATCCTACGAGTTACCCCGCATCTACCGTAGGCGGCTGGCTGGCCCAGGGCGGAGCGGGAATCGGCTCATATGAAGCGGGCTGGTTCAGGGATAACGTCATCAGCGCGAGGATTCTTTTCCCGGATGGCTCGGCGAAAGAGATGAAGGGAAAAGACCTCGACCTTATATCCGAAGCGGAAGGAACCACCGGTTTGATCACGGAAGCAACTGTGAAGGTTATGAAGGACGAAGATCTTGAAATCATTTCTATCGGTTGCCCTAATCCGCACGATCTGCAGGGATTGATTACCAGGATCACTGAGGCCAACCTTCCGGTCTGGTCGCTCATTTTCATAAACCCGAAGATGGCTGAACTGAAGAACAAGGCTCCGATGCTCGAACATTATGGCCACCCGGTGGAGGAGAGAATCCTGCTTCCAGCGGCATATATAATGACCATCGCTTACCGGAAGAAAAATAAAAAGGATTTCGATTCGATACTTCCATCCATCCTTAAACTCTGCGAGGCCGAAATTTTAAGCGACAAGATCGCCCATCACGAATGGGAGCATCGCTTCAAGCTTATGGTTGTCAAGAGGTTGGGACCCAGCCTCGTCCCCGCCGAAGTGGTTATCCCGCTTGAATCCCTCGGCGATGTTATGATGGAGATCGAGAGAAAGGTTGACCAGCCCATAGTTAAGGAAGGCGTCGTGATCCGTCGCGGCGCGGGCGGCAAGCCCGAAGTCGTGATCCTTGGCTTCATCCCGAGCGACCAGCGAAAATTCAGCTATAATTTCGTCTTCAGCCTCGTCCTGACAATTATGAAGATCGCCGAGAAACACGGCGGGCGTCCATACGCAACCGGGCTTTATTTTGCGAAGAGGGCGAAGGAAATCCTCGGCTTGGAACGGGCGAAGAAGATGAAAAAATTCAAGAAACAGGTTGACCCCAAAGGTATCCTGAATCCCGGCAAAGTGCTCGGCGGGGGCCTGATGTCAACAGCCCTTACCGTTGCCGGTGTGTTCGAGCCGATGATCCGTCCCTTCGGCAACTACGTCATCACGCAGGTGGGCGAGCGTCCCGGAAAGCCGGTGAAAGGCATACCGGCGGACGTTGCCTGGTACGCCTACAGCTGCAGCCAGTGCGGCTACTGCATCGAGGAATGCGACCAGTTCTACGGCCGCGGCTGGGAGAGCCAGAGCCCGCGCGGCAAATGGTACTGGCTGCGCGAATATATGGAAGGGCGTGAGAAGTGGAACCAGTTTATGGTGGACACGATGATCGTCTGCACAACCTGCGAACTCTGCAACCTTCGCTGCTCCGCCGCCCTGCCGATCGAGCCGTCGTGGATGAAACTCCGCGGCAAACTTATACACGAAGATAAAAGGATGACCTTCCCTCCGTTCGAGATGATGGCTGCTGCGTTACATGCGGAGGGGGACATCTGCAAGCTGTGTCGTAATATAAGATTGTCATTCCCTGGGATACTTCGAAGGGCTGCGACGGGGAATCTTCATAATAGTGTATTGTTCCGCAAAAAAGATGAGACGGAGCAGGTGCCCTGAACAGGCTGTGTCTTAATGCGTTTTGGAAATGTGATATTTTATGTTTTTATGGTGAAGTTTTGAAAAAATGGTGTTGATATTTATGGATTGGCAGTTTTTATAAGTTTTTATTCTGGATTTTGG
>Ga0315293_10003307_pt1 | contig 15535 bp, 15 predicted proteins | sample YL17G13_20_MG_FD_203071 | JGI IMG/M metagenome (GOLD analysis project Ga0315293, IMG submission 203071) | Sediment microbial communities from Yellowstone Lake, YNP, Wyoming, USA - YL17G13_20 | ecosystem: Environmental > Aquatic > Freshwater > Lake > Sediment | place: USA: Wyoming | collected...
AACCTGAGGGTATTTCCAACAACGTTTGTTTCAGCTCCAGCAACAGATGGATCATTTGATATAATCCTCATGTTCTCTGCATCAAAATAATGCATACTATCTGCCTTTGTTACAACAGTGTCTGCATCAATGCCGCCAACAAATGTATTAATGTGTTTTTTAGTTCTTATCATGGTTTAAAATTTACGCTGCTCTTGTGTGTTGCTATTTTTAAAGCCTGTTTTAAATTCGTTAATCTTAGGTATAGAACGAAGAAGCATACGCTTGATCGATTCCATTTGTGCAAGAGATGGAACTCTGGCTGCTGTTCTAGCAGACTGTATATACCATAAGTATTCAGCCTCAGATGATCTCCATACTTTCTCGTCACTAGGAACCCTTGTTTGTCTCCAACGCTTATAATCCATTCTCATTATAAGATACCATTCAACGGCTTTGATAAATTTCATATTATCAGGAATCATTGGCATGCCAAGTTCATCTACAGGCAATCCTTTGTATTCCATTTCTACAAACCCATTGTTAAAATTTGTGAAGATATAATCTCCTTGTAGTTTATATTTTGGGATAAAGTCCTGATTTTTCAACGAGGATGTTACGATTCTACTTTGAGCCAGTCTAACATTTTCTATAACATCTTCTAATATTGCCTCAGCTTCAGGAATATTTCCAAGATCTACCTTGTCTTGTGCCATATCCATCTTCAATGATAGAGATGAGGCAACAAGTGTACTAGAACTATCTCTGAACTGACTATTAAATTGTTCTCTAACTGTAGGTGATTCATAGAATAGGTCAGTAGATTCAATCATCATTCTGAATTCTGTTATATTAGAGTTACCATCTAGTCTAATCAACCTACATGCGCCAGGTACGGCTAAGTCATATGGTAATTCCCCCCTGAAGTTCTCTACGATAATAGGGATAGGATTATTCCTCTGACCATTTGTAGTCTTCTGTATATACGCCTGAGGAACGCCAAGCAAGCGCAAGACGTCAATAACATCTTCTGCTGCATCAGCCCACGCTATACTTTCATAATCTGTCGTCCTATATACTCTTTCGAGTATAGACGCAAGGGAAACCATTTTACTTGTCATAATTAATCTACATTTAACATGCCTTCTGATTCGGCAATCTCATCTAAAATTTCTTTTACACTATCGGCAAACGTCTTCTTTTCTTCCTCTTCAAGAGGATTCTCTTTAGAGATATAGCATTTCTTATCGCAGAAATAATTCCCTTTAGCATCAACACCAGATTTCTCGTGCTCTACTATAAAACCATTCTCTACTTCTTTAACTTCAATCTCTTCTGTAACGCCATCTTTAGTCTCAGACTTTTCCCACTTCTTGTACTCTTTCTTGGCCTTCGGTAAGGCGTTTCCTTTTTTTGCTTCCATTGTATTTCTTAATTAAGTAATAATCATTAACTCTTTCTTCTGAGTTTATCCAACTTGCTAATGCAAGTCTATTTCTTTTTGTAGGTCTGAACCAATACACTGATTGGTTATCAACGTTACACGTACTCTTGTCCCACTTCCATCTCATCACATACCCATTAGTATGTTCATTCATCGTATAGATAGCAAGTTTTCCTTTGATAGCATTAATTTCTTTTCTTGTTTTGCCAGGAAATTCAGAGTTCCACAACTCCCAGCTCTTAGCCCAATCTATTACCATCTTGCCTTTCAGTAACTTACCATCCTTAACTCTTATCTCTAGCTTGTCTTTCTTCACAGAGATCATTCCTAATCTATGTGGCATCCTAAACTCTAGAGACTCTTTAATTATTTTGTCAGATAATCTTATGTTTATCATATGACAAATCTCAACATATTTTCTTCTGTCAACTTCTGGATGAATCAGCTTATATGTCTTTCTAAAATCCTTATACGCATCCCACAATCCACTATTGACCTGTACCCTGTGTTTGTATTTCTCCATTGCCATCATTAAAGTTATCCGATCTAGTTGTTTGTATAACATTGAAATCTGTTTGAAGGATTCCGTTCTTAATAAATTCAACCATGTAGTCGTTAACTGGATAATCATCCGTATCTCTATTATACGTAGATACAAGCGTTGGGTCTGCAAACACAGCAACTACCCTTACTTTACTGATTCCAAGCTCCTCCATGGTCCCAGATTTAATATAAAACCTACCATCATAGAACGCAGCATATAGCGCGTGTCTATTGGTTACTCCGTTGCCAACCCATCTAAGTCTATCAAAGGGAACAACCCCTATCGTTTTACTAAGAGAGTCGGCAGTTGTCATTTCATATACAGCAACACCAGCCCTACCTTCTATAATGGTTGGACATGGTAGTGTACGAACTATCTTTCTACCTAACGATATACCGCCAAGATCAAGGGCCGGATCATATATCTCAGTATCCAGTAACTCAAACTGTAATGTATTCTGCTCAAGAGTACCTTTCTCATTAATATAATTCTTAATGAATTGGTTTCTTTTGAGCATAATAAAGTCCTGCCACAAGCGTCTGTCGATCTTTTCATCATCAACAACCTTGGCGTTTCTAGCTACCTCATTACATAATGTGATTATATCGTCTAGTAACATCTTATTCTTTTTTAACTATTTTAATATCTCTAACATTAACCTCTCCACAATCAGCTTTAGCAGTGGTAAGATATTGTTTCTTACCTATCCTAAGGAAGAGAACTTTCTTTCTTTCCCAATATGTGATTATGTCGATTGCATTATCCCATTTAAATTCCTTTAATGTAAAGGTTGGGATAGTATCTTTAACAGTCATCTGTCCAATCAACTTAAGACAATTCTTATTTATGTTAACTGGGTAAACTGTTTTGCCATTTATAAAGACCGGTTTAGGTGTTATTTCTATAGGGATTGTATCGTGTACAGTCTCCCTGATCGTAATAACCTCGCTAACCCTCTTTTTCTCAATTCTAAGCGCTTTAAACACTGAATCTAATCTCTGATCCCTAAAAGCTATCAACTCGTCTGTAGTGAGCTTTAAAGTGGCAATTTTGGCATCCTTCTCATTTAAGAGTTGCGCTGTATTTTCTGCCTCTCTATTTGCCCTAGCCTTTTCCTTCTGTAATTTATTACTTAAAATACCAATGGTTGATCCCATTGCTAAGCCTATAAGAAGAATGGCCCCATAAAAATATAACTTAAACTGTGCTCCCATTATCTTCTGATGGTATTGGTTCTGCCGTGAACTCGCTTAATACTTGTACTGTTGCTACGGCCATACTTAATATAAATATAGTCCAGCCCTTAGCTGGTTCAGGTATTAAATCAGTCACTGATATAACGCCCATATACGCAGGAAGCAATAGAATGAGTACTCTCATTAGATTCTTCCATGCCTTACTTCTTGGTTTCCCAAAGTTGCTAGTCTTGAACTCCATCTTCTTTAATTATTAATTCAAATTTTACTGGAAATAATTTCAGCATCTTATCAAGAGTTATAGTACTTTCAACAACATCAAGGAATCCATCTGCATTCGCATCAGAGAATTTAGACCCTACTAGGATACATCCTAATGTATCTACCTTTACCCCTGTAGCAAAATTACCTTTATGAATTAAAATAGATGATCTTCCTGGTACATTTTCAACACTAAAGCATTTCCCTTTAGAAGGAGAAATTACCCTATGCACTTCATATGTACCTTCAGGAATACAAGATATCTTTCTTTCATTACCTTTATTTGGTAACTCAAGAGTCTTGCATTCAAATATCTTAACCCCCTTATCATCTGTAGCAATAAGAGACCCGAAGGTCTCTCTGTTGCTATACACCCTCTTTAGTACTGCCTTCATCTTTAACTTCTTCTTTTTTAAGTTGTCCCTGAAGCTGGAACTGCAAACTCTGTATCACTGTGAGTGAAAACTTTGATGGCAACTCCAATAGTCCACGAAATACAACTTCTAATTCGTTACTGTTTAATGAGATAATTACTCTTTCTAATTCTGGTTGTTTTACTTGTTCGTCCATTTTACTCCGTTTTAGATTAATACTTCTGCAAAGATACGTAAAAATTTTGATATATGCAAATTTATTTTAATATATTTTTAAAAATACCTTATAGGCCTTACTGCTAAATTAGATGATTTAAGTCCATTTCCTGGACCAGCAGTTACTGTAAATTTATAATACTTAGCACTAGTGCTACTATTTTCACTAGAACTCCAGTAAAATGTTTGCGTAAATCCACCTATTGCAACTCTGTTTGTATACATAGTAGCAAGTTCATCTATACTAGGTAACTTCCAATCTGTATAACCTCCACCAGAATAATTAATACAGTCTGCTGCAGCGTATGCAAAATTACCCTGATCTGCATATATAAGATCTGTATTTGCACCTCCATAAGTAACAGCTGTAGCAGTAGCTCCAGTATTAGTGCTTGTTATAGACCATGCTCTAGATGTAGACAAGTCTGATGTTCCAGAAATAATACCACTTTGTACAGTAGAACTATATCCAGGATCACCGCTCTGTAGCAAATAAGTTATTATGCCACCTTGATAAGCCTGCCCTACAACCAACACTGGTTTAATAGTCTGTATTATGCCAAATAACATGCTCATAATTACGCAGTTAAATCTCCAACAGCAACCCATACGTTAGAGCCTCTATGATACACAGATGCTCCGATCCACTGAGATGCCAGTTTTTTATTACTACCCTTACTATTTAATGTTGTACTAGCTGCTAAAGTGATAACTCCAGTACTCACGTTTATAATATCTACCCTCATCCCTGTTGTCATGGAGTTAGGAAATGTAACAGTAAACGTACCAGTACATTCAATTATTGTATCTGCATCCGATGCCTGTATAGAATAATTGGCACTCTTAGCAGTTAATGTTTTTGTTTTATCAGTCTTTGTTCCTAACTGAGTCTGTATCGCTGAGGTAACTCCTTTAACATAAGTAAGTTCTGTTAATGAAGGTTCTGTAGAAGTATCAAAGTGTACAGGTAATCCATTAGCATCAGACTTTATTGCCCTAGATGCTGTGATTGCAGTAAGACCACTTACAGCAGTCCCTGCTCCAGCATAGTATGCAAGCGTATTAGCGGAACCAGAGTTAACTGTTCCACTACCTCCTGCAGCCGCCCATGTACCATCAGCTCTTAAGAAGTTAGTTGTGCCACCTCCAAGCTTAGGAAGGTACCCATGTGCGCTAATACTAGCATTGCCAGTTGTTATATCTGTAAATGTAATAGTACTTTCTGCCTGACTATGACCTACTGCCGCATAAGATGTTGTATCTAATCCAAATGTACCAGCAGCTGTCATCTTTACAAAAGCTGTTGATACCCATGATAATGCATTTAAACTAACTAAGTTAGTTGCTAATGTCCACGCTGGAGTAAAAGGAGTTGTTCCTGTTATCAACATCTGATTAGCAGCACTACCATCACCAATTAACCCTAAAGCTGCTGTTATAGCATGCGCGTGAGTAGTGGTTGTTACGCTGTTAGTTGTTATAGTAGTTATTGTTGATGGAGTTCCCATCGCTAATATCTGCCCAGTTAGAGATAATCCATGGTTTGTATCCAGTGTTATATCTCCTGTATTTGTGCCAGATACGCTAGCACTCGCTCCTATTGTTATAGGATTAGTAGACCATGCAATATCAGTCGCAGTAGCCTGTAATATCTTTCCTGTAGGTGTTCCTGGGAATGGAAGTCTAGCCCATTTAGGTGTGGCATTACCATACATTATATCTCCACGGACAACAGTATCAATTAATGAATCTGTATGTGTAGCAGATAACATATTATGGTTACCACCAGGAGTTATCCACGATCTTACACCAGCTGTAGTAGAGACTAACATATCTCCATTGGTTCCTGGTAATCCAAGATCTGCCTCAAACCCACTATGTCCAGATGTTCCAAAAGCTAAGTTTGATAATGAACTATGGTCAGTAAGTGTAGGAGCTCCTCCTGCCGCAGACGATACAGTTCTATAATCAGCTGCTTCCTGGTATGCTATTGTAGTAGCGTTAACCTGTCTGTATATAACCCTATAAATAAGTTTCATTTCTGCCGATGGAAGATTGCCTAAAGATAATGAATCTGGGGTATTATTTAATCTTGCATTAGCTATAGTACTATCAACCCTTTGCCCCATAATTGCATTTATGGGATATGTAGTGTTGTTTGTGGCATAAAACCACATTGCCATGTAATCACCATTACCAGCATCATTTAATGCAGTTCCATTGTTATATCTTAATCTTGTGCCATTTACTTTATAGCCAGTAGTATTGCCGTTATCCCATTCAAAGTTAGACGATCCATTTTTATAAACAACCTTACAGTCTGTAGTTGTTCCAACGTATGGAAATTCAAGATCTTCATCATAGATTTCTCCAGCAGTAAACGATATAGTTGTTGTTGTAAATGTTCCAGCGAGACCAAGGGCCCATCTAGCCCCAAATGTTTCATGTAAATATTCATGATATTTCTGATCTCTGCCCATCCAATGTCTCTCGTCTGAAAGTATTCCATTATCTATAGTTGTATTCCAATAGACAGTAGCCACTAAACATTTATCAAACCCTGGCGCATTTATACTATTATTAAGCTGAGGTACGCCTCCTGGTGCTGTTATCCAGAACCAATAAAGGTTTGTTGCATCAGGAGTAATCTGAGAAGTTAAATTATTTATTAAGTATCTTACTCCATTGATCCATATAGGAGCATTCGTAGCTGTTAAGGTAAGCGTCCGTGTAGCGCCAGACACTCCAGGTACAAATGAAAGTGAAGTAGAAGTTCTTTCTGGAAATCCAGTATAGTGTGCAGATACGTTAAAGTTATCAGTAGAAACGTATCCAGTATTGATTAGATTACGGACTCCAAGGTTAACATCAGAGGTTGCTCCAGTATATGGAACAGCTCCAACGTCAGCAGCAGTAAGTCCATGAGCAGCCCATCCAAAGGTGTTAGTCCCTGTTCCTTTTAAGAATTGACCATTTGTTACAGTTGCAGTATGACCCTCTAATGTATGTGAAAGAGGAGTTCTTGCATCTGATAATCTAGAATCATTACCAACACAGAAGTTGGTTGCCCCAGTTCCAAAGGAACCAGTAGTAACAAGTCCTGCAGTAGTAGTTATGAGTGGTAAGTTAGCTGTTGATCCTATGATCCCAGCATTAGTTATATTACCATGTGTATGTGATAAAGGTGTGCGTGCATCGGATAATCTTGCATCATTTCCTACACAGAAATCTGTTGCTCCAGTGCCAAATGATCCTGCTTGAAGGATCCCTCCAACACCAGTTATTATTGGTAAACTAGCAGTAACTCCTATTAACCCACCATTAGTAATATTCCCATGTGAATGTGAAAGAGGAGTTCTGGAGTCAGATAGTCTTGAGTCGTTACCAACACAAAAATCTGTAGCTCCTGTTCCAAAGGCCCCAACTTGTAATATACCAGAGGCTCCTGTTATAATTGGAAGGCTGGCAGTAACTCCTATTGTTCCACCATTAGCTATATTACCATGAGTATGAGATAAAGGTGTTCTTGAATCACTAAGTCTTGCATCATCCCCTACACATGCAGTAGTTCCTGTAACGCCAAATCCTGGAAAAGATACTAATGAATTCCATGTAGCAGAGTTATCTGCTATAGTAGTCCCCCATGATGTACCAGTTACAACTATAGGTATTCCACTACCAGAAGGATATACCATCCCTCCAGCTTGAGACACCCATGATCTAACTCCACCAGTTGTGGATACTAACACATATCCATTAGCACCTGGATTACCAAGAGCTGGCTCTGCGCCAACATCCCCGGCTGATAGTGTTCCCCAACCAAATGTGTTTACCCCAGTGCCTTTAAGTACCTGATTAAGTATTACGGTGGCTGTATGACTTTCTATTGTATGTGATAATGGTGTTCTTGCGTCTGAGAGTCTTGTATCGTTTCCTACACAAAAGTCAGTGGCGCCTGTACCAAACGAGCCTACTTGTAATATACCGGCTGTTCCAGTTATGATTGGTAAACTAGCTGTGACGCCTATTGTACCACCATTGGCTATATTGCCATGTACGTGTGACAGCGGTGTTCTTGCATCAGTAAGCCTAGAGTCGTTCCCTTCTGTTATTTTACCAGCTATTGCTCCAAAGTTACTAGCCCAATTACCCCACCCAAAGGCTGTAGCACCCTTAAGTATTCTTGAATCATTACCAACTGCAGCTGTAGTTCCTGATGTACCAAAACCTGGAAATGAAACTAATGCATTCCATGTTGTTGAATTATCAATAATTGATGTATCCCATCCAGTTCCAGTAGACCTTACTATGCCAACCGCAGGGAACGTAAACACTGGAGGAGGAGCTACCCATGTCCTAACTCCTAAGAGGTTAGATACTAACAGATAGTTATTACCTGCAGGAAGTCCTAGATCAGGTTCGTATACTCCTATATGTAGGTGTGTTGATAATGAATATGTGCTATTATCATATGATGTTACACCAAATGTGTTCTTAACAAACCCTTGACCATAAAGTTTAGGCTCAAAAGGACCACCTCCACCACCACCACTTATAACTGCAGCATCTACATAGGCCTTATTAGTACCATCAGTAGGTAGAGTTGGGAAGTTATTTATTTGTATTCTATTAAGGATTATCTTCCAGACACCCATATTGAGGTCCCCAGTTGCTCCTGTATAAGGAACTAATCCAGTTATATTCTGATCACCAGTATTTTTACCACTTAATTCCCTTCCAGGAAACGTAGATTCTAGTAATCCTGTAGTACTAATTGATATAGTTGGTAATTGAGCATGCCTAACCAATAAGCTATTATCTAATATTTGTGATACTGTAATAGTTATAGGAGGAACTATTTGTGATTGATTAATAGTTATCCCAGTAGACCTATTCCATGCGTTAAATATAGGATCCGTTTCTGCACCAAAAGGCACAGGAAGTTCAGTCGCATTCGATAATTGGAATGGACTAAGTGACGGAACAACTACTGTATTGAGTTGTTTTGTAAAATCTCTTCTATTTCCTGATAAATTCATATTCTATATTTTACATAGGTGCGTCCCTAACTAGTCTTACAGATATGCCATCTCTAGTGTTTGGGATATTACCAACATTTGCATATGCATTATTAAAATAAAGCTGTATTCCTTCTCCTGGATCTGACGCTATCTCAGTATAATTTTGAAGATCATTAAATGAACCGTCTCCGAAAGCCCTATATCCAGCTCCAATAATAGCTAATCCTGTTGTATTAGTTCCACCATTTGGAGTTAACCAATGAGTCGTACCAGCTTCTTTCATTTGATTACCACTATTTACGCCGAGAAATGTTATTAAATTACCCCAATCAGTTGTAGTGGCTACCCTCCATCCTAATTCTTGAGCCATATTTCTTTCTAGATATACAAAGTTAGGATCAGATATTGCGGTACCATTATAAAGAGCACCATATGGATCCTTATATATAATATTATTATCATACCAGCAATATGCTGTAACTGTAGTTTCTGTCCATGCGGCATCACCACCCTTAGTAAGGAAAGTATTATTTGTACTTATACCATTAGTGATCCCAATGCATTCAAACCTAAATTCAAAAACACCAGATACAGCGCATGTATATGTGAAAGATTGTACTCCAATAGCTAATGCCACAATCTCAGAGTCATATATATCATCTATATACATCACTAATCTCATTGGAGAACTAGCGCTAAGTATAAAGTCGTAATATAATTTATCTCCAGCTACTGCACTAACACCAGTTGATGAGAATTGTTGAGGGAAAACTCCATTTGCAGACTGTACTTCTCCACCACTAGCGTTAAAGTTAGTCATGTTCTTATCAATATATGTGTTCCATTCACTAGTTCCTTGTGCTGACGTAACGTTTCTTATTGGATTACCACCAGCAACAGTAGCTGATCTATAGTTTTCCACACACCATTCCTGCCCATTTATCGTAACAGTCATGTATGGGTTAGAATCCATATCAATTAATGGGAATACTGGGACAACTGGCGTTACGCTAGTAGCGTTAGAATAACCAGATGCACATACCCTTCTTCGTGCTCTTACTCTATACTTATATGGGACACCAGTAGTCAACCCAATAACTGATTCTGATGTACCAGTAGGATCTTGGTTATATCCAGTCCCTATAATTGTCATGAAATTATCATCAGAGACTTCTAAATTATAACTAAGTATGTTAGGATCTGCAATAAATGGATGCCAGTTGGCTGTAAAAGATGTAGCCGCTATGTCTGTAGCAGCATCCGTAACTGGATCAGCTAATGTAATCATACCAGCAAGGGTCCCATTAATATGGTTACTTGCTGCACTTGTAAGAATTCCATCTGTAGCCTTAACTGAATAATCGTAGAAATTACAATTAGCTACGTTAGGCCCATTGATTGTATAAGTTAATACATTACCGACATTAAAGTTAGTATATATAAATACGTTTGGAGCACCTGCTTTATAACATGTAATCAAATAAGCTGTAGCTCCTGGTACTGATAACCAGTTAGCGTCGAATGATACATTAGGAACTAAATTAGTTGCCGCAGTTGCCACCGGTGCAGCAAGTGATGCTGCCGCAGTAGTTACGTTTTCCACACCAGAGAACCCACTTATATATCTAATTAGTCCAGCATATTTATATGCTCTTACCCTATAGCTATAATTAGTAGATGGAAGCAACTGATCTGGATTAGGATTACTCACTAATTGAGAGGATGAACCTACACCAACAACAATCTTATCATTCCAGTTAGTAATATTTGGAGAAAAGTTATTTACTGTAAGACATACTTGCACTAAATACCCTTCACAATCATTAGTTGGAATCCAGTTAGCGGTAAAGTTATCATAACTTACAAGCGTTTCTGGCTGTATTACAGGCACTGCTAACGATACAGTTGATGTCTGAATCACATTTGAATTAGGACTTGTTCCTGCTATGTTATACGCTCTTATACGATACCAGTAATCATCCTGAGGAATCATATTATTTACAACGTGAGACACAAGTAATGCCCCAGGTAATTGTAAATTATTAACAACAAGGGTGTTAAACCCAGCATCTGTAGCTACGTCTATATAAAATCCTTGTACGTTAGCCATCGGACTCCAGTTAGCAGTAAATTCCTCCCAGTCTCTATTTGTAGCAGGTAGTGCATTAGGTGCTAATGGGACAGAATATTGTGTTAATACTGTTATTCTATTTGAATAGTCGCTATATACCTGAACAAGGTTAACTGTCTTGTATGCTTTTATCCTGTAATAATAGTTTGTATTTTGAGTTAATCCAGCTATATTATAAAACAAAACATTCCCAGCATCTACTATTGTTGACGTTGTGAATGTAGGATCAATTGAATATTCAAGAAGATATCCTTGGGCTCCTGTAAATAACTGCCAATTAGCTCTATAGGCTACATCTGTTATTATAGTTGCTGGTAATGCAACAGGAGGATATGAAAACAAATCTCTGAGAACAGTTTCTGGAGTTAATTGTCCTATAAGTATTTTATAGATTACCTTAACAAAGTTATATTGCCTTTTACTAAACTTTAAGTCTGCACCAAGCTTCGCTCTTGCATGATAATTCATGCTAAACGTTGAATAGGAACTATTTATATCTGATAAAATATCAGTAGTGTCTGTTACATCGTATTCAATGCCAACCGTAGACTTACTATATTTATTAAATAATCGTATTAATTCCTGTATCTGTTCTTTAGTTAACGGAATACGCATCTTATTCTAATCTTTTAAATATATCAAATACCCAATATATTGCTGAACTGTTGCCTGCTACACTATTTGCCTCTATATTAACTATAAGGAAATCAAGCCAATTGGCGTAATCAATTTCTTTTGCATAAATATCACATAGTAATGATGCCTCTTCTGCAACATAAGTATCTCTTATTGCTTTTGCATTATAATAAACAACCTCTTCTGAGGTGTATGTATTAGCAGCTCCTACTAATGTCATTGCTATTCTGTATATGCTATCTGGAACAGTGGTATCAGATCCTGTAAATCCAAGTTCGTTTGCAGTTAACTCTACCTGCCAGCCCTGTTGAAATGGTACTGTACCGACTAGAACTGTCTTAACGTAAGGAGTAACAGGCAATACTGTCCCTGTATATAATGATGTTATTGTAAATACCATGGCAGTAACACCTATTGGTGCAGCTGACCATTCATCGCTAGCATCTATAATGAGCAATGATTTACCTGTATTATAGTCTGTGGTTGTAAAACCTAATGTGAACATTTTTTATATTTTTTTAATTTGTTATTTATTCTGTTTGCGGACAAAATTATCTGATGTCCAATTCATTAGATCTACTATATATGTGTCTTGTATATCATTAATATCCTCTTCTACTGATCTCATTCTAGCGGCCATTCCATCACCCTTGGTCTTTAACTCAACAACCTCATTGGTTATCTTAGCCATATCTCTCTTTATCTCATTTACATTAGACCATACACTTAACAGAACTGAACCTATTAGCGTTAAAAGACCAGTGTTTATATATGTTGTCCATTGCTTTGAGCTGCCGTTTGGTGTTGCTGTTGTCATTATATTTTTATATATATAGTTATTATCGTTACAATTAAGGAGCCCACCCAGCTACTACCGCATCTGCATAATTAGGTGCGTTATCGCAACCCTGGAAACAATTAACCCCAGTTGCTAGAGGGAATTGAGTCCATAACTCTGGTACATTATCTGATGGTCCACCTCCAAAGTTCATGAATGTTCCATCAAATTTAGTAGGATTAGTTACAAAGTCAAATAACCCTGCGGGATATGTTGTTATGGACGTGAATGCGAAAGATCCTCCAAATGTACTACCATTAGGTCCACCAAAGTCTTTAATTAAAGAGAATGCCCCAATCGTATCATTAGGGATAGATGTTCCGGGGAAGAACTGTATCTGAATCCATTTTAATCCTATATTCCCCCATGATACTATTTCATTAAGAGCTGCAGACATACTAAAGTCTCCAGTATTAGTATCAAAAGCTTCACAGGTGCCAGTTACTGTTACTGTATATGTTCCTGCATCTGCGAATAACATTCCTGCATTTACATCGTCAAAAGCTGTTACAGCCAATGGTCCACTACCTTCTCCCCAATCAATAGTATAATTATACACATATGGATTGCTAGACGGATTAAGTTCTGGTGTTGGCATAGTAACTGTAGTAGCAGGACTGCTAGTCGTTATATTAAATATAAATGACTGATTAACAACCAATCCAGAGAATCTACTCCCGCTAACTGCACTATTACCTAATCCTACGTATGGCATCTTAATAGCATATTAAAATATCAGAAGCTCCTGTTGCAGCCATTACTTTATCTACTAATACTGGAAGCCAAGTACCATTCGGTACATTAGCAAACGTAACAGCATCTGGCTGGTTTGCTGGCTTGACAACCACGCTACCACCAGTTCCTACATATAGAATTCCTGGCATTAATACTGTAGTGTCACTCTTAGCAACGGCATTACACCTACTTGGGACAAAACTTACTGGTAGGCCGTCTCTTCCAGCTACCATAGCTGGTTTAACTACCACCACATTTTGAGTATCTTGTTTCATTTTCTTAAAATTATTTTCGCAAAGATAGTAATAAGTTTCGATATAAAAAAATATTTTAGCATATATTTCAGGAATCTATATACTTTACTTCTCACTTGTCTAAAATAAAAAAAGGGAGTCGCCTCCCTCTTTATCTTTTTAAGCACTTAATTACGGTACTATATTGAGATTATCCTGAACCTCTACGTATGATACAGCGAAGTTATCAACTAAGCCATGTTTTACGTGTACTTCTACAAGAACTACGGTACCAACCATTGCGGCAGTAAGAGCAAGAATAGCATCTTTAGGGTCAGAATAGTATGTACCTATTGCAGAACCTACCTTGTTTATTGCGTATGTTATAGCGTCGTCTCCACCATAACTTACATTACGTAGATAATCAAATGCAGATACCCATGATTTAGCTACACCTCCGCTTAATATAACATTAGAAGAAAGGCCATTCTGTATTGCAAAGGTAAGATCATTACCACCGCCAATATCAGCAACAACAACTCCGCTACCAAGGGCATTAACTACATCTTCTATATTCTTCGTGTCATCCCACAATTTATTATAATCAGAATAAGTGACTAATTTCTGAGTCATCCTATTGGGATTCATAAATGGGTTGCGAGAAGTTAATTTATTTGATTCCATTTATTTTCTTTTTAAAAGGTTAATAAATAAGAAAAGAAGGGCCCCGAAAGGCCCTATCTTTATCCTTTATTAGACTGTGAATAAGGTATTCAGAGCTGTAGTCAAGGTACCACCGAGACTAACAATCATAAGATCAATAGAAGATTCTGCAGTGCCACCGAGAGTCTCAGTACTTCTGTCTATAAATCTAATATTATAAACTGCATCTATTGTATCAGCAGTTGTGATAGCCGGTACAAAGGTTACAGGATATTCAGCAATCCTATATTTCTCTCTTCCATTAACACGGAGTTCCCAATCGATCTGAGCTACCTGTTTGAACGTTCCGCTTCCAAAAGATGGAGTCTGGGTTACCCTTACAGGAGTAGTCTGAAAATCAGTTGAAATTCCTACGCTAAAGTAAATAAGGTTTGCACCGAATTTACCAACTTCGAAAGGAGCATTTGCATCATTGCCAGAGAGACTTACGCCCCATTTATTAGTACCAAGTACTGCGAGAGCAGCAGGAAGTACTTCACTTGCTGAGTTAGCAACAAGGTATGTTCCAGAAGCATTTGTAATATTACGATCTACTTTAAATACTGTAGAACTTGTAAGTTCAACAACCTGGTAAACAGGACTATTGACAGTAGGAGCTGCGTTAACAGCTACACCAAATCTTACGAAGTCACCAACTGCAAGAGGAACGTTTGTATTGTAATTAGTATTCCCTGCGCATGTTACATATTTGCTACCCTGAACAACAACAGGAGCTGTGTTAAAGTCATTGTTAGTGACTACTGCAGAACTGCATATAGCGGCAGGAATAACCCTTACCCATGCATCCTTAGACTGGTTTAATTGAAGACTCCCTGCAAGAGCGATAGCTATATCAGCTTTAACAGCAGTAAGAGGAGCTGTGAACTCACCAAACTTGAAAAGCCTTTTATTACCAATCATCTTACCAAGATCTTTCAATCCAAGTGTTACCAGATAGTTTCCACTATTTGTTTCAACTATATCTCCGTCTGTTCCATTAAAGCCAATATGGCTAATCTGTGGAGCCAAAGCGACAGGAGCTTTTTTATTTTTTGAGATAATATCACTAAAGGAAAGAGTCGGAGACTGCCTTACTTTACCATCATTATCAAGATAAAGAACCTCGAAAGATTCACCAGCGATAAGAGCACCTGCGTCGCAAAGTATCTCACCTGTTCTACGGAACCCAAGCTGTCTTGCTATTGTTGGCACAGCGCCTGTGGCG
>Ga0315293_10003308_pt1 | contig 15529 bp, 12 predicted proteins | sample YL17G13_20_MG_FD_203071 | JGI IMG/M metagenome (GOLD analysis project Ga0315293, IMG submission 203071) | Sediment microbial communities from Yellowstone Lake, YNP, Wyoming, USA - YL17G13_20 | ecosystem: Environmental > Aquatic > Freshwater > Lake > Sediment | place: USA: Wyoming | collected...
TTGTAAGATGGTACCACAATCCTAAAGGCAAAATCACCCTTTACAGTATAACCAATCCCAAATTTCTCAATAATTTCATTTGTAATTCCTCGGCTAGTAAGATAATTCATAGCCTCTCTGTGTGGAATGAATATCGGATTAGAATCCGAGAACTTGGTAAACCCTTCAGGAAGTCTAAGTTTGGGTCTCCATACTTCTTCCTTTTTTAATTCTTCAGGTTTGATTAACTCATAAACCTTCTTTTGTTTCTTAGTTCCGTATTTGTCAAATAGTTTACCTAATGGTCCATGAGTTCCGTTGGTCTCAGAACAAGCCCAACATTTGTATACGTGTCGTGAATAGTTGATCTCCAAGTTACCCTTTCCGTCACCAGTCTCCAATCCTTTCTCTTCAGCACAAACAGGACAGTCGAAAGATATTTGTCCTTTCGACCCATAGTGTTGTTTGTGGTCTCCCAACACATCCTCAAGTAACTCAATAAGAACATCTACTTCATCTGACATATAACAAATATAGTAAATTATTCATTACAATCATCATCAGGACGAGGATATTCTGGATCCCATCCGATAACGTTTCTTCTCCACCATTTTTTTACAGGATGACACTCGTCAAAGTTTTTTTCAACTACAATTGCAACAATCAAAGATAATGTTGAAACTATGAGAAAGAAAAACCATCCATAACATAAAACTATCATATTATATCCATTTAATTTTTTTAATGTTGTGTGTTTGTCGAATATCAGCATCAAAATACTTAAGTCTCATTGAGACATGTTTGAAGACATACTCCCTGAGAAGTCTATTCACTTTAATTTTTGAAACATTCTCTTTTTGAATATCAGAAGTATAAAAATCTCGCCCTTTTTTGTAATTGAAAAAAGACTGTCCTTGGATTTCAACATCCGCCTCCCACCATAGAGGATATTTCCTGACATTCTTAATTGTGATAACACCTTTCAACTTGTCATCATCAACATGAATTTGACCCCATTTCTTTAAGGATTTCTTAATCGCCTTAACTTCATTAGTTTGTAAACAGTATTTCCCCATATGAAATCAAAGATAAGGAGAATATTTGAATCTACCAAATTTCTTTAAATTTCATGTACCCAAGAGCTGCGCAGTATGCGTCCGTCTGATCGTAGTTTTCTTTTTTGAGAGTATTGTTCTTTGTATATTGCCACATAATCTGTGGTTCTCTTTTGGCGACTTGTTCCCAAATAATTACCTTCTTATCACTGTCCTTTGGAAGACCTCCAAATAGAACAAATTTACCTTTATCGTTCTGTTGAACTAAATAAGGAAACGCAAATTTTCGAGAGTTGTATGTAGATATGAATTGAGGTACTATACCTAAGATTTCATACACTTGATTACAAATCAATGTATTATATCTCATAAGGACACCTACAGTCCAAATGTTATTTGAATTAAGTAATGGTTCTTCGATGATCACCGTAGTGATTCCCATTCCAACATAACTTTCCAATTTATTTCTAAAGATGTGCGACTTTAAGATTAATTCCTCAATTTTATCCTCTACCTTTGGTTTTGGAGTTGGAGAAATATGAGTTAGTTCCAACAAGTTCTTTGTTGAAATATCAAATAACGCCCATCCTATTGTTTTTGTTGAGACATCCAAACCAAGTACTTTTGGTGAGTCTTGAGATATTTTTTTTGCCATAAATTAGAAATCCAATTTAACCACATACTGCTGAATTCCTTGTCTGATTTCAGGAGACTGTAGCTTAGATATAACAATAAGATCTTTATTTACGTCGTAAAGACCAATTTCAGAAACATATGAAGTAGTTCCTGATGTCCAAGTTGGATTTGATGTATCTGTGAACTGATTTCTACTTAAGTTAATAAGATACTTCATTTGGTAAATTGTTGCTTGAATGTCTGTCTCCAAGTTACCATAAAAGAAATATTCATCTCCAAAGTTTAATAAATCTGATTGTCCATTTTGTGGTATTGTCATATAATCACCTAAGTTATATGAGGTTGCTGCAGAATATGCCTCCGAAGAAATAATAAATGTAGTATTCGTAATTGCGTTAGCTGTAATATATCCATTCAATGTTGAAGCGGAGAAATAATTTGTAACATCAATAGTTTTCCAACCTGATGGTGATGGTCTTGTATCACCTGTAACTTTTTGACAAAGTAATTCCATATTTGTTGCTGAGAATCCATCAAGACTACCATTAACCATATATGGAAACTCATTACCGAATCTTACAGTTACGTTAGCCGAGTCTGTTGTTGACCCTGTTGGTCCTTGAATTCTCTGATAGTAATTACAATGTAACGTATCACCTGTGGCATTAAATCTAGTTGTGTCTTGGAATCTGTAAGTAACATACATGTATTCAGTATCCGCAGACAACACACCATATGCTGTTGTATTATCAAAATTACAAACGTTAGGAATAATCAATCCAACTTTTGGTGCCGGTAAAGTCCAGTTTCTGTTTGACTTATAAGATAACGCAGCAGCGATTTCTTCATCATCAAATACAACAGTTTCTTGGTCAGGAAAAACTCTACCAACTCTGTTAAGATTACCATTATCATCAGGATGTAAGTCGTATAAGTAATAATATCTAATACCTGGATCATTCATGTCAAGGTTTTTAGTTGATTTTAAGAAATATTCAACAAACAAAGATTCGTAGTTAGGTGGTTCAACATAAAATGTTTCACCAAACGTTGTTCCAGGATTCTTGTGCCATAATAAGGTAGGTAAAGAAATTTTGAAATGTGCCGCCAAACCTGTCTTATCATCAGGGTTCAATGGATCTGTTGGAAGTAATGCAAACTTTTCACCATAAACATTATCAATAGATTGATTTGTATAGTGAACAATCGCAATGGCTTTTTGTTCTTTAGGTTTAACTAAAATTTTCTCATCAAAAGAATTATAGTAGTAAACCTGACCTGTATCTGTTCCACCACTTTCATTATTGTAGTTCCAATACTCTTTTGATCCTATGTAAGGAACTGATCCGTAATAGGTATAGTCTTCATAAATTGAACTGTATAATCCAGCTGGACTTTCTGTCCAAGGAATATTCATGTTCCATATTAAAGTATCCTCAAACCCAACATCACAAGGTGATTCAAAATTGATAATATCCACATCCCAATTAGGTAATGGTGTTATACTATCATATAGTTCAGTCATTCCTGATGGGTAGATAAAAATTTTGGCGATATCTGAAGCACCAGCTCCTGTATAAATTGGTGTTGGTCTGTCTAATGTAAAGGTAACGGTTGTACCGGTGTTTCCACTAATACCTTGTAATCTATAAGTAAGAATTGGTGACCCTGAGAATGTTGTACAAGATCCGTATCCATCATAATTGATAACAACGATATCTCCAATTTGTGGTGTTCCTGATGCAGGATCCACATCAAGAGATGCACATGATCCAGGTGTAAAATCAACATAAATTTGATTAGTCCCTGAAAGACTTGTCATGTATATTTCATACACAGAGTTGACTGTATAGGCTGAACTTGTTTGTATGAACCAAGAGCTAGTAGATCCTGTAAAGAACCCCTTAACCCCCGCAGAATTGTATACAGGCTCTACATTAGAGTCCATATACGGAATACCATAAGTATTTCCTGTATCACCTTGAACATAATAAGGATATTTAACGTTTTGTTTGTTTGATTCAGGTGCTCCTGTATCATTTTGGGCATTGAATGCCGGCATCAAAATCGAATTGTTTGTTGAGTTATAATTTGGAACCGCAGTATAACTTACCTCACTATCACCAATTTGGAAATATGTAATGTTAAAACTTCCTTGAGATAACTTTCTCCTTCCAACATCCGTAAGTCTTGTGTTGATTAGTCCTGCTGTATTTTTAATAATGTAACTCATCTTCTATAAATATACTTTTCTGTTTTTTAATCTTGTCCTGAAGTGTATCCACTAATAATACCGTTCAATGGATTAATCGAATATGTTGCTCCGTTTATAAAGACAAAATTAAATCCTAATAGAGGCGTTCTATTTAAATCTGTATAAACATAACATAAAGGATAAAATGATAGAGAATTACAATTAGAATATAGTGTACGATTATTTAGAATTGCGTCATTTTCCGCCTGAAATATCGTTTCTCCATATCCACAATTAAAATAACTATTCAATATTGATCCACAATTAGTTTCACAATCCAATAAATTTGTAACCACACCGCCTGTACTTATTTGTACCACATCAAAGTCTGTTGGATCTTCACCTCCCCATGTAAATTTATAAAATAAATCTTGTCCGTTGAATGGATTCGTTAACACATTATTCTGTTTTGTGTTATAGAATACCATTTCCAAACTTGGTGATGTACTACGATACGTATAAACTTCAGTGGCAATTAATCTGGCGTCGCAAGCATTACATACACTTCCATATGCTGATGATAAGAAACTCGGTGGATACTGTGGATCAGGTGTTGGTTCAGATTCTGTATAAGTTAAAATATGTTCTGGTATTCCACCTGCAACTTGAAGTGCGGTAACATTACAACACTTACAATTAGATACTACCGGTGAGAACGCAAGAACATTAATATTTTGTTCCAATCTAGTCGCACATCCATTAGTTGCAACCGCACCTGTTGTTATCGATAAGATTGAGTTGGTTATACCTGATACAATCGTTCCTTTAACCATTGTTATTTTATAAACTTCAGCAGTCGAAACTTGTGTTCTTTCTATTGGTAAACCATCGAACGTTCCGTTACAATTAGGTCTTGAAACAGTACTTGAATTTACCGTTGTATTATCTTTTATTAATTCAGTACCATCTTTATAAACGACCGTTGTTCCAAGAGTAGTTCCTGTACCAGGTCCATCAACAGTACTCAATTTGTTAACATATAAATCAAATGTTATCGAAGCTCCAAGTGGAATTGATGGATTAATTTCAACCGCCCACGCTCCTGTATAATTATTATTTGTAACCTGAGTAACTCCACTTGTCGAAACTGTCATTTCATATAACACAGGAGTCGCTTCTGCAATCACAACCACATCACGTTTAAGTAAATTACCAATCGAATCTTTAACCACAACGGTATAAGTTGATTCACATAATTGTGAGAATATATTGGATGAACTGAATGACTGTCCATTATTAATTGAGTATGTATATGGAGCCCTTCCTCCTTGAGGAGTTATTGTAATGTCACCATCACATGGCTGTGTGTTTCCACAAGTTGTTGGATCTGTTGTAATTGTCGCTTGAAGTGGCGGATAGTCAGGACAAGTTCCTTCTGTAACAGTAATCACCGCTTGAACAGGATTCCCAACACTCTCCCATCCTGTAAGAGGGAAGTATGTGTTTGTGTAGTTAACAAGAGTTCCTTGACCGATTGTCCAATCTTGCATCTCCCATTTACCCTGCTCAATATTCCAACGTAAATAAGTTGTTGAAATTCCGTTAAAGTATTGCCATGAAGGTCTTCCATTATAAGCAATACCTCTTGAGAATTGAAGTGGTCCATTAAGTGTTCCTGTCTTATAATCAACAAAGAAACATAAGTTAGCATAATCAGGTGTCACTGTTGGTGTAGGTGTTGCTGTCTGAGATGCTGTTGGCGTTGGACTTGCGGCGAATATTGAACATATTGTTGAAGCAGTATAATCCTTATAATAATCAACAACACTAACTCCATAATTTCCTCCTATTAATCCGGCTAGTGTCTGTCCAATTTGTCCATTATCCCAAACGATAGTGTACGGAGATGTTCCTCCTGTTATTTGAACTGAAACAACTCCATCAAAGGATGTTGCAGATGATGGATTAACAACATTACACAAAAGACCTAATGGAAATAAAGTAACAACATCACAATCGTTTTGTCTTACATAAACTTCTTGGGAAGTTGGTGTTAATGTTGTTGTTGGTGTTGGCGTTAATGTTGTTGTTGGTGTTGGCGTATATGATGGTGTTATTGATGGTGTTGGAGTTACTGTTTGAGTCGGTGTTTGTGTTGGAGTAGGACAAGTAACGGATGTTGATTCATATGCAAGGGCAATACCATTATAAGCCTTTGTATAATCAATTGTAACAACTGACTCAATATCAGTTCCTAAAATAAGATTACCGCAACAATCAGTATAAAAATATGGTCCTGTTGTAAAACCAATACCACATCCTATTGGTGTAGTACTTGGCGTTGGTGTATATGTTGGTGTTTGTGTGTTTGACGGAGTATTCGTAGGTGTTGATGAAGGTGATGGTGTAAAGGTTGGTGTCTGGCTTGGTGTCGATGTTTGTGTAGATGTTTGAGTTGGTGTTTGAGTTGGTGTTTTACTCGGAGTCTGTGTTGGTGTCTGAGTTGTAGTTTCAGTTGGAGTTGGTTGTGTAACACAATCTTGATAATTAAAAAGAATTCCTTGTGTATCTACTTGAGCTGCCCATGTGGTTCCTTCGTACTCCAATAGGTACCACTGATTCATAAATCCACCATTGTACGGTGTAATTAAGCTTGAGTTATCATAAAAAACCATACCAACCATAGGTGGATAATTTTCCGCTTGAGTATAAACTGCAACAGTTGAATTTAAACTGGCACAGGCTTCCCCCGCTGTATAATATCCAAATGAAATGATGTTATATTGAATAACCGGTGATAATGCCATTCTTAAGTTTCTTTATTTAATAAATAACAGAAAATATCTTTTTTTATACACTAAACTCAACTTGGTGTATTAGTTTGTGTTGGTGTCATAGTCGGAGTAATAGATGGAGTCACCGAAGCAGTTACCGATGGTGTCGGAGTATTACTCGCTGTCACAGTTGGTGTTGGAGACTGAATTGGATTATACACAAAATTAATAATCTGGCCTGACGAATTTATTTGAACCGCCCATGTTTCACTATTAAAAGACATTAATCTCCATCTGTTTTCTCCATTAATAATATTGTATAAATCATCACCAATATTCAAAGAAAATATTGTGGCTCCAATTACTGGTGTTAAAAAAGACGAAGCAATGTAGGTATACCATAAAGGTGCTGAAGTTAAGTAATCTGACAGAGCAAGTGCTGAAGAACTGTGCCACGCAGATCCAAAATTATGTGAAACCCAAACCGGTGTCGATGATGGTGTCGGTGTGTTTGTTGCTGATGAAGTTATTGTTGCAGTAACACTAGGTGTATTTGTTGGAGTCTTGGTTAATGTTGGCGTTTGACTTGCAGTTTGTGTTGGTGTTAATGTTGGTGTCGGTGTAATTGACGGTGTTGGTGTCGGAGTAACCAATTCAACATTAGTTTTCACACACGTTTCTGTATCAATTATTTTAACTAAGAAATCAGTTTGATCCACAGAACAATTAACAATACCTACAGTAATACCTGAATATGGTTTAGAAGTATCAACACATATAGTACCAGTTCCACCAGTTGTACCTGTGTTTAAAGAACCTTGACAATCATAAAATCCAAAATTACTACTAAAATAATTTCCTTCAACACATTGAGGTGCTGTGAACACATAAGGAAACGTTGATACTGTGGATATGTAAGCACAATTACTACCGTCCAACTCACATACATAGATGTCGACTGGAGTGTTTGCAGTTACTGATGTTATGGTTACTTCTAATGGCATTATACTCTTGAGGTTCCTGAAATTATACAGTCGTTGGAGTCGACTAATTTTATCAAATATGCCTGTGAATTATCATAAGGTGCTGGTATATCAAACTCATATGGGTTCAAATCTGAATCCATAATAGTACTAATATAAAAACAAGAAGTATTGTTTGGTTGACAAACATATACATCGTACGGTTCCGTACCTCCTGTTATTCCATTTATGTTAACTCTTACTGCCATTTTCTTTTATATTTTATTGTAAACTCTGTACTGCTTCGCTTTCTGCATAATTTATCAAATATTCTCTTCCTCTTTCAGGACTTTGTAAATTGGTTGCGATATAAGGACTTTGACTTCCAGATCCTCCTCTATTATCTTGTGCTTGATATGGATCAGTTCCTACTTGAATTCCTTGTTCTATTATCGGATCTTGTCCTTGGAAACAACCATTACAATCTTGGTATTTCGCCTCATAAGAATATGCTAATGAATTAGTTGTTAACACTGATAAATACGGTTCTGTTGTTAACCCTTCAACTGTTATTACTGTGAAACAATTTGCATTTTCATTAACACTAATAACATCTCCAACATTCAATAGATCAACAGTATAAGGAACGTAAAGTGGGAAATTAGTTACTTGTGAGTCATCATTATTACATGTACTAATCGTGTATCTATTATAAAGAGGACAAGTGTTACATGTATAATTTGATCCACCGAATAAAGTTCCACCCGCGATATTAGAAGTAGTCACCTCTGAAATTATTGAAGTAATAGTTGCACAGAATTGATCGGTAATACTATTGTTCGTGTTATAACTTGTTACTGTAACCACTTGACCAACAGTTGGTGCTAATGATGTAGAACTTGTTTGAGTTCCTGCTATACCCAACTCAAAGAAGTTAATTGGTATTTCAATAACAATATCACAAGCCTTAACATTTATCACCTCAGAATTATCACATCTTTGAGCGTTGTAATATACGTAATCAACACAAGGATCTACAACAGGAATTGCCAAACATTCATCACAATTTTGATAAACATAATTTATAGCATTCACAAAATAGTTTCCTTCATAAGTTAATGAATCAATTCCAAGTGGAGCGATATAGTTCGTATTGAATTGTCCTACATACTTCCAACATATACCATCAGAATTCTTGAACGTTCTTCCTTCTGTACCAACAAAAGTTACAGGTTGTGTTTGGATTACTTGTGATTTTCTTGGTAGTTTACTTGGTACCACAGTACAAGATTCATAAACATAAACCCAAGTTGATGTTGGTGATGGTGTTGGTGTCATAGTATAAGTTGGTGTATAAGTTGGAGTCACTGTAGTTGTAACACTTGGTGTTGGCGGTGGAGTTGTTCCATTTGTTGATGTTGGACTAGGTGTTATTGACGATGTTACTGTTTGTGATGGTGTTATGCTTGGTGTTGGCGTCGGTGTCTGTGTATTTGTTGCTGTTACTGTTTGTGTTGGTGTCACCACAGGATTACAGTATGTACAGTTAGAATATAATGCCACTACTTCCTCAATTATAGTTGTTGAAGATCCTTTTCTATCAGTAATGTAATTCACACAAACTGGTGATCCTTGAATTAAAACCAACATGGTTATTCCTGAAGTAATAGGTATTAAACCAGTACTTCCTGAATAGAATAAAGACTGAGATGTTAGATATTCTTGTTCAGTATCACAGTCTTGAAGAACCCTAACAGTTGTACAAACAAACGTATCATCTAATAATGTAAATGTTACACTTCCACTTTCATCAACTGTTCTAGTTAAAGTTATTGTAGGAGATGCAGTCACAGTTGGAGTTGGTGGTATTGTATACCCACTTAATGAGAAGTCCAAAAATGTTTGACAAGCTGGTCCTGTTTGAGTAGGTGTTGGAGTTACTCCGATACCTGTCATATCAAAATTCACTAAACTACATGGAACTGAAGGCGTTGGAGTCGGCAATGGTTCGTAATCACAATCAAAATATGCCAAAAAATCTAAGGTACTACAATCAGCCGGTGTTGGTGTGGGTGTTGGACATATTCCACTTGTAAAAACCTCACCTGAAATATCAGGACAAACTGAGTAACAAGGAGACGCACCTTGTAATAAACAAGATCCTCCAAGGCTAGCACTTAAACACCAATAACTACCTGTATAAAAAATATACCCTGTTGTTATTCCATCACCAGAGTAAGCATTTTTTGTGTTATATGTTGTATACTGAGTGTAGGTACCATTATATTGACTTAACCCTGAAAATTGAGTTGTAAAACAAAAATCAGTACTTTCACAATGTGGTGGCGTAATTGACGGTGTTGGCGTCATTGTTGGAGTCAAATAAGGACTCTGTGTTACCGTCGGTGTTGGTGTTAAACACGGATAAGCCTCATTAGCTTTTTCACAAGAACCGTAGTCAGGTAGACCTACATAAGGACCTCCTGGTCCACCGAACCTGATAAAGTAATACGATCTCTCATTAAATCGATAAACAACACCATAAGCAGCATTACCATCCGCGGTAGTTTGATCTACTAAGGCAAAGAATATTTCTCCCGTACAACAATCTGCTAAAGTAGCTGCGGAATAACACACCGGTGCCGTACATAGACTTAGTGTAACAGTAATACCATCATAAGGTAATAGAGTATCCACACAAATAGCCAATCCAAGATCCGTTCCTGAAATATAATCACCACAACAATCTTGATAATACCAAGGACTTGAAGTTGTTGTTGCTGAATAACACATTACACTTGGTACCACAGGTGTTTGTGTAGGTGTTGGAGTCTGAGTTGATGTATTAGTAGGTGTTGGAGTCTGAGTTGATGTATTAGTAGGTGTTTGAGTTTGGGTTGACGTATTAGTAGGTGTAGGTGTAGGACACGGTATTGCCGATATACAAGATGCACAAGAAGAAGGACCATAATTTGTAAAACCAATACCAGATCCATTATACACAGCTCCTGTTGCACTATAAACCTGTACAGTTGCACATCCATTAAATCCAATTCCTCCAGAAATTCCATATGTATTACCAACAATTAATAATCCAGGAACATTTTCATATCTAAACAAATTTGTAGGGTCACAACAATCTTGTAATAAATAAACATCATATGGTTCTGTTGGTGTTTGAGTTTGTGTTTGTGTTATAGTGTTTGTTGGCGTTACTGAAGGTGTTACTGGAGGTGTTACTGGTGGTGTACCGGTATTAGTTGGAGTTGGAGTCGGTGTCTGATTAATTGTAGGCGTTGGTGTTGGTGTTGTACAAACACCCATATCAACCGAAGTTGCAGGATTTGCACCGACTGAATAACTAAGTTTTACTTGGTTTCCGATAGTTATATTATCTACCTTTGTTAAACTAAAATTATAAGTTCCTGGTGTTAATGTAACAAATCCAGATGATGTAGATCCTCCAGTATCAGAATATTCAACTTGACCTGATGAAGTAATCGGAAATATTCCACTGGCACTTATCGCATTGATGACCATACTGAACTGAGCAGTACCCGAACTAGATCCACCCGAATTATATTCCGCCCAAACATTTACAGTAGTACCCACAACTGTAATGGTTCCAGTTGTAGTTGTACCTCCTCCACCTGTTACAGGTATAAATCCTGAAGTAAGAAGATAACAAGGTGCAACGTATGCTGCGGGTGTTTCCGTTGGTGTTGGAGTTAATGGTACAGTTTCCGTTGGTGTAGGTGTTGCTGTTGGGGTGACAGGCGGAGTTGATCCGACCGTAGATGTAGGCGTTGATGCCGGCGTGTCCGTTGGGGTAGGAGTTTGTGTTGGTGTCGATGGTACAGTTTCCGTTGGCGTAGGTGTTAGTGGTACAGTTTCCGTTGGAGTTGGTGTTACCGGTGCAATTTGGGTTGCTGTAGGTGTTGGCAACAATGCACAACTTCCGTCTCTAGCCTCGATAAAGATTGGATTTACTCCATTATAATTTATATTAGTAAACGTCATAGTTCCACCTGGAGGTGACCCTGTATCTTGACAGGCTTCTGCTAAATCACTATCTGTAACGTAAATGTGTTGTCCACTAATACTTGATCCATAAGTTATTAATAAGGTATAAACACCAATTTGAGTTGTCTCTAAATTTGTATTATCACCTGGATTATTTGGTGGATACGCAGGTCCGCCAACATATGTCGCTGTAACACCATTGAAGTCTACTTGACTTATTGTAATGTCTAAGGAACTATTAAGTATGAAAATATTTGCGGCCATTAATTTACTCTTACACTATAAATAACAGGAACTGTAGTTTTACATCTTCTAAATAATAGATTTGTATTCTTTATAATAAACAATGAATACCCGATATTTATGGTAGATGAAGCTTTTAAAAACGATAACTAAAATAATCGAAGAATCTGAAAGACAATTGAATTCAGTATGTGAGTCGTGCGTTTCGGTGGAAGAGTTAGATAGGTTAGAACAAAACTATAAAAACTCTCTAAAATTATTGGATTTATACCAATCAAAAGAAAAGAAAAAACAATTTAAAAAGAAGATTTAACTCTTTTTAATTGCCTCACAAATTCCTCCTTCGGACTTGAGTTCAAATCCTCTTTCGTTTAACCAATTGTAAATCTCATCTTTTTTATCTTGAGATAAGTTATAGTCCTCAAAGATAATGAAGTTGGGTAATGAGACTTTACTCTCATCGATTCCCATTATTAATTTGGCGTCTAACCCTTCAACGTCAAGATGTAACCAATCAATTTTTCCATTACATTCAGATAATATCAAATCGGTAATACTAACAGAACTTTTTTTAGTTGAGTGAATTTCCTCTTTTTCCCAATGTTTAATCACACTTTCAACTATGGTATTTGTATATCCCTCACCTCCCTCAAAAAATTCAACCTCACCACCATTTGGTGTTATCAGATTTTGAATTGGTTTAACGAGTGAGTTTTTAGTGTAATTTTGTTTTAACTTATTAAATTGTTTGTCCGAAGCTTCAACTAAAACAACCTTGCATTCTCTATTTTGAACTATTGGTACCCATTCACCAAACTCACCATCATGTGTTCCGATAACTAACCCTGTTGGGAATTTTCCTTCAGATAATAATGATTTATTGTATAACCACAATGATTTATAGAAATGATTTCCATGTTCCATTATATCCCACTTTTTGACATATACAACTACTCCTCTTGAGTCAAGAATTTCAACATCAAACATTTCTGTGTTAGGGTATGTTGCAACCCAATGATCATTTAGATTACATGACCATTGTATATCCCCACTAACGTGTTTTTTAATGTTTAACTTTAATGGTAAATTTTTGTTGTACTTGCTAATTTGTTCAACGCTAACTTTAATACCATCTGAATTATATGTTACTGTAATCATTTCTTATGTTTTTCTATAAAATAATTTATATCTTGACTCCATAATATCATTGCCTCTTCTTTGATCTTACTTTCTTCCCAATCCCACCAAGCAATATCTAATAGATCTTTAATTTGTTGTTCTTCAAATCTGTACTTTAAATGTTTCGCAGGGTTGCCACCAACAACAGAATATGGTTCAACGTCTTTGGTTACTAACGCACCTGCCGCAACAATCGCTCCGTGTCCAATTTTAATACCAGACATTATTGTTGATTTAGCACCAATCCAAACATCACTACCAACTACAATATCACCTTTACAAGACGGATGACCCATCTCCATATGTAATGATGCGATTTCAGGTGTAACAGGTCCCCACAATTGGGAGGATGTTGTTATCCAATCAGGTCTATGATTTGCATGTAAAAAGAAATTACAATCTCTACCAATAGAGCAGTATTTTCCAACGTGTATATGGTATTCCTCACTCCAAGAAATTATGTTAACGTTTCTATCAAAATAACTTCCTCTGTCAGCGTGCCACAAATTTATGTTCTCAATCATTTTAGCTTATGTTTAAACAACTATGTTTAATTTTTTTAATTATTTCAGTAATATCGTAATTAATGTTATCTACTTCAATGGTTACAGGTGGTAGATTAAATTTATTAAATCCTAAATCAATTAGATAAAAGCTGCTAATAGTATGTGTTGTTTCGGTCTCACCAATTTTAACTTTAATTTCTTTTTCACCAACAACCTCATAAAATAAAATTTTAACTGCGTTTAGTTTTTCATCATCATTTTCTATAAAGAATTTAATTCCTTCAATTGGAGAACAGTTGAAAAAATCAATGTTTTCGTAGTAATAAATTTCATCTTCAATAGGTGTTTTTTCAATTACGTAATTTAACTTATTTTGTAATGAGTGTAGTACTTTAAAAGCGTCTCCATGTTTAACCCCTAAATAAGTTTCTAAGTTAATATACGATATAAACTTCTCTAAGTTTTCTTTATTGAAAATTAGATAATGTAATCCGACATCCCAAACATCATCATTTCTTTTGGATGGATAAACATTATTAACTCTGTTTGAATAAAACCCTTCAATCACATTTTCATCAATTTTGATGTCATATATCATATGATAAAATTGATTGTAATCTAACCCTAAAGCAATCCGACTTAATTGTTTGATTTGTGTTAGTCCCGCAAATCCGTAGTCGGGGTAAGTTTTTGCCAATTTATATTTGGTTTCATTAACATTTAACACTCTCCAAGCATACATTGCCCTTGTCGGCCAATCTAAGATTGGATTGTCTTTCGTAATTAAAAAATAATCAAATTGTTTTGTCAGGTATTCAGGTAAATTGAATGGTGATATAACAATAACATCTAATCCATGACTCTTAATTATTTTTATATTCTTTTCAAGAACATCCATCTTTTCTTGATTATTACAAAATGAACTAATCAAAGCAACTTTATTATACTCAATTGGTTTTTTTCTGTAAATTGCAACTGAGTCATTCCATATTCTTCTAGTTTCATGTTGACCCATTGGTGTTGTTTCATCTATGTAATGTTCAACCAATTCAATGTCATATCCTTGTTTTTTACCCCACTTTTCAAGGGCTTTCCAACTATCAATATAGAATCTCCAATTATCACCAGGATGTGCGTGGTATGGTCCGTTAGAAGGGGCGTTGATACACATGTACCCACCTTCTTTTAATACCCTACACATTTCCAAAAAAGTTACCCAAAACATGTCATCGTGCTCAAAACAAGAGATTGAAACCATAATGTCAAAAAAACCATCTTCAAATGGAATTTCATGAGCATTTGCAACAACGTCAACGTTGGGACCTTCAAACATATCCATCCCAATATAATTACCTTTTTCAAAAATTGGTCTTACAGTTCCATTAACATTGTAAGAACCAATGTCAAGAATGTTCTTCTTTTCAATATCTTTTTCACAATATTTTTTATAAAATTTTTCGGTGTTTACGTAAGCAGAATGATGCATATTAGTTAAGTCTTTTTAAAACAGTTAATCCATTATTGTTTGGCTTTTTCTCCCAAATAATCCAATTTCTATTGTGATATAAAAATTCTTCAATTGCAGGCCATAACCCTTTGGGTAAATTTGTTTCATTTCTTGAAGTATGATAGTCATCATATTCAGATTCATCAGAATATTCAAAACTAACCGTGTCATGAAAAATAATATATTTTTTGACTTTAGTGTGATGTCTTGTTAGTTCTTTTTTTAATTGTAAGTAATTATGCCAAGTGTCAATGAACAACAAATCACAAGGTTCCAAATTATAAGTTAATGAATCGTGTTCAATAAACGAAAAATCAATGTCTGTTGATTTAACTGCGTCGTACACTTCTTGTATATTACCACCAAATTTAGCAGGATTATGTAAATCTAAACTTATTAATTTTTTAGGGTTTCCCGCTAAAAATGCCCATGTACTTACAATACTCCTTACACCCATTTCAACAACCGTGT
>Ga0315293_10003309_pt1 | contig 15528 bp, 12 predicted proteins | sample YL17G13_20_MG_FD_203071 | JGI IMG/M metagenome (GOLD analysis project Ga0315293, IMG submission 203071) | Sediment microbial communities from Yellowstone Lake, YNP, Wyoming, USA - YL17G13_20 | ecosystem: Environmental > Aquatic > Freshwater > Lake > Sediment | place: USA: Wyoming | collected...
GCGGCGCTGGAGAAGATGTAGGAACAGAAAGATGAGTTTTCCATGAAGGGCAAGGCAGAAGAGCAATTTAGAAAAATTAGAAAGACCACGATTGTTGCTATATTTTCTGATGATCATTTAGCAAATAGGCTTGTCCTCAAAGGTGGAAACCTGCTCGATCTGGTTTATGAAATATCTCCTAGATCCTCCCTGGATATTGATTTTTCTATGGAAAGTGAATTCGAGAAAAGGGAGATAAGCAGAATAGGTGCGCGCATCAGGAAGGCTCTAGCAAATGCCTTTATGGATTCTGGATACCAGGTGTTTGATTTTGTCTTTTATGAAAAGCCAAAGAATTCGTCGGCGCTGCAAAGGGAATACTGGGGAGGATATGCAGTCGAGTTTAAGCTCATTGAACACGAGAAACTCAGGACTCTCACGGATGAAAAATCCGTTTTAAGAAGAAATGCCACCGTTATCGGTCCCCGTCAGCGAAAGACTTTTAAAATAGATATTAGCAAATATGAATTCTGTTCAACCAAAGAAAAAAGAGAGCTCGAAGGTACTACGATTTTTGTTTATACACCCATAATGGTGATATTCGAGAAGCTGCGTGCCATTTGTCAGCAATTCCCCGAATATGGCGAGATTGTTCATTCACATCCTCGTACGGCCAGAGCGCGGGATTTCATAGATATATTTTCTATCTCTGAAGCTTTTAATATCAAATGGACATCCAAGGAGAATCGCGAGATCCTCAGAAAGATCTTTTCAATAAAAAACGTTCCTATTGAGTATATAGGTAGGATAGGTGAGTTTCGAGAATTCCATCGTCAAGATTTTGAAGCCGTTAAATCCACTGTTCGTGCCGGATATGCACTTAAAGAGTTCGATTATTACATTGACTATGTTCTTAGCCGATGCCAAGAACTAAAAGCCGCTGGGATAATATAGCTTCCAATCTTGCGAATATACTTTACTCTTTATTTGATGCGTGAGATAAAAATCGTAACTCAGGCCAAAGCTCTTCAATGCCTCGGTTCGATGTGAAGGCAGGCCGGCCTTTTCTAGATAGAAGCCTATGGCCTGATGATAAGGGTACATGAAGCCGATTTGTCTGAGGTATCCTAAGAGTTTGCCGAGATCTACTTTAGGGATTGCGGCCTTATAAGCTTTTAGTACCTCGAAAATTCCGCCCGAATAGACCGGCCGAACGGCGATATCGATTAAAGTTCTTTCGATATCGGTTACGAGGATATTGTGGGCGTCTTGATAGGGAATTTGAATCACACCAAGATTTCCTGTATACATCCCATTCAACCAATAAATGTTGCAATCCTTATATTGGGCGATATTGTTGGAGGTTCTCCATGGCCGGGAAAAAGCTACGTCGATATTTCTCTGTTTTAAAACAACTCGAGTACGAGTTTTTTCCCCCTGCTCAGAATTGATGTAAATTGTCTTGGGTAGTTGCTCCGATAAATCATGGACATGAACAGCAGAATAGTGACTGAAATAAGCCCCCTTAATTAACGACGCAGCGAGATCCAGCACAGAACATTCCGGCTTGACATATCTTATGAAGCGTTTATAAGGAAAACGAATCTCGGCGAGCTGCAGGATTCTTTCCTGGGTGAGGAACTCAATAAACTTTTTTGGTGATGTGGAAGGAGCCAGCTTCAATTTTGTCTTATTATCGAAAAGATAATTCTTTAGTTCGCTCAGCGCAAAGGAGTTACTTGGGAGCTCCTTGAAAAAGGTAACAATCTGGGATTTTGCAGCTGATAGACTAGAAGGATTTCTCATTTCACTTAATATGTATATATACATATTAAGTGAAGCTACGCTATTTGTCAATAGGTATGCCATAATTCTTACTAGGGATTATTGAGCTGTTCACTATTTGGAGTCAGCCTCTAATGTATATATACATTAGAGGCTCCTTCCGTTCTTCCTGGTCAAAAAAACGGGCCTCCACCATCAAGATAATTGTCCTCAGGTGATTGACTTACCTGCTGGGCCGGGTCTATCCTCTATCACGAACCCGACCATCCATGGGGAAACGCTTTTTGGAGAAGACCCTGTGAACCATAGCGAAATCGTCAGCTTTATCTGGGGTGTCGCCGACCTCATCCGCGATACGTTCAAACGCGGCAAGTACCAGGACGTCATCCTGCCACTTACGGTTCTCCGCCGCCTGGACTGCGTCTTGGCCCCAACCAAGCTGCGTGTCCTCGAAACCCAGGCCAAGCTCAAGGAACGAAAGCTGGAGACCCCAGACCGCCAGCTAGAAAAGGCCGCCGGCTTCGCCTTCTACAATACCTCCCGCTACGATATCGAAAAGCTCCTGGCCGACGCGCCTCATCTGGCCGCCAACCTGCGCAATTATATTGCCGGCTTCAGCCCGAACATGCGCGAAGTCCTCGAGAAATTCGACTTTGATAACACGATCTCCAAGCTCGACGAATCGGGCTTGCTTTTCCAAGTGATCGAGCGCTTCAAGAACGTCGACCTCCATCCCGACAAAGTCGACAACCCCACCATGGGCACGATTTTCGAGGAGCTCATCCGCAAGTTCAACGAAGCCCTAAACGAAAATCCGGGCGAGCACTTCACCCCGCGGGACGTCGTCCATCTCATGGCCGACCTTCTCCTGGCCGGCGATGAGGACCTCATTCGTCGAAAAGGGGTCGTGGCAACCATCTATGACCCATGCTGCGGCTCAGGCGGCATGCTGACGATCTCTAAAGACCATATCCTATCCGGCAGAAGGAAGAACGGCGCCGTCATCGGCGAGCCGATAAATCCCGAAGCCGACATCTATCTTTTCGGCCAGGAAGTGAACCCCGAGACATTCGCCCTCTGTAAGTCCGACCTCTTCATGAAATCGACCGACGGTCAGGATGCCAAGAACATCGCATTCGGGAGCACGCTCTCGAACGACCGCCATTCCGGCCGTTCGTTCGATTACCTGATCGCCAATCCCCCCTACGGCAAGGACTGGAAGCGTGACGAAGAAGCCGTCACCGTCGAGCACGAACGCGGGCCGGCGGGTCGCTTCGGCCCTGGCTTGCCCCGCATCAGCGACGGCCAGCTCCTCTTCCTCATCCACATGATCGCCCACATGAAGGAACCCAAGGAGGGCGGCTCGCGCGTGGCCATCATTATGAACGGTTCGCCCCTCTTTACGGGCGACGCCGGAAGCGGCGAGAGCGAGATCCGTCGGTTCGTTCTCGAAAACGACCTGCTAGAGGCGCTGATCGCGGTTCCAGAACAGCTCTTCTACAATACCGGAATCGCCACCTATATTTGGGTCCTCACCAACCGCAAAGCCGCGAAACGCAAGGGCAAGGTCCAACTCATCGACGCGACCTCCTTCTGGATACCGATGCGGAAAAGCCTCGGCGATAAGCGACGCGAGATCCCTCCGGAGAAGGCCGGGGAGATCCTCAGGCTTCTCGGCGCTTTCGAGGAGGGCGAGTTCGTCAAGACCTATCCGACGACGCATTTCGGTTTCCGTAAGATTACGGTCGAGCGGCCCCTCCGACTCAATTTCCAGGCCAGCCCGGAGCGTATCGCCCGTATCGAGGAAGAGCGGGCTTTCCAGAATCTGGTCCAGTCAAAGAAAAAAGGTGAAGCCGCGGTAAAAGAACAGGCCGAAGGGCGAGGGTTTCAGGAGGAAATCCGAAGTCTCCTGCGGAAGCTCCCGAACAAGCTTTTCAAGGACAGGGAAGAATTTCTCGGTGTCCTCGAGGCGGCGGCTAAGAAATCTGTGCTCAAGCTCCCGGCGCCGATCATCAAGGCGATTCTCGCGGCGCTGTCGGAGCGGGACGAAACCGCCGCCGTCTGTCGCGACAACGACGGAAATCCAGAGCCCGGCCCCGAGCTCCGCGACACCGAAAGCGTTCCGCTCGTCGACGGCCCCGATCCGGCCGATGCTCAGAGCGTCCCGGCGAGCGTCCGGGCGTTTTTCGAACGCGAGGTCCAACCCCACGTCCCCGATGCTTGGATCGATTCGTCCAGGCGTGACCCCAAGGACGGTTTGGTCGGCCTCATCGGCTACGAAATCAACTTCAACCGCTATTTTTATAAATATATCCCGCCCCGCCCGCTTGAGGAAATCGAAGCGGATATCAAGAAGCTCGAGGGTGAGATTATGGAAATGCTCCGGGAGGTCACAAAATGAACGAAGGCAAGACCGCTGCAAGAATCTGGCTGGTCCGTGCCGGCCGGCATGGGGAAGATGAAGAAACCGCGTTATCCTCCGGCGTCGCCATTATCGGATTCCGAGAAATCGACGATCTCGGCAACTATGCCTCGATCAAGGACCTCTTAGGGGCCTTAAAGAAAAGATTGCCCACAGACCCGGACAAAAGGCTGGAAAACATCTCGCGCCAACTCTGGTCTTTTAAAGACGGCATCAAAGCCGGTGACATTATTATCCTGCCCCTAAAAACGCAACCTGGCCAGATCGCCATAGGCCGGGTCAAAGGTCCTTATGCTTTCAGCATGATCTTGGACGAAAAGCGTCATGTAAGAGCGGTCGACTGGATTCGGCCGACGTTTCCGCGGTCGACATTCAAACAGGATCTTCTTTATTCGTTAGGGGCGTTCTTGACGGTCTGCCGGATCACTCGGAACAATGCCGAGGAAAGAATAGCGGCCATCATCAACAGAAAGCCCGATCCCGGATTCAAGGAGAAGGAGACCCAGGAGAAAATCGATGAACATATCGATATAGCCCAGGCAGCCCACGACGAAATCGTTGCCTACATCCGGGCGAATTTTCAGGGCCATGATCTTGCCCGCCTCGTCGAAGCCGTTCTGAAGGCCGAAGGATTCATCACCCAGAGGTCCGTTCCCGGTCCGGACGGCGGAGCCGATATTCTTGCGGGGAAAGGACCATTCGGACTGGATGCCCCGACCTTGTGCGTTCAGGTCAAGGCGACCGAAACTTCCTCCGATGTCAATGTTTATCGGGCCCTGCACGGCACGATGATGGGGTTTAATGCGCACCAGGGCCTTCTCGTGTGCTGGGGTGGGTTCACTCAGCCGGTTCGTAACGAGGCCCGCCAACAGATGTTCAAGATCAGGCTGTGGGACCAAGGCGACCTGGTACAGGCAATCTACCGGACCTACGATCGCCTCGACCCGGAGATCCAAGCGGAACTTCCCCTCAAGCCCATCTTGGCTCTGGTCCGGGAAGAAAATGAGGGTGATTAGTGGAAGAAAAGACTATCAGCTCGATCCCGGATTCTCGAAGATTTAGGCCATATCCTTCCTACAAGGATTCCGGCGTCGAGTGGCTGGGAAAAATCCCAGAGAACTGGAAAGTACGGCCCCTAAAGTATATTGCGCCTTTAATAACGGACCGCATAGACGGAATTGCGTTGGAGATTCCATATGTAGGCTTGGAACATATTGAATCGCGCACGGGAAAAATGGTTCGCGCAGCGGAATACGGTCCAAGCGTGGAGCAAGTGGCCGAAGGACTAGATACCCGTTTTCGATCAGGAGATGTTCTATTCGGAAAGCTCCGTCCATATCTAGCAAAAGTGCTCCTCTCGAGTTTTGATGGACGATGTTCCTCAGAATTCCTTGTGCTTCGATCTGGGGGAGAGATTAGTCCAGCTTTTCTAGGTTATCAACTCTTGAGTCCTGGCTTTATTGCCTGGATAAATGCCATGACATATGGGACTAAAATGCCGAGAGCGAGTCCAGACCAGGTTATGAGCACGCCCATTACTATCCCTGACGCTGATGAACAAAGTGCTATATCTGCCTTTCTCGACCGCGAGACGGCGAAGATCGATGCTCTCATCGAGAAAAAAGAAGGGCTGATAGAACTGCTTCAGGAAAAACGCTCGGCCCTCATCGCCCAAGCCGTCACCAAGGGCCTCGACCAAACCGTTCCCATGAAAGACTCTGGCGTCGAATGGCTTGGGAAGATCCCTACACACTGGGAAGTCGTTTCTCTGAAGCGTCGGACGAAGAGAATTCAAACGGGCACCACGCCACCAACTGGGGAAACGAAGTACTACGAGGATGGGATTATCCCTTGGTATGGTCCGGGCAGCTTTGCCGAAGACTTGCCACTCCAAGAACCAGTCAAGTTCATTTCCGACAGCGCCTTTCGCGACGGTGTTGCGCGTGTATTTGAGGCGTACTCTTCTATGATTGTTACAATCGGCGCCACGATCGGGAAAGTTGCCTTTATGGAGCACACCGGGTCCTGTAATCAACAGATTACGGGCGTGACCTTCGACTTTCAACAGGTATTTCCAAAGTATGGGGCCTACCAACTCAAGAGTCTTGAGCGAGTGCTTCGTGGAATAGCGCCAAATACGACATTACCTATAATCGACCAGGAGGAGGTCGGCTACTTGCCCTTTATTGTTCCGCCTGCCCCCGAACAGGAGCCCATCGCGGCATTTCTCGACGGGGAGACAGCGATGATCGATTCGCTTGTGGCAAAGGTACAAGAAGCAGTCAACCGGCTTAATGAATACCGGACCACACTCATTTCCGCCGCGGTCACAGGTAAGATAAATGTCCAAAGTAGTCTCCCCTAGATAGAATAGAGACAATGTTAAGCGATCAAAGCCTTATCTTAAATGCAGTTCAATACTTGATAGATGGTGGCGAGATTGAAGCCGCAACTTTGCTACGCACCTGCTCGCTGGAAAACATCGAAAGTGTAGACTCATGGATGGATGGCAATCGTCAACTTGACGGTCTATTAATTGAGGTTACTTGCCCCCGGCCAACCTACGAAATTATCACTCAGCAATCTCACCCTTTAAAGAAAAGTATAGAGATGGCTATCGGAGCAGTCCTCCCAAGCGGGGCTTATCTCAAATCTCTTCGGGCAAGAGCTGTTTCGGCTACGACCTCAGTGCTTCTAAGAATGCCAGCAGAAATTCCTAGAGACGTATCTACCCAGTTATTGAAAGAAATAGAGATGCAGAAGAATTTGATGATTGCTGTTTCTACAGGCGGGCCTCGCATAAAGGACGTTAATAAGGAATACGAGGAAAGACGGCGGCAGATTGGCGAACGTCTTAAGATGCTTAGAATTGAAGATCCAAACCCATTTCCTGACCTTTGGATATGGTACGGAAAGTGGAGCGATGGGAGCTTGCCCTCCTATCAATCTCGAAGGCGATATATTACTGAATTGTACCAGCCTCTATTGGATGCCTTACGTCTTGGCAAGGATTCAGCAATCAAGGTAGCCGAGCCAACGGGTTGGGCACGCGTGGACAGAGGTGTTGAAAAGATTGCTAAGGCGATGGAGGAAGCAATAAATGAGGAGGACTTTCAAGCCATAGCTCTCCTGTGCAGGGAGGCAATAATCTCTCTAGCTCAAGCGGTTTATAAACCTAAAGAACAGGGATCTTCTGAGGGTGTTCGCCCAAGTGAAACCGATGCAAAGCGGATGCTTGATGATTATATAATGGACAAACTTGGTGGCCAGTCAAGTGAATACCATCGGAAGTTTACGAAAGCGTCGTTTGACCTGGCGGTTAGCTTACAGCACCGCCGAACTGCTACGTTCCATGATGCCGCACTATGTGTCGAGGCGACTCGTTCCGTTATCAATACAATCGCAATTATCTCAGGGCAACGAGATCCAGAGAAATAGTTAGGCGCAGCGCAACAGATTTTTTTAAGGTAAAGTAGTTGTTGTCACAAGACGAGGAAAGCGTCCTTACTTCGGGCGCCTCAGCCTTTGTACCACGACTCCATCTCATACTTGTCCTGAAGTAGCACGTCAATCTCCAATACGGCGCCATCTAATACTACTGCGATTTTATCCATGGCTTCAGCTAGGTTTCTAAGGTTGATGTGCGTTAAACCCTCCAGCGAAGGATTCCCTTCTTTATCGGCTGGATATCGGAAAGCTGTTGACGACGGGTCTGTACGAGCAAACTCGGCTATGTACTTTTCAATATCGTCGAAATCAATGGCGTTTTCGTCCGGATGTATATTCTCCAACATATTGCGACACTGCTTCCAGAGCTTATCAATCCCGTGATGCAGGTTATTTGCCTTAAGCGGGATCTCTAAGAGCACGCCGCCAATACGTATCAGCTGCTTTAGTCTTAGTTCCAAGTACTGTCTGTAGAGAAACGCGATAGGATAAACCAACGTATCTTGATATCTGCGTTCCTGACTAATACGTTCTACGAGGAAGTCGGCCGCCTGCTTATAGCCTATGGCATAAGCACTAATATCGATCCCGTTGAAGTTAAGGCAAGCATTATGCCACCAGTCAGCATCTGACTTAAACAGCACATCGCTTTTTCGTAGCCCCCGCATTTCCTCTGCCATCCTAACTCGGCGACTCGGTTTCTTCTGCCCGTCAGCTGAATTCATGAAAACGCAAGTATATGTTGCCAGTCTGCGCCGCATGGCGCTTCTTCCGAAGTAATAAACTAACGAGGTCAATTCTTTCTTCAAAAACGGCCATGAGGTCTGTGCCATCCATCAGGATGATTACTGCCCCTCCCGAGCAATGAGCGTTGATTCCTTCGAGAGAAAAGCCATTTATGGATAGAAAAACGCCCAGGGTGTTCTCAAGCTTGCGGCGCACTTTTGAGGCGAACGCATCCAAAGCCGCAGCATCCACGGATTCTTGCTGCCACCTGGCTTCGAATAGGTAATCGGTTCCGTCTAGAGTAAATGCCCCATCTATTTGCTCGCCCAAATTGCGGAATGAGGCTTTAGGGTCCAGATCAAAGAGCTCGAAAATATCGTACATTAGCTTTTCTAGTTCGAAACCTCGTCCCTGAGCATCCCGTGATGTCACCAACGCTTTATACCGAGTTTTGATTTCTTCTAGCTTCTGCCGTACTGCCAAATTCGCTTTTAGCTTATCGGCGGCATTCTTTCGTCGCTGGAAAAGATCCTCTTTTTCCTTTTTAGCCATTTCGTGCGGCTCGACGAGGCGTTTCAAATGAGCAATAGCTATTCGAGCGCGTTCAGCTTTCTTCGCGCCATCATCAAGTTGTTCAAGATGACGGAAGCTGGAGATGTTGCTGGTTTCGTAGCAAAGCCGTTCGATGTCATCGAGATACTTGTCTTGGTTCCTGGTCAAATAATCGACTAGGTCAGAAATAATCTGGCGCTTGTAATTGCCCCAGTTAAGAGTCGAAAGAACGGCTGGATTTGAGAGACACTGCTGAAGAAAACTGCGGAGGTCATCTTTATACCAGTAAGCTGCACAAAGCGCCTCTTTAAGGGCTACAACCGCGGCAGGCGACAACCTTTTCGACATTGTGTTTTACTCGCCTTTGGTTAACCTCTGAGCAACAGAGAAATGCCTGGGGAGGATACCCTCCTGCTCAAGAATTCGGCGAATCTCTAGTTTAAACTCCTGTGGAGATACAGATAATTGATCCATTGCTAGTTTTTGCCTTTAGGGGCAGGGCCGTTTGAATCCTCTGCTTTCACCTTCTTTTGCGAAAATGCCCCATTTTTATCTTTGGATCTATGCTTGTTATAGTAGGCATAGCCATCGTCCGTGATTCCGCACGTGTCTTTTAGCCCAACGCCCATCATATAAATGAGATTCGCAGATTTCAGTTTGCTAATGAGAAGATTAAAGTCGCGCGTTTTCTTTTCTCCAAAGTTGCTAATGTACTCTTCGCTCAATACTTTTCTTTCCATGCTCGGCTCAGGTTTGTCGGCCAGAGTTCTAAGAATAAAAAGTACTTCGCTGTTGGATTTCACTTTTGCTTTCTTCTGTTCGGTCCGACCGTATTCCTCGGTATGGCTGTTTATGATGTAGGCGAGGCGAAAAAAGAGGATAATAAGGGCAAGTATTAAGCTTAGAAAAATCGAATCTGGAACGGAAATCCTGATGCCGAGGATTATCGGCACGACTGCAAAGAGCCCGGCAACCACGGTGAGAACCAACGAAAAAAAGCCCCCGAGTTCTTTCCATATATTCATTCGGTTGATCCTCCGCTAACCCATCTTTTCCGAATTATAACACAAATAAAAGAAACGAATTCCCAGAAAGGGCATATTGTGGGAATAGTATTATAATGTTTTCTCTTTGGCAGATTTGCACAATAATCGGGTAATAAAGGCACCATTTTTGCTCAACCGAAGGCATTACTCTCCTAAATCGTTATTAAAGGATAAGCCGTTATCCTTTAATAAGCAGGGGACTAATTAAAGGCTCTTAAAGAAAACACTTGCAAATCCTATGTAAATGTTTATAATTACCTAGGAATTGTCAAATATGGGTAAAATCCGCTTTTCGGGCGAGGTCACGAAGAAGGCCCTCGGTCTTCTCAAGAGCCGGGGAAGTCTGCGCTCCCGAGATCTTGCCGAAATGGGAATTTCCCGCGAAATGCTGCGTTATCTTTACAAGAGAGGGCTGATCGAACGGGCGGGCCGCGGACTCTATAGACCCGGTGGGCAGATGGAAGAGCATCGGACGCTTATCGAAGCCTCAAAACTCGTGCCGAAGGGCGTTGTCTGCCTCCTTTCCGCTCTCCGTTTTCATGAAATTGGCACTCAGGAGCCTTACGATATTTGGATGGCCCTCCCCAACAGCGCTTGGCGGCCGAGGATCGAGGCTCTCCGCCTGCGATTTGTCTTCCCTTCGGAAAAGGTTTTCTCTGAAGGTATCGAAGTACGCGATTTTTCGGGAGGCAGAATCCGCGTCTATAACCCCGCCAAAACGGTTGCGGACACTTTCAAGTTCCGCAATAAGATCGGGCTGGATGTGGCTGTCGAGGCGCTAAAAGATTGCCTTCGGTCGCACAAGGCCACCCGCGACGAGCTATGGCATTATGCTAAGATTTGCCGAGTTCAGAAGGTCATGAAGCCCTATATGGAGGCCCTGTCGTGACCAAGGATCCTATAACGAATCTCCCAAAGTCTATTCATCAGCGACTGCTTAACCTCGACCCGGCGAGGACTCACGATTTCACGCCTGTCTTGAGAAGATACGCGTTCGAACGTTGGCTCTATCGGCTTGGGGAATCCGACCACGCCAAGAGCTTTGTCATAAAAGGCGCCATGCTGTTCGTGATATGGACCGGCGATTTTCCGCGCAAGACGATGGACCTTGATCTCTTGGGAATCGGCAACCTTACGGAAGCCGGGCTCCGGCGAATCTTCTCGAAAATCGGCCGTTTGAAAGTGGCGCCGGACGGATTGACCTTCGATGTGGAAAACATGGTTATCGAGCCGATCCGCGACGAGACCGAATACCACGGATTTCGCGTTAAGTTCCTGGCCCGGTTGGGGAACATCAGGATCCCTCTTCAAGTTGATATCGGGATCGGCGACAGCGTATGGCCGGAACCGGTATACGTCCATTACCCGACACTCCTCGACATGCCGGCGCCGCGTATCCGAGCCTATCGAAAAGAAACGACCTTAGCGGAAAAACTCGATGCCATGCTGGAACTCGGGATGGTAAACAGCCGAATGAAAGATTTTTATGATATCGCCGTCCTAGGGGACCTCTTTTCTTTTAGCGGCGTAGAACTCCAGAGAGCTGTGCGGGTGTCGCTCAAACGAAGAATGTTGACATCACTATCTGAGCTGCCAATCGCGTTTTCTGACGAGTTCGCTCAAGATAGGGACAAGAACATACAATGGGGAGCGTTTCTGCGCAGGATCGGGAAGAGCTCAGTGGACATGCCGCTCCAGCAAGTCGTGATAAAAATAAGTCGATTCCTACTCCCGGTCCTTCATTCACTCAGTGCGAGAACGGTATTCAACGAGGTATGGGAACCCGGAGGGCCATGGCGGCCTCAGGAGAAAAACCATGTCGGTTGAAATCTCCGAACGAAGCTTTGAAAAGACGATCGAGTGCGGGCTGTTGCGCCATGAGCCCGATGCCTGTGCCGGGGAGACCGCCGGGGTCCGTGAGGAGACTGCGCCCTATGGCGAGTTCCCGGCCGGGGGCTATCGCAAGCGCCCGCCTGAAGAATACGACCCGTCGCTTTGCCTGCTGCCACGCGACGTCATCGATTTCGTCCTGGCGACCCAGCCCAGGGAATGGGAAAAGCTCAAACAACACTATGGGGCCGCGGTCAAGGAGCAATTTCTAAAGCGGCTCTCCCGGGAAATCGAGCGGCGCGGCACTCTCGATGTCCTGCGCAACGGCCTCAAGGACTCGGGCTGTAAGTTCCAGATGGCCTTCTTCCGTCCGTCGAGCGGGCTCAACGAAGCGCTCCAGCGGCTCCACGCGGCGAACCTCTTCGCGATCGTTCGACAGCTCCGCTACAGCGAAAAAGCAGCCCAGAGCCTCGACCTGGCGCTCTTCCTGAACGGAATTCCGGTCTTTACTGCCGAGCTCAAGAATCCGCTCACCGGGCAGACGATCGAGGACGCAATACGGCAGTACAAGGCCGATCGCGATCCGCGCGAACCGCTTTTCGCCTACGGCCGGTGCCTGGCCCATTTCGCCGTGGACCCGGATCTCATCTACGTGACGACTCAACTCGCCGGGCCCAGGACGCGCTTCCTGCCTTTCAACCAGGGGAAGTTCGGCGGCGCGGGCAATCCCCCCGTCCCTCCGACGCAGAAGGGTTACCCGACGGCCTATCTCTGGGAGAAGATCTGGGCCCGCGATAGCGTCCTCGACCTCGTTCGCCAGTTCATCCACGAGATCGAAGAGGAGGATGAGAAAGGGCGGAAAACGGGGCGTAAAACCGTAATCTTCCCCCGCTACCAACAGCTCGACGCCGTGCGCCGCCTCGTCGCCCATGCCCGGCAGAATGGGGCCGGCCAGCGTTACCTAGTCCAGCATTCGGCCGGAAGCGGCAAGAGCTTCACCATCGCCTGGCTGGCCCACCGGCTGGCGACCTTGCACGACCTTCAGGATAAGCGCGTTTTTGACTCGATCGTCGTCGTCACAGACCGGCGCATTCTTGACCGCCAGCTCCAGACGACCATGCGCCAGTTCGAACAGACGCTGGGCGTTGTCGAGAACATCGACACGACATCGCGTCAGCTCAAGCAAGCCCTCGAATCCGGAAAAACGATCATCGTGACGACGCTCCAGAAGTTTCCGGTCATCGTCGGCGAGATCGGAGAGCTCCCCGGACATCGATTCGCTGTGATCGTGGACGAGGCCCATTCCTCCCAGTCGGGCGAGAGCACGAAGAGCCTCAAGTCGGTGCTGGCGGCCGGGAGCCTCGAAGAGGCTGAACGGGAAGAAGCCGGAGCGGAAACCCCGGAGGAGGAACTCGAGTCGACGATCCTGGCCGAGATAGAAAAGCGGGGCCGCCTGCCGAACCTCTCGCTTTTCGCCTTCACGGCGACACCCAAATCCAAAACACTGGAGCTTTTCGGGACGAAGCGGGCCGACGGGAAGTTCGCGCCATTCCACCTCTACAGCATGCGGCAGGCGATCGAGGAGCGCTTCATCCTCGATGTCCTCGAGAACTACACGACCTACAAGGCCTATTGGCGCCTCCTCAAGAAAATCGAGGACGACCCCCGCTATGACAAGAGCAAAGCCCAATGCCTGCTCAAGGCCTTCGTCGAGCTCCACCCCCACGCCATCGGAGAGAAGGTGCGGATCATGGTCGAGCATTTCGCCGCTCAGGTTGCGAACGAGATCGGCGGCAAGGCTAAGGCCATGATCGTGACCCGGTCGCGCCTGCACGCCGTCCGTTTCAAGCTGGCTTTGGACCGCTGCCTCCAAGATAAGGGCCATCCCTTCAGAGCCCTGGTCGCTTTCTCCGGGACGGTCGCGGATAGCGGCCAATCTTATACGGAATCAGGAATGAACGGCTTCTCTGAGAAGCAGACGGCCAAACTCTTCGAGCGGTCCGAATATAGATTCCTCGTCTGCGCCAACAAGTTCCAGACCGGCTTCGACCAGCCTCTCCTCCATACGATGTATGTGGATAAAAAGCTGGGCGGTGTGAACGCGGTCCAGACCCTGTCGCGGCTCAACCGGATCCATCCGGAGAAGCGGGGGACCATGGTCCTCGATTTCGCCAACGAGGCCGACGCTGTCCAAGCCGCTTTCGAGCCGTATTATGAGACAACGATCTTGTCGGAAGCGACAGACCCGAACCTGCTCTACGAAATCCAGACCCGGCTCATGGGTTTTCCGGTCTTCACGGAAGCGGACGTCGAACGGTTCGCCAAGGTCTATTTCGACAGGAGAGCAACTCAGGACCAGCTTTATGCCGTCCTCGCCCCGGTGACGACGCGATTCGCGGGACTGCCGGCCGACGAACAGCAGGATTTTCGCGGCCAGTTGACCGATTACGTCCGCCTCTATGCCTTCTTGGCCCAGGTCTTGACCTTCGCCGACACCGAGCTCGAAAAGCTCTATGTCTTTGCCCGGCACCTGAGGCGGCTGATACCCGGCGACCGGGAAACCCTGCCGCGCGAGGTCCAGCAGAATATCGACATGGAATCCTATCGCATCCGGCAGACTGGGAGCGGCAAGATCACGATCGAGCGGAAGGGCGGCCGGCTTACGCCAGTCATGACAAAGGATCAGCGCGGCGGACAGGAGGAGCTGCTCGAGCCGCTCTCCCAGATCATCGCCGAGCTCAATGAGCGGTTTGGACTGAACCTCGGGCCGGAGCACAGGCTGACTCTCGGGCAAATCCTGCAGAAGCTCAACGAGGACGCCGCCCTCGACGCGAGCGCCCGGGTCAATACGCGCGAGAACATTCGTCTGACGTTCGACCACAAGGTCGAGGATGCCGTCCAGGAGATCGTGGACTCGAACTTCGACCTGTATAAACGAATCACCGACGACCGGACCTTCGGGGCGGCCCTGCGCGATTTCCTGTTCGACCATTACCTGCGGGCCCACAGGCAGGCCGAGGAGCTGATCAAGAGGGGAGAGTCGAAGACCCTGGAGTTCAACTCGACCCTGCGCTGGAACCTCCGGGGGGACAAAAAAGACGATAAGCTCATCACCCACTCCGTCCTGAAGACGATCGCCGCGTTCCTCAACACGGCCGGCGGGGACCTTCTGATCGGAGTGGCAGACGAGGGCACTGTGACGGGCATCGAGCAGGACCGGTTCGAGAACGACGACGAATTCATGAGGCATCTTGCTCAGGCTGTCCGGAACGGCCTCGGAGACCGGGCAAGCACCTGCATAGACCCGAAAACTCAGATCGTCCAGGGGAAGACGGTCTGCCTGGTCAGCTGTCAGAGGAGCCCTGAGCCGGTCTTTTTGAAGTGGAAGGGGACCGAAGAGGCCGAGATAGGGGATTTTTACGTGAGGAGCGGTCCCGGGAGCGTCAAGCTCAGTCCGGAAAGCGCCGCGGAGTACATCAAAACGAGGTTCCATAAATGAGCACGGACCATCCGTCCCACGCCCTGACGGAACAGAAGAGGCCCCTGCGGATCGCCCTGGCCATCACGTCGGCTTTGATGCTCGTCGAACTTGTCGGGGGATTCCTGAGTGGAAGTCTGGCTCTCCTCGCGGATGCCGGTCACATGCTGACCGACGTGGCCGCCATGGGGCTCAGCTTGTTCGCCTTCTGGCTTTCGTCGCGGCCGCGGACATCCGGGCACACCTTCGGCCTGCGACGGTTC
>Ga0315293_10003312_pt1 | contig 15511 bp, 15 predicted proteins | sample YL17G13_20_MG_FD_203071 | JGI IMG/M metagenome (GOLD analysis project Ga0315293, IMG submission 203071) | Sediment microbial communities from Yellowstone Lake, YNP, Wyoming, USA - YL17G13_20 | ecosystem: Environmental > Aquatic > Freshwater > Lake > Sediment | place: USA: Wyoming | collected...
GTTTCTTGACCTGATTTTGATACATGGCAAATTTCGCCTGTTTCGTCAAATGGAAGCAATACTCCCACTCATCGCGGAGCCTGTTTCTCCAATAACCGGGCATGGCATTTGGTTTGTACCAGATGTAATCATCAACGCATCTCCAGCCAAGATCAGAGAGAGCTTCAAGAGTGTGCCAGACATATCTACTTCGAACGCCGTGTACTACTTTATCCTTAATGTTCAAAATGAACGAGCCGTCGGGTGCCAGTACGCGCCACAATTGTTCGTGAAAACTCGTCATGAAATCGACATAGTCTCGAGGGCTAATACTATCGTAGTGTGATCTCCTTGCGTCGGCATATGGTGGTGAAGTTACTATTAAATTGAAATACCCATCTCGGTAATTATCGAGAACTCGACGCGAGTCGCCCAACAGAATCTCTACAGTTGATTCTCTCATGAAGCCTTAGCTCTTTTCTTCACTTTGTTCTTTTCGCGTTTCGTACAGAATAGTTCCGCGAGCTTATATGCATTATCGAATTTGCCCCCCGGATCAACCAACCCGCTTTGCCTACAACATTCGCCAAAAGATTGCAGCAATTCCTCAGGTGGCTGTGTCGAATATGCAAGAAGCTCCTCATCGCCAAACAACACATTCAATACCGCCGAAATGATCTCTTTGTAGGAACGCGTGGAAAAGAAGGGCCAGAAAAAGTCCGATAACCACATCTCCGTATTAACGGAATAGGGCTGCTTGGTCTTTTGACTTGTCTTGATGTGGCGCTGACCCCGCTCCATGGCCATCCCAAAAACGCAAATGTAAGGGCCATTTCGATTCTTATCATCCTTGGCCATGTCTTCCATGGCTCGAATCGCTTTTGGCCAATCCTGACCGCCCATTGTATTGGTGCGATTCTTTACGGACACGTAGATGTTAAGTTGCTTTCCTTTACCTATGATATTGATCGTGGCATTGAAGTCTGCTTCTGCTGTCCCGATGTCGGACACAGTGGCAAAACGCCGGGACTTTTCAGCCGCCTTCTTCGCTATGAACTGATAGCGCCAACCGGAGTTCATTCTCTCCTTTTGGAGAGTTCTGTTCCGAAATTGTTCACTAGCCACTTCTTTGAAGTGCCTTCCGAAGCATTGAAAGGCTGTGGATGCTGGATCTTCGCAGTACTTCATGAAGTAATCGAACAACATCTTGCCCTGTTTCTCGTATTCCTTCCTCACCTCGGATTCAGAGGCGGTCTGGCTAATGTTGAGGATACGTCTGCTAGCCTTCTTATTCGCTGTCTTAATCGCTTCCAACACGATCTGCTTAAGAGATTTATCTGATAACTTGTATCCGTGGGGCTGCAGTTTTGTGTCGTCCAAGTAGCCGTGAAAGGCATCATTCTCATTCTCTATCCTTGGGTAATTCTGGGCTGATGTAAGTTTGGTCATTGCTATCGCTTTCCCATTCTCCTTAGCGCACCTTTCAAGAACAAGCATGTCTTGGAAAATGTCAATACCTTTCATCCAGCACGGTGGCCGTATAGGTAATTCGAATCATGCGCTTTAACTGACCTCCATGGATCGACCGGATAGTCAATTCACGGTGCGACTGCATGGCCTAACTATTATAGTGGGAATCCGTCCGAAAAAATGGAATCTGGATTCCAGCTTTGCCGGAATGGCCAGACAAGTCCGGACTGGTCGCCACTGCGTATTCACAAGAGCAGGGTAATAGCGAACCTGGATTCCAGCTTTCGCTGGAATGAGGAAGAAGACGAGCCGGAATGAGGCGGGTGGAATGGCGGGTTCGGAAGCCGGGCCCGGCATACAATTAATCAAACTGAGATTGCTTCGTCGCAAGGCTCCTCGCAATGACGATTCTATGTTTTTCAACAGTCACCACCGCGGGAATGACAAGAGAGTGGGAATGAGGATGGTGTCCCTAAATCCGCAGACCGAGGCTCACTTTGATAAACCGGTAATCGCCAAACAGGGTGTCGAGAATGTCAACCAGCTCCGCCTGCACGAACATACCGACCGCTCGATTGGCGCCCAGCTCGAGACCGAGACCACCGGCGCCGTAGAGATTAGTCGTCTTGCGGCCCTTACCCCGATAAGGAGGAAAACCGCTGTGCTCATCAACGCGCACGAAGGCCGGTCCAATGTCAAGCATGAGGTATATGCGGTTAGGTTTAGCAGCATCGAGATTCAAACGAACACCGGCGCCGAAGCGGAGAAATGCGTAGTTCCCCATGCCGCTGCGCACATTACCGAAGCGGTCGTAGTGCGCCGCCGCGACGATCTGGACATCGCGGGAGTTTGAAAACGGTCGGATACCGAGACCGAGCGTTCCCCCCCACCCCTCGCTGGTGTATCGGCTCAGCATACCGACGGAGGCTGAACCGCCTCCTGAGGCATAGACCGAAACAACCTCGTCGGCCGCCATTGCGCTGCCGCTCAACAAGCAGGCAGTCAACAGCAATGTCATCACTCTACTTGGGTGCATATTCATACTAAACGCATCAGGGACGGCTATCGTTTCCTCAGGCCGGTAATATACTGGATGCGCGACGACTTGAAAAGAGAAACCGGAGCATGGCCCCGGCTTCTCTATATGCGATATTTGTGCGAATATTTAGAAGAACTTCAGCCCGAGCGTAAGCGGCACAAACGAGGTCGCTTCGTTATCGGTCGAGATTCTTACATACCGCACCTGCGCGAACAAGGCGGCCATCGGCGCAAGCTTGAACTCAAACCCGCCGCCGAAATTGTAATAGAACTTATTCTGGGCCGCGGGAAGGGCGTCATTCAGCGCCGTTGTCAAAAGCAGGTCGGTCCCTTCAAATGGCGTAAACGACACATGGGCCAGTCCACCGCCGCCAAGTATGTACGGCTTGATCGGTGAGGCCGGGAGATTCAAACCGACCCGAAGGTCGCCGCCGAACAACCAGACCGACTGCGCGCCGTTGGACACGCCGCTGATATCGGACAGATCGTAGCCGAAACGGTGATACTCGGCCTTGCCGACTACCTGCATTACCGGCATCGCTTTGTAGCCGAGTCCGACCATCCCGTGGAAACCGTTCTTGTAGGCATCCTTGAACTGGTCCGGAGCGTTCGGGAACGACATTAACCCGCCGGCATAGATGCTGAACGGGACGGGCACTTGGGCGCTGGCCACTGCTGCGCACGCGAGCGTAAGTACCGCAATCAGGAAAAACTTCTTCATCGAGACCTCCTTGGACAAGATTACCTGATACGGGAGATTATCGACGCGGAAGCGGCGGGACTTTACCGCGAAAGCCGGGGTAGACAAAAAGAGAACCCCGCGTCGAAAACGCGGGGTTCATTGCAAAATATCGTGTCAGATCAACTAATAGCCGAGCTTGTAGCCGACCATAAGGAAGAATCCGCCGTTCTTGCTGTCAAAGCCGAAAAGGTCATCCCATACCTTTGACAACCCGAGATCATAACGGGCATCGAACGTTATCGCACTGGTGCCGAATACATAATCAAAGCCGGCTCCGAAGGTCACGCCGAATTCGGTGCTCTTAAAGAAATCTTTGACGTCTACTTCAGCTCCCATGCCCCCTGACTCGCCTCTCAGCTTAGCGGACGCCAGTAGTCCCAGAAACGGACCCGCAAAGAAGTTCGGTTTCAGACTGCCCTGCATGTTCGGTGCGACGTGTAGTGTTACAGGAATCTCGATGTAACTCAGTTTGAATTTTGCAGTTTCGTCACCAAGAGTGTACTTAACGCCCTTCATAAGGTACAGCGCTTCGAACTGCAAAACGACGGACGGCGTAAGCTTATACGCGAGCACTCCACCGCCGCCAAAGCCCATAAGATTCTTCTTTTCAGCCCCGATGCTGATCAGCGCCGTGTCAAGTGCGCTGCTTCCGGTCCACTTGCACATGCCAAGGCCGGCCTTGAATCCGTAGCTCAACTTGCCGCCCTCATCCTGCGCCATTGCCGCGAAGGCAAACACGAGGACCAAGCCCAGAGCTACTGCTAACAGTTTCTTCATGGTTCCCTCCATGTGAGGTGTTTTTCTATTTGGTTTCCAGTTATATGTCACACTTTGCCGGCTTCGACGCCCGACATACTTACATAGCTGGGCTAAAAGTTATATCCGCGCAACGCTGCTGTAAAGAAAAAAATACGTTCGGCACTGCTCGCTTAATTTGTTGCATCACAAAAAGATAGATTGCCGTCTGCAGCCGGTTGATTGCTTTGAGTCCTATACACTTCCGCCGATATTCGCACTCCAGCGCTCAGCCTAAATTGTGAACTGTTTCACTTGCGTTTCGTACCGTGCGGCAGTATATAATTGGGCAAAACTCAGGACGCAACAACAAATTAGGAGGTTTGGCCATGGCCGAACGACAGGAAGCATATATTGTATCTGCTTGTCGAAGTGCAATCGGTACTCTGCACAGCGGATTGGGGAGTTTCACCGGAACACAACTGGGTGCGTTTGCAATCCAAGAGGCGGTCAAACGGTCCGGAGTGAACCCGGTTGATATCGAAGAAGTAATCATGGGGCACGTTGTCCAAGGTGGAGCCGGGCAGGCTCCGGCTCGTCAGGCCGCGCTCAACGGCGGTATTCCTCCCGAAGTTGCGTGCATGACGATCAACAAAGTGTGCGGTTCCGGACTCAAAGCGGTCATGTTAGCGGCGCAGTCGATTCGCGCCGGCGACCAGCACGTAGTGGTTGCCGGTGGGATGGAATCAATGTCCCAGACGCCGTATGTAATTCGCGGCGCCAAGACCGGGCTCAAGTTCGGCCATCAGAAACTGGACGACATTATGGTCTCCGACGGTCTCTGGTGCTCATTTAAGAACTGGCATATGGGGAATGCGGCAGAACTGACGGGCAAGAAAGCCGGCATCGGGCGCGAAGAGCAGGACAAGTTCGCGTACAACTCACATGTCAAAGCAGTTGCGGCGCAGAAGGCGGGCAAGTTCAAGGCGGAGATTTTCGATATCGCGATTCCGCAGAGAAAAGGGGACCCGATCATTTTCAATACCGATGAATGTCCGCGCGCCGACATTTCGCTCGAAGGACTCGCGAAACTGAAACCGGCGTTCGACAAAGAAGGAACAGTCACGGCCGGCAACGCGCCGGGTCTCAATGACGGCAGCGCCGCGACGGTCGTTGTCTCCGGCCAGTATTTGAAAGCGAAGGGACTCAAGCCGTTAGCCCGCGTGATAGACTATGCCGTGGCCGGCACGCCGCCGGAACTTCTCTTCTTCTCCCCGATCTACGCGGTGCAGAAGCTGATGAAGAAAATGAACGTGAATATCAACCACTGGGATTTGATCGAGGCCAATGAGGCGTTCTCCGTTCAGGCGCTGGCCGACGGCAAGGAATTGGGCTGGGACTGGAACAAGGTAAATGTACACGGCGGCGCGGTAGCGCTGGGGCATCCGATAGGAGCGTCCGGCACGCGCATTCTCACGACTTTGATCTATGCACTCAAGGACCGGGGAGGCAAGAAGGGACTGGCCACACTCTGCCTCGGTGGCGGCAATGCCGTCGCCATGGCGATTGAGATGGTGTGACAACGAAGAATCTAACATTGTGAGGATAGTATGAATCTGCAAGATATCAGGAAGGTGACGGTCATTGGCAGCGGTACCATGGGCAACGGGATTGCCCAGGTGTTCGCGTCAACCGGGTATGATGTGACCCTAGTGGATATCCGGCAGGATTTTCTTGACCGGGCAATTGCAACCATTACCAAGAGCTTTGACCGCATCGTTAAGAAGGCGGTGATTACCGAGGAAGATAAATCGGCAGCACTCGGGCGAATCAAAACCTCCGTTGATCTGGACAGCGCCAAGCAGAGCCAGTTGGTGATCGAGGCGATAATCGAGGACCTTCCGGCGAAATTGGATCTCTGGAAGAAACTTGAGGCGGTCTGTCCGGCCGACACGATCTTTGCTTCCAATACGTCGTCTCTGCCGATTACCCAACTCGCCGCTGCGACCAAACGGGCGGACAAGTTTATCGGCATGCATTTCATGAATCCGGTGCCAATGATGAAGCTGATTGAACTCATACGCGGTATTGCCACCAGCGATGCGACTTTTGCGCTTATTAAGAGCTTGGCGGAGAAACTCGGCAAGACGCCGGTGGAAGTGAACGACTACCCCGGATTCATCGCTAATCGCATTCTCATGCCGATGATCAACGAGGCGATCTACGCCCACATGGAAGGGGTCGGGACCGTGGAGGCGATTGACGAAGTGATGAAGCTGGGAATGGGGCATCCTATGGGCCCGCTGACGCTGGCGGATTTTATCGGCCTCGATGTCTGTTTGGCGATTCTCGAAGTAATGCATGCGGGGCTGGGTGATCCCAAGTACCGCCCCTGCCCGTTGCTGCGGAAGATGGTTCAGGCAGGGTATCTGGGACGCAAAACCGGCCGGGGCTTCTACACGTATCAGAGTTGAGGAAAGAGACTGATGGACATTCATCTCACCGACGAACAGATTGAATTCAAGCAAATGGCCAAAGACCTGGCCGATAAACGAATCTACCCGCATGCCTTGGAATTCGATGAGCATGAAGCAGTACCGCCGGAATTGATCAAGGAGTGCGCCGATCTCGGCTATTTTGGCTTCACGGTGCCCGAGGAATACGGCGGGCTGGGGCAGTCGACTTCGGCATTTGTCGGCGTGGTCGAGGAAATCAGCGCTGCCTGCGCCGGTTTCGGGATCATGCTCTCGGTGCACAACTCGCTTGCGTGCGAGATAATCAATCAGTTCGGTTCGGACGAGTTGAAGAAGAAGTACCTGCCGGCTATGGCGTCGGGTGAAAAGATCGGCGCCTACTGTGTGACCGAACCGAATGCCGGGACCGATGTCGCGTCTCTCACTACTGCGGCTGTTGAGAAGGGGAATGGCTTCATCCTGAACGGCACGAAGACATTTGTCACCAACGCGGCGTATGCGTCAGTGCTAATCGTGTTCGCCAAAACGCATCCGGCCGACGGTCGCCACGGGATTTCCTGTTTTGTGGTGGACAAAGATGCCAAAGGCGTCATGGTCGGCAAACCCGAACGCAAATGCGGCATTAAAGCATCGGACACGCGCGAGATCACCTTTGTCGATGTGGCCGTTCCAAAAGAGAACGTGATCGGTCAGCTCAAGGATGGTTTTCGAATGGCGTTATCGATCTTGAATTCCGGCCGCATCGGCGTGTCCTTTCAAGCGGTCGGCATTGCTCGGGCCGCATTGGAGGAAGCCATCAAGTACGCTAAAGTCCGCAAACAGTTCGATCAGCCGATCGCCAACTTCCAGGCCATACAGTTTAAGCTGGCAGAAATGGCGACGCGTATCGATGCGGCTCGTCTGCTGGCTTACCGCGCCGCCCAGCTAAAGGATGAGGGGAAGCCGTGCCAGCGGGAGGCGGCGATGGCCAAGCTGTTTGCATCGCAGGCCGCCAACTACGTCTGTAACGAGGCGGTGCAGATTCACGGCGGTTATGGATACATCAAAGAGTATGCGGTAGAACGGTATTTTCGCGACGCCCGTGTCACCGAGTTGTATGAAGGGACAACCGAGGCGCAGCGGATGGTCATTTCACGAGACTTGTTGAAGGAATAGAGCGTGCTGGAAAAGAAACATCTGGAGTATCGCGAAGAAATCCGGGCTTTCGCGCTGGAGAAGATCGAACCGGTCGCCAACACGCTCGATGCCGAACAGCGGTTTCTCGATGAGCATATTAAGCCGATGACCGACATGGGTCTGCTCAGTATGCTCATTCCGGAGCAATACGGCGGGAAACCCACGGATACGCTCAGCTACACTATAGCGGTTGAGGAGCTCTCCCGAGTTTGCGGTTCCACCGGCATCACGGTGGCGGCTCATAATTCACTTGGCACGTTCCCGGTTCTCAAGTTCGGCACCGAAGAGCAACGAACGAGGTATTTGCCCCGCGCGGCTCAAGGGGGATTGATGGCGTTTGGTCTCAGCGAGCCGGAAGCCGGCTCCGACGCCGGCGGAACGCGCACGATGGCCCGCCGCGACGGCAATGACTGGATCATGAACGGCAGCAAGAGCTGGATTACGTCGGCGACCAAAGCGTTTGCGACTATTGCATCGGCGAGGACTTCCGAGGACCCGGCCGACAAACGGATCACCTGTTTCATCCTTGAAAAGGCCTGGCCCGGCTATTCGGTAGGGAAAAAGGAAAACAAACTCGGACTCCGTGGATCGGATACGGCGTTCCTGCATTTCGATGATCTCAAGGTGCCGGTCGAGAACCAGCTTGGCGAGGTTGGGCAGGGATTCAAGCAGATGTTGACCACGCTCGATGGCGGCCGGATTTCGATTGGCGCTATGGCGCTCGGATTGGGGCAGGGGGCATTCGATTGCGCGCTCAAGTACGCCGCTGATCGCGTGCAGTTTGGAAAGCCGATAGCGGACAACCAGGCGATTCAACATCGCCTTGCCGACATGGCCACAGAACTTGAGGCCGCCCGGCTAATGTGCTACGAAGCTTCGATCCTCAAAGACTCAGGGAGGCCGTTCGGGCATTTTTCGGCCATGACGAAGCTGTATGCCTCGGAAGTCGCCACGCGAGCCGCGGCCAGCGCCATGACGGTGCTGGGGAGTGTCGGCTATCTGACCGGCAAATATCCGGTCGAACGAATCTGGCGGGATGTCAAACTGTGCGAAATCGGCGAAGGGACCTCGGAGATTCAGCGGCTGGTTATTGCGCGAGAGTTGCTGAAGTCGCTGAAGAAGGTGTGAGCACGGTAGGTCAAGCGCGCCTCGCGCTTGACGAGATAATGCGTTTATCAATTGTCAGGAATACGAGGTTCCGGCCTTCGAAACTCACTTTACACATCCTATCGGCGTCTTCCCGTAAGCCTTACAACGACGATTGACACTTCATACAACAAGTACATTGGCACCGCGAGCAACAGTTGCGTGAAGACGTCAGGAGTAGGCGTGAGAATCGCGGCCACGATCAGAATGACGACGATAGCGTATTTCCGCCCCCGTATGAGGAATGACGAACTCAAAACGCCGATCTTCCCCAGTGCGTAGGCCAGCACCGGCAATTCAAAACACAGCCCAAACGCCAGAATCAGCAGCCCGGCAAACGTGATATAGCTGTTGATTGTTATGATGGGGTTGAATAGATCTCCGGCCATGCCAATCAGGAATTGGAGTGACCAGGGTAATACCCAGAAATAGCAGAAGGCAGCCCCGACAAGAAACAGCAGAGTAGCTGAAGACACGAACGGCAGCACCATCCGCTTCTCTTTAGGGTACAACCCGGGAGCGACAAAGGCCCACAGTTGATAGAAAATCACGGGAATCGAGACGATAATACCGACCACGAGACCAAGCTTGAAATACGCCATGAACGACCCCATCACCTCGGTCACGTTCAACCGGACCTGCCCCAGCGGCACAATGAACCACCGCATGAGGTCTTTGGCGAAGTAGAGCGCACAGCCGGTCGCGATAATCACCGCCAGCAGTGATTTCAGGAGTCGCTTGCGCAGCTCTTCAAGATGGTCCAGAAACGGCATCGAATGAAATGACGCCTGCTCTTCGGTGAAGTCTTCTGGCTGGTCTATCGGCTCTGCCATAAGCGTTACTCCGCCGGGTTCGGCTTTGCCCGCACGGTCGGTTTCCGTTTGCGGAGCTTGTTCATCTCGGCGAGGAACTCGTTCATGTCCTGAAAATCACGATAGACGGAGGCGAAACGGATGTACGCAACCTCGTCAACTTCGCGCAGTTTGGCGATCACCATCTCGCCGATTTCCGCACTCGGAACCTCGCTACGACCGGTCGAGTGAATATCAGCTTCGATCGCTTCGACCATTGACTCCATCTGTTTTGCTGACACCGGCCGTTTGTTGCAGGCGAGTTTGATACCGTGAAGGATCTTGTTGCGGTCAAACGGCTCGCGCCGCTCGTCGGACTTGAGCACCGTCAAGGCGCTCTGTTCGACATACTCATAGGTTGTGTACCGCCCGCTACATTTCAGGCATTCGCGGCGGCGTCGAATCGCCCGGCCGTCCTGCGACGGCCGACTGTCAACGACCTTGTCCTCCTCATGTCCGCATTGCGGGCAACGCATGTCAGATCGGACGCATCAGGGCTAAGATTTCGATGTTTCCGCTTTCACCCAGGCGACATAATCCGGGTAGGCCGAAGAAACCGGCAGACCGATTATCTCAGGAAGCTCATACGGATGGTTTTCCAGCACGTAATTCATCAGAGCCTGAAATCTCTGAACAGTGGTCTTGACGATTAGCAACGCTTCATCATCCGTTTGGACCGCGTCCTCCCACCAGTAGTAGGATGTTATTTTCGGGACGATATTGACACACGCCGCCAGTCGTTCCTGAACCAGCGCCAGCGCCATCCGATCGGCCTCGTCGCGGGGAATTGAGATGTACACGATACGTATATTCTGCACTATTTCCGCACCTCCCGGCGCAAGCGCCGTTCGATAGATTGTATCTTCCCTGTCAATCTGTTCTTCGCACCTTTGCGGTCATCGACCGTTATGATAATATACACTCGGCTGTGAGTCTTGCGAAGCATCAGCCGCGCGCGATTGATCAGTTTCATTACCGGTTCCCACTCACCCTCGATTATAGTTGCCATCGCTGTCAACTTGTACGGCAGACCGGACCGATCAATCAGGTCGATCACTTTGGCGACATCAGCCGATGCCGACCCCGATCGGTTGTCGGTCGGAAACATCGTGACTTGAAATAGCATGGTCATGCTCCTTGCAAACGCTCTTCGTAAAGCGGAAAGCGGCTTGAAAAATCAGCCACTTCTTTGGCGATCGCGGCCAGCGCATCATCGCTCTTGCGGTTCGTAAGCGCGCGGTCAATAAACCCGGCGATCACTTCCATTTCTTTCGGTCCCATGCCGCGGGTGGTGACCGCCGGTGTGCCGAGCCGGATACCCGAGGTTACAAACGGTTTCTCCGGATCGAACGGCACGGTGTTCTTGTTAACCACGATGCCGGCTTTGTCGAGGGCGTTTTCCGCCTTCTTGCCGGTCATTCCTTCCTGTCCCACAAACGACACAAGCATCAAATGGGTGTCGGTGCCGCCGGCCACGAGCTTGTAACCGAGTTTCCTGAGCGCTTCGGCGAGAGCCTTGGCATTCTCGAGAATTCGCTTCTGATACTCTTTATACTCAGGCCTCAGCGCCTCGAGGAATGCGACAGCCTTTGCGGCAATCGTATGCATGAGCGGGCCGCCCTGAATACCCGGCATGACCATCCTATCCAGATCGGCTGCGTATTTCTCCTTGCACATTATCATACCGCCGCGCGGGCCGCGAAGGGTCTTGTGTGTGGTGGTCGTGACAAAATCGGCGCAGGGTATGGGGGATGGATGCAGTCCGGCTGCGACCAGCCCGGCGATGTGCGCGATGTCCACCATCATGTACGCGCCGACCGCGTCGCACGCCCGGCGAATTGCCTCAAAATCAAAGAACCGGGGATAGGCTGAGGCTCCGGAAACGATCATTTTCGGTTGGATCTCTTGCGCTTGCTCCATCAGGTGATCGTAATTGATCACCTCGGTTTCGCGGTCAACTTCGTAGCCGGTGAACTGGTACAGGAAGCCGGAGAAATTGATCGGATGACCGTGTGTCAGATGTCCGCCGTGCGCGAGCGCCAGCCCCATGACTTTGTCGCCCGGCTTGAGCGCGGTGAAATAAACAGCCATGTTCGCCTGCGAGCCGGAGTGCGGCTGAACATTGACATGTTCACACCCGAACAACTGCTTGGCGCGGTCACGGGCCAGATTCTCGGCGGCATCGACCCACTCGCACCCACCGTAATATCGTTTGCCGGGATACCCTTCGGCATATTTGTTGGTCATTACGCCGCCGTTGGCTTCGAGGACCGCTTCCGACACGAAATTCTCCGATGCAATCAGCACGACTTTGTGCGCCTGCCGCTCGGTTTCCTTAACCATGACGTTGTATAGTTCAGGATCAGCCTGTTTCAAGTACGACATATACTCTCCTGCGCGTATTGCGCTTAAGCCGAACGCATTCGTAGAGCGGGTCTGCTTCAGACCCGCCATCTACTATACCAAGTGTCAATTAAGGTAAATGAATCTCCGCGCAACGTCAACGGCAGGGTGCAAGTATGTTTATCAGCCGGAAGCTATTGCACTATTTCGCGAAGTAGTTCTTCCCACGCCTCACATTGCCTTACGTGCGAATAGCGAGCCAGTGCGTCTTGCCGACCCTGAGTTGCCAGTTCGGTTGCCAAAGGCCGGTCGTTGAGATACCGGCTCAGCATTGCCGCGAGGGCGCTGTCGTCATCGGGAGGAAAGCGAAGTCCATTCCGTTCATGATTGATGATGTCAACAGTGCCGCCGCTGTCGGTGCCGATTACCGGCAGACCGCCGGTCATGGCTTCGATTGTCACGAGGCCATAAGTTTCTGACTGCGAGGTCAGCACGAAAATGTCCATTGCGCCGTAAGCGGTCTCGGCCTTCTCAAGATACGGACGGAAATGAACGAACTCCTTGAGTCTTAGTTCTTCGACCAGATGAAGTAAGCGCTGCCGGTAGCCGTCTCCCTGGCCGAGCGTTGGTTCTCCTACTATCAGCAAGTGCGGTCGAAGGCCACCCGCATGGAGCCGCGACAAGGCCCGAATCCCGACATGCTGTCCTTTCTTAGGGTCAAGCCGTCCGATAACGCCGATGATTGTCGCGTCGAGCGGAAGTCCCAGCTCGCGCCGCGCTTCAATCCGATCAACTCGCTGTATGAAGCGGCTCTGCTCGATTCCGTGCGGGATAACATGGATTTTCTCAGCAGGGACTACCGTCTGGCAGCGCGCTTGCTCGGCGAGGATGGGCAATGGTGAGACGAAGGCGTCGATCTTTCGATACTGCCACGCATGAATCGGGTCCCGTTTATTTCCCAGGTGCATATTCTGGGAGAAGATTATCTTCAGACGTCCGCCGCTCCAGTGTTTGGCGAGAGAACAGATAAGCAGATCGGGGGATTGATGAACAATCAGGACTCGCACGCCGTCCGCTAATGCCGCTTTTGCCAACGTGCGGGCTATCCAGAGAGCGGACAGTTCCGAAGAGCAGTGAATTCCCCGCGTTGGGATCGCCAACGTGCCGGCGTGCGACACAATCTCTGATTTGGGATCGGCGTACAGGAAAACCGGCCAGCCGCGTTCGCGCATCCAGTGCAAAAATCGGCTCACATTCATTTCCAACCCACCCCAGCCGCGTGAGGAACAATAGGAGCCGATAGGGAAGAAGCGGTCGGCAGTCATGGTGCATCAATATACGAGAGTTAGTCTATGGCGCCAAGCGTTCTGGGGATGGCCAGTTTTAGACGAACTCACCGGAGATCGATGCCTCATTCCGGCGGCAAGCCGGAATCCAGATTTTGTGCGCGGCACAGGCTGTCCGGAGCGCAGACGAAGGATGCCCTCACGAACCTGCAAATTTGGAGGCACCGGGGATCGTTGACAGACGAGGGAGTCTGCCACGCACCGGGTGCAATCTCTCCAGTCAATCGCCGCTGGATTAGTCATTTCAACCCGGTTCTGCAATCACATGTTGGTAAAGTGTGAAGATGCAGCCGTAAAACTGCGGAACCACCGAAGGGTTCCGCGACATGAGGCTGCACCAATCCGAGCATAGTGTAACCGAATCGATAACTGAGTTCCACAAGAGCTTGCCTGAGCAACGTTGGGGCCACATGCAATAAATGAGAAAACCGAACAAAAATTATCCCCTTATTCGGTACGAAAGGGAAGTTGGTTTTATTGAGGGAGTTGGATAGACGACGAGCAACTTGTGGCCACTTGGCCTGTAAATCTCCAGCCGTTTACTCCTTTTTCAGTCTTTGATATCGGCCGGCGTCCACCTGTAATTCGTGCGCTCACTAGCGATTATCGTTTGCCATCCCCCGTCACGCCTGCGTAACTTTGCTTCAATTGTCAAATGCAATTTCCGTGGGTGTACTTGACTCGAACAATGGAAGGAGATTGATGATGAAAGCCCTTGTGTTTGGAGGGTCCGGAAAGGTCGGATCAGCGGTTGCTTGGGATCTCGCCAAAGATCCAAGCATCACGGCCGTTGGGATAACGGGGAGAAGGCTCGATGCTCTAGAAAAAACCAAGAAGTGGATCGGCAGCGAAAAGATTATCCCGCACGTTGTTGATGTCAATGACAAATCGGCTTTGGCGGCGGTGATGCGCAAATATGACGCCGGCGCTCTCGCCATGCCGGACAGGAAAACAAGCTACAAGGTCGTCCATTGCGCGGTTGAGACCGGTTTGAATATAGTCGACATGCTTGAGGAATACCATCGCCGACCGGATGCCTACGAGACCGAGGGGCTGGAGCTACCGGCGGGCATGTCGCTTGACCAGTACGGTGACTGGATCCATGAGACCGCCATCAAGAACAATGTGACGTTTATCGACGGTATGGGTTTTGCCCCCGGATTGAGCAACGTGACCCTAGGTGAAGGGATCAGAAAGATCGACAAGGCGGAGAAGGCGATTGCGCGAGTCGGCGGCATTCCGTGCAAGAAGGACGCCGCCAATCATCCGCTGCGTTACATGATCACATGGGCATTCGAACACGTTCTGCGCGAGTATATGATCAAATTGAAAGTCATAAAGAACGGCAAAGTGGTTGAGATCGATGCCGCCGGCGACTTTGAGCCTTTCCTATTCAATAAACTGGGCAAGAACGAGAACCTCGAATGCTGTGTGACGCCGGGAATGCCGAGCTTTATTTATACCAGGCCCAAGCTCAGGGAATTCGCTGAGAAGACGGTGCGGTGGCCGGGCCACTGGCAGGGCGTTCAGACGCTGAAGGAGTGCGGGATGCTCGACATTCAGCCCGTGACATTCAACGGTACCAAAATCGCGCCTCGCGAATTTCTTCTCTCGATCATTACGCCGCGGCTCCAGGCTCGTCCCGGTGAGACCGACGTCTGTGTCATGTACAATACGCTGACCGGCAAAAAGGGCGGCAAGAACGTCAAAATAGAGTATTTCATGTGGGATGCGGCCGACACGAAGAACAACATCTCTTCTATGGCCCGGGTAACGGGATTCCCGGTCGCTCTCGCTGTGCGACTGCTTCTCCAGGGGAAGATCAAGGAGAAGGGGATCGTACCGCCGGAAGACTGCATCTACGGCGACAAGTACGATTGGTTCATGAAGGAACTGAAGAAGAGAAACATCAAGATTCTTGAGGTGTCTAACCTGAAGAAGAAATAGCCGAAGTACTCTCTTAGCTATCAGAAAGCCGGTTTGCGGACAGCGATATATGCCGCGCGACCGGCTTCTCTTTTGGCAGGGTGGCTCGCTGCTACGTTGCTGACCGGACTTCCTTCTGTCTGATGACGCGGGGAAACGAGAAACCCCTCATCGTAAGGATTTCTGGAGAGTGTCCGGAATTTTGTGTAAGCGACCGGTTCACGTTGTTTAGATCCTTCCCTCGAACATGATGCTGAAGTGGTTCAGCGCAGCCGCCCAATCCCT
>Ga0315293_10003313_pt1 | contig 15508 bp, 12 predicted proteins | sample YL17G13_20_MG_FD_203071 | JGI IMG/M metagenome (GOLD analysis project Ga0315293, IMG submission 203071) | Sediment microbial communities from Yellowstone Lake, YNP, Wyoming, USA - YL17G13_20 | ecosystem: Environmental > Aquatic > Freshwater > Lake > Sediment | place: USA: Wyoming | collected...
AGCTATGAAGGCGAAGCTGAAGAACATACCCACCGCCATCACCACCCCGGCAACCAGTGCCAGCGCCGCGCTCCTTCGACGCCACGCCGCATAGAGCAACCCGAGAGTGGCAATGGCCAGCGTCATCAGTACAAGATCGGCCGATGCGCCAAGCAGCAAGAGAGCTGGCATACCGGCCATCAGTGCCACGGCACAGGTGGCTGAGTCATCGTTGCTTATCCGCCGACCCAGGAGGTACAGCGGCACGAGGCCGCATGCTCCCAGCAGACCAATTCCCAACGCACCGGCCGTGGCGGCGGCCGCATCCGCACCAGAGAGCGGCAGACCGAACATCCTGGAGTAGTAGTCACCGATTGCCGTGAGACCGGGATTGGAGTCTCCGATCAGACCCGCCGACGCTCGCCTGAGAAACAAGAACAGCAAGACGAACCCCGGAGGGTGGGTGCGAGCATGATACGGAAGCTGTGGCATCATCGCCTGATACGACCCCAGCCAGGCCCGCACGTCCTGCACTCCCAACGAGACCCCGAAATAGGTGGTGGCGTTGGGGCTGGCTATGATAGCGCCGGGCGCGATCCACGAAACGGAGCGCGGGCCCGCCGCCGTCAAGAGACCCCATTGCAGCGCCCAGACGACCAAGACGAGCGCCGCGATCCAGACTCCACGCCAGATCGCCCGCCTCTTCTTCCAGCGGCCGCCGCGACAGAAGACCCCGACTGCTGCGACCAGCAAGCCCCCCGCCGCGGCTGCGGACCCAAGGTGCGCCGGCAGCCGGTTGCGCTCCCAAACCCACTCTCCCTGGATGCCCGGCTCCCATCCCCGCGCCAACGCGATCCCCAGCGCAAGCGTGAGCGCCGCCGACGCCGACATCAACCAAGCTGTCGAGTAGCTCCTACCTTCGCTCATCGCGCGTTCAACAACCCTTGCCCCCGCCTTCGAGTACTCCCGTCACGCGGCCTTCCTGGCTGCCAGGCGGCCGTGCAGAACAACTGCAGACATGTACGCGACCAATATGACCGCCTGCACTAGAGAGACCACCTTATTGCTGCTGATACCTATGAGAGTGAGCGCAAAGAACAGCACTGGAAGCCCGACAAACTGCCTGGCCTTCACACCCAAGGCTTGAGCGGCTACATCGATGCCGTGCAGAGCCAGCACGATCATCGCCGGGAACGCCGCGACGAGAAGACGCTCCTCGTTCACCGCGAACAGCGGCTGCAAGTAGACGAGAACAAGGAATGGCGCAAGTCGCAACAGCACGCCGGCGTGGCGTCTCAATGACAGGAATGCCAGCGCCCCCACCATGACGCCGAAGGTGCCGATGGTGTAGCGATAGACCGTGCGCAGCGACAAGTCTGTCAACCGCGGCAGTCCGATCTCGCGGAATAGCTGCCCATAGTCGTAGCTGCCCCCCATCTGCGGGATGACGCTTCTCACGCCGATCAGCACCGCGACTGCCGGCAGCACGACGAGCATCAGGCGCAGGGCCAGTCTCGCGTCGAACGCCCGGCGAGCACCCAGACTGTAGTAGAGGGGAGCCGCGAACAGCGTGCTCTCCTTGACGGTTGCGCCCAGCGCTAGCAGCGCGCCGAACTGAACGGCCTTCCCGCCGGCCGCGTAATCGACTAAGAAGACGAGCAGCAGAAAGCCCAGCGCGTCCGGAAGCCAGAAGTCGTGGAGAACGAACCTCGGCCCCCAATCCAAGGAGAAGAACATGAACAGGCCCATAAGAGCGTGCGTATGCGGGAACCGAAATCGCCTAGCCAGATAGTAGACGGCCACCCCGCTCATCCACACGCTCGCGATGGCAATCAGCAGGAAGCTCGTCTGAACCTCGAGCGGCAGGACCTTCGCCAATAAGGGAACCCCCACGCGCCAGCAATAGGGAGCGTAGTGGAAGTCGAGGGGATTCTCAGTCGCCATTTGGATGTAGTGGTGGTGATCCCAAGCCTCCGCGAAATCCGGATGCCCATATGTCATCAAGTCCGTCCTGATCAGCAGGAGGACGGTGAGCAGCATAGCCACACCCGCCGCGCGCAGGAACTCTCGGCGCCGCCAAGCCGACGTACTCTCCTGGTGAACGCCCGACCTCTCGGTCAATCCACCGACTCCCGATCCATGTACATGCCGCTCTGCACGACGACCTCCGGCAGGCGCGGACCGAACCGCCGCAGGTTGTCGATCAGGGGCTCTACCTCCGACTCATCGACGGCATAGAACGAAATCGTATCCTCGCAGCACACCAGGTTATCCGGCATTCCCCACTGCCCGACCCTGAGCCAGTGCGACGGCCAGCCGCCGATATCTTCCCGCTGAAACCAGGCGTCGTAGAGGACAGCTATCTCCGCCTGCTTCGATCCCACCAGCTCGTCAATCGAAGCCGTGTCGTAGCGACGCGCCCTCATCGCCTTGGCGACCTCCAGACTGGCCAGACCCCACAGGTCCACACATCTGATGTCGGCCAGATAGTTAATGGCGCCGACATCGTTCGCGGCCACCACTCTGCCCTGGTAGAACTCTCTGAGGAACAGCCCCATCTGGTACTGCTGCTGATAGATGTTGCCGGTGGCCTGCGGTATCGCCCGGAACGACTTGATCCCCCTGACCCCCAGAGGTGCCACCACCAGTATGCTCATGAGCGCCAAAGGCAGGTAACGCACCAGCTCCTGCCTCGCCATACGAGTGTGACGGCCCTGCTCGAGCCAGTCCTTCAACGCCAGCGTCAAGGCAAACACTCCGAGGCCCACGAGATACGCCTCATACCGGTAGAACCACCCGGCCCTGGCGAACTGCATGTGGAGTCCGGTCGCCGCCACGAACACCGCGTTGACAACCGTCGACTCGCGCCACAGCCCCTCCCGGTTGCGAAGTTGGTAGTGCAGCGCCACGAGCCCCGCGAGCAGCAGCATCAGCATGTGCGGGTTCTGCGTCAGCTGCAGATAGCCTGAGTAGCCCAGCAGATAAACCAGGCCTTTGACCGACGAGACATCGGGGATGTTCCCCTTCAGCAGAATTGGATTCGGCAGGAAGTACCAGCCCTTGGCAGCCGAGATCATCCCATACGTGACCACGGGGAGGCATCCCGCCGCTACAACGGCCAAGGCCGGAACCCACCTCCTCCGCGCCGCAAAGAGACCCCCCACCACAAGCACTGCGAACAGCCCTTCATAACGCGCCATCACCACGAGCGCCGCCAGCAGCAGTAGCGCTGAGAAACGGAGCCGCGTCTGCCCGTCTCCGGAAAGCAGTGCTGCCGCAAGGCTGACGAACCATATCGTTAGCAGGCCGTGCAGTATGTGCTCCTGTCCGCAGAACACCAGCGACGGCCAGGGACTGAAGAAGATGATTGACAGGAGCGCACCAAGAGTCAGCCACGGAGGCACTCGATGCCGCTGGAGAAGCGCATAGATCAACCCACACGCGCCGATCGCAGACAGAATGTTCAGTATCAGCGGCGCGGATTCGCCCACCCCGAACAGTAAGTAGACGAGTGACAGCAGCAAGGTCCAGAGGAGCGAAGACGACGATGAGGTGAACCCGTATCGGGTTACCCCCCACACACCATGCTCAGCCACATTCCTGGCGATGGCCATGTGGATATACGGGTCGTCGATCGCATAGATTAGGTGTCCCTCGTTGTGCTTGAGGGAAAGCGCGACGGAGATGGCCACCACCGCACACAGCACGGCTACAGCCACCAGCAAGGGCCAGTGCTGCCTGGCGAGACGCACCACAGAGATCGTCCTTCCCAGCGTTCCCCTCGCGACTCGCGAGGGGCGTCCTACGCTGCCTCCGGCCGGATCACTCCGCCGAGGCGCAGCGGTAGATTGAAACACGCCCGCTGTGATATACGGGAACCAGCCAGTCAGAGCCTTCCGGGTCGAATCCGCGAGCCGCCGTCCCCTCCAGCGCCAGGTAATACAGCTCGTCATAGATGCTGCGGTCCCGCAGCACGTAGGTGACTCCCTCCCGCTGACAGAACGCCTCCCTGGCCGCATCGGAAGTGTCTCCGCTCAGGAACCAGGACACATCGCCCAGCTTCTCCCGGAAGTGCAGAGTTTCCGCCCAGTGACCAATATACACGCGCGTCCCGCTCAGCGAAGGGGCATAGCTCCCCAAGAACGAGTTGCACAGCAGCACGTCGGATCGAGTTGCCCTTTCGCCGAGCCAATGGAGGGCCTCGTACTGATCCGGCCGCAAGTACACCGGGGGCATCAAGGATCCCAAGTAGTCCTCATTATTGCTGCGCAGATCGCGCGCCGCCCGCGTCACGAAGAGCACGCTCGACGGGATGCTCATTGCCACCAGCAGCACTGCCACCCACGCCGCGCGCCGCGTATCCGCCCGTTGCCACAGCGCCTCCAACGCAAACACCGCGAGCACGCACACCGGAATGTGCAGCCCCTCCGCGAGCTTGCGCTGGAATGGTACCGGCAGATAGATTAAGGCGAAACCGACTACCAGCCACAGTCCTACCATACGCGCCATAGACCCGGAGCCGCGCGCCATTGTTCTCAGTGCCCCGAGAATCGCCAGCGCCAGAGGCAGTCCTAGTCCGAGCCCCACGTAGAGCATCCCGGGCGATAGCACCGGAGTCTCTTGGCTCTTTACCAGCAACGTAACGTCGCCTGCCCGCATCAACCAGAGCTGGTAGATCAAAGATGGAGCCGCGATACCAGCTATTAGCGGCGCCGTGGCCGCCCCGCGCGCCTTCAGGCAGCGGGTAACGAGCAGTAACACCAAGTACGCTGTAAGCACCGCCGTCACGGGGATCAGATCGTAAGTATGGATGTTCCCCAGAACCAGGGCCGCCAGCCCGGCCAGCACCGCCGAGCGAACTGAGCCTGTCGTGAACGCATGCGCGGCCAGCCCGAGCGTTGCCACCATGAGGAACATGGAGAAACAGAACAACGGGTTGAGCAGCAAGCTCAGGAACGTAATGGCCTCCGGCATAATCAGTCCCGGACCATAGTCAATCGGATGCGGCTGCCCCGGGCCTGCTTGAAACAACCACCCCAGGCCCGACGCGGTGCCCGCCAGCACCAACGTGATCCGACGACCGGTCACCGTCGTCAGCACCTGGGCCGCCAGCCAGTAGACGCTCATGAGCAGCAGCCACCCCGACGCGATGCGCGCGAGATGGTAGACGATCGGCAGCGGCAGATGCGTGGCACGCGCGCAGAGCCCGAGCCCGAGGAAGAAGACGTTGATGACCCTTCCCGTCTGCGGTTCGGAGGTGAACGGATCCATGAAGAAGAAGTGCCCATCCTGCGCCTGACGCATGTAGGCGAGGTAGACGTTGTGCTCGTCCGGGTTGCTCAGGAATCCCGAGTAGTAGTGCCCGATGCCCTGCACCGCCAGACCGTAGAGATATGGGAGGCACGTGAGGAGCATCAGCGCCGCCGCGACCACAGCCGCCCACCGCAGCTCAGCCCCGGGCCAGCGAAGGTTTGTTGCTGCGTCGGACTGCGTCATTCTCTGGGCCCGTAATAGAGAGTGATCCGCGGACACGGATACAACCAGTCCGGCGGGGCCCAACGACGTCCCGGGCCGAGCCAGGAGAAGGGCGGGCGGCCTTGTTCGTATACGCGCTGGCTCTCGTACACCTCCTCCAGCTCCGCCATAAAGCTCAAAGCTTCCGGGGTACCGAGGCGCACCGGATCGGCTGACTCCAGGTCCGACAGGAAGAAGTAGTCGGGGCGCGAGCCTTCGAGAGCCTGCACCTCCCACCCGGTCACCACCACCGGCCCACCCATCTGTTGATTCCATTCCTCGAACAACGGCGCCGAGAAGGCTCCCGCGTTGTACGGGGAGACCGGCGGGTGATAAAACCACGGTGTCTGGACGACTCCGACTCTCGCGGTGCTCTCCACGGAATACACCCTCGGTCCGACATCCCTCCAGGCGACATCGCGTGGGTCCGGCCAAACGTAGGGGGCTACCTGCCCGGCTGAATAGAGACCCGTCAACACCACCACTAGCCCCGCCAATCCCGAAACGGCCACCCGCATGCGTGGCCGACGGGTGACCTGGACGAGCCATACCATGCCGGACGCGGCCAACACGCACAGGAATGGCATCATAGGCACCAGATAGCGGATGAATCTCTCCCGCGCGGCCCCGATGACGGCAAGGTAGAGCAGGACCCAGAGCAGCGACATGCGCGTGCTCCGCGCCGGCCGACTGATCGCCGCAACCACCCCACAGATCACCCCTATCACAAGCGGGAACCCGAGGGCGGTCGGCAGACCCCTGACAACGTGATACACCCATCCGGACCCCGCCTGCTCGAAGGCCAGCGTGCCGCCCTCTCGCATGTGCCGGAGTTCGAACAGCACACCAGGCAGGAACTCCGGCGCGCCAACAAACGGACACCCAATCAGGAAGCCGATCGCCATCCCCGCGGGCACCGCAAGATACCATGCCCCGGATCGACACGGACGAGCTGACAGCACGGGCGCCAGGAGCACGGGAACTGTGAAGAGCGCCGCGTTGTACTTCGTCGCCGCCGCGAGGCCGACAGCCAAACCGGCCAGCGCGCCCATCTTCGCGTTTGCGCCCTCACTGCCGATCAATGAGAGCAGAAAGGCGAGAGTCAGCCAGAAGGTAGCCGGAACGTCCACCGTCGCATAGTGGCTGGTCACCACGTGCAGCGGACACAGCGCGAGCAACCCGGCCGCCAGGGCTGCAAAACGCCGACTCTCCCTCCGCAGGGCCAGGTAAAGAGCGAGCACAGTGCCCGTGCCGAGCAGCGCGGTGATCACGCGTCCCGCCAGGTGCAGAGGCGCGAGGCGCGCGGGAAACAGAGCGGCCTCCGGCACCAGGCCGAGCAACACCGACGGCAGGCCTACGAGATAGATGTAGAGCGTGCCGTAATTGAAGAAGTGTGGATTCCAGTCTCCCTGCGCGAAACCAAGTGATGGCCGGAGCAGGAATATCTCATCCGGATGGTAGGAGAAGAAATGCTCCCCCGTCGGCAGTCCCCAACGCAGCCCCGCGAATCGCAGCAAGGCGGCGACGCCGACAACCGCCGCCACCACCAACACCTCCCCGGCCCTGCTCCCTCCCTGCCCAGCTCCGCGCTCTCGCCGGCTCATTGTGCTTCACCGCGAAGGACCAGCATACCACCAGCCGCTCCCAAGGCCCCAGCCAGCGCCAACAGCGAAACGAACACACCCACGCGGAAGCTGCTGGGCTCGTACCGGAACGTCACCGATTCCGTCCCCTCTGGCAGGGCGACAGCTCGGAAGGCGACGTCGGCCACACGCACCCGAAGCTCCCCCGCCTCGGCGTACGCATGCCAGCCCGGCGCGTAGCTGTCCGCCAAGAACAGGTATCCTCCCCCACCCCAATCCACATCGACCGCCACGCAGTTCGGCGATACGTCGCGCAACTCCACTGCAGGCCGCGATCCCTGCGGCAGCTCCGAAGCGGGCTCATCCGGCCCGGTTATGATGATGCAGTCGCCGGCGGCGCTCAATCTGACTATCGCCTCAAAGGCCTCCCGGTCCGACGGCGCGAAGACGGCATTCTCCGTGACCCACGCCCGAGGTCGTGCACCCGAGTCGTGATAGGTGTAGAACATCTCCGCCGGCTCGAGATGGAGTCCACCTCCCTCTACGGCCACTGGTGAAACCACCGTTTCCACACCGGCCAGCCGCATCATATCCAACCCGTACACAGGTCCCAGTCGGGCCAGCAAGAGGTTCCCATTCTCAGGTGGGCTCGGATCACTCCCCTGTATCAGTGAGGCGAAGCTGCGGTAGCGCGACAGGTACAGCGAATCGTAGCCGAACACCTCCCGCACACCATAGACGGTGGCCGCGTTCGGCGGAAACACAGCCGTCGGGAATCCATGGAGCGGCCAATCAGAGGCATTCGTCATGATGCGTCCGCTGACCGCGGTGGGCCCGGCAGAAGACGGATAGACCCAGGCCTGTGGGACGGCATGGACGTGATGCTGCGCCGCCACCAGCAAGTCAGCCGCCAGGATCGCGATCAGCCCAAGCTGTCCGGCGCGATGCAGCCGCAGGTTCCGCGCAAGCTGCATGCACACCACCGCACCAGCCAACAGCAGGAATGCCCGCACCAGCTCCGCCGCCGACATTAGCTTGATCGTCGGGTTGAACGATGGCATTGCTGCCCCGACGAATTGGAGCCACAGCCAGGCGCACAGAGGCACGAGCGCCAGCACCAGCAACGGCGCGATCACAGACGATTTCCCCCGGGTCGCCACATACCGCACAAAGCTGTCCGCCCCGATGCCGGCGAGGACGGCCAGAGAGAACACGAGAAGCACCAAGATTCGGTTAGGGCCTCCTGCTCTGGACATGCCCGGTAGCCAGTGGTACAGCGGCCAGTTCACCACCGTCCCGAGCGCAATCACGGCTGTCAGGAGCGAAGCCCCCACGAAGAACCGTGTGTGCCACTGCCGCGATGTCAGTACCGCCCACACCGCCAAAGCCAGCGCCACGGTTCCCACATACACTGAGTACTCCGCGTAGTTACCACGGCCCACGTACGTTCCCAGCGCGGGATGGCCGAACGGGTGGGGAATCAGGAGACCCGCGAGCTGCTGCACGGGCAGCGCGCGATCTAGGAAGAAAGCGTAGCTCTCAGGACCTGGGACGAAGCTCCGGTGCGAAATCCGCAGCAGATCCAGAGTCGGCAGCAACTGGCACGCGGTTACCGCGAGGCCGGTGATCCCAACGGTCGCCCCCGTGCTGATCAGTCTCACCACACGTCTACCAAATGTCAAGTTGGTGCTTCGGCTCACCGCGCGCGTTACTATGTAAAGCGCCGTCAGCAACACCACGAACATGAAGATGTTCGGATGCCCGCCCAGATACGATAGCCCGAGCGCCACGCCTCCCGCGAGGGCATAGCGCCAGCGGCCGGTGGTTAGCGCGCGATCGCAACACAGCAGAATGAGTGGAATCCAGGTCGCCGTACACATCACCGTCGGCAGATGCAGCCAGGCCACGAGAAAGCCGTTGAGCTGCCACACGACCGCCCCACAAAGCCCGCCGAACCGGCCGACTCCCATCCGCCGCAAGAACAGATACACGAACCATCCGGCAAGAGTCAGGTGGAGCCAAGCCGACCAGGCGAAGGCGGCGCTAACCGGGAGCAGCCAGAACACCGCGTTCAGGGGATACAGCACGGCCGACTGGCCGTTGGCCAGCAGTGGCGTCCCGCAAAACTGGTAAGGATTCCACAGCGGCAGGACGCCGTCACGGATCGATTCCGCCGCAAAAAGCCGCCAGGGGTAATACTGCGCGATGCCGTCCCAAACCAGCGCGTCCCAACGCGCCGGCGGCGGGTTCGCCACGTGCGACCGCCAGGGCTCGAACTGCACCAGAAGATCGGCCGGCAGCAGTGCACGCCCCGGCCCCATCGCAGAACAGAGCAGCAACGACGGACCGGCAAGCAAGACACAGATAACGATCAGGCGGCGGATTGTGGCCGATTGCGTTATCAGCTTGCCTACCCTTTGCCTACCCTCTGGGTTCTCCGAAATGGGCCACCAGAACGAGCCCCGTGCACATGACCAGTATCCCCAGCCACTGGAGCGGCATCACCCTATCGTCAAAGATGGCTCGAGAGAGCAGTACCACTAACACATAGCTGATCGCGATCATCGGATAAGCATAGCTCAGCGCCCACCCACCGGGGGAAATCACCACCAGCCAGAAGCAGGAGCTCAGGGCATACAGCGCCAGGCCCAGCATCACGTAAGGAGTGAGCACTGCTCGCATCACCTTGGATATCATCCCGATTCCCGGAGTGCCGAGCGACCCGTAGTTCTTCTCATTCTCCGCCATGCCCTTCCTCAGCGAAATCTGGCCAAGTGCACCCAGCGAAATCGCAATCACCAGAAACAGTGCAACCATCCAATGCCGCAAAGGAATCACTCCTTTCCTAAGACATATCGGCCTAAGACATATCGGCGTGCGTCACTCCTGCAGCGCGCTAGGTCGCCTGATCAATCTCATTCTTGTTAACGGGTAGATGACGACGACTCCCACGCCGATGATGTCCTGCCCCGTAATGGGCCCGTAGCGACGGCTGTCGATGCTCGCGTCTCGATTGTCGCCCGTCACGAAGTACTCGTCGTCACCCATCTGAATCGGTGGCATTGACACCGGCACCACCGACGTGGCGTAAGGTTCATCCTGCGGCTCCCCATCGACATACAGCTGCGTACCCAATGCCACGATCCGGTCCCCCTCCCTCACCACATAGGGCGCCATCGAGATTGTGTCGCCGGGCATGCCCACGAGTCGCTTGATCGCGGGAGTCCCCGCCGAAGGATCCCTCAACACGACCACATCAAGTCGCTCGAGTGGCAGCACCTTGACGACCAACACCCGGTCACCCGGCTCCAGCGCATCAGCCATTGAGTGACCGTCTACGATCACCGTCTCCACTACCCACAGCCGAAGAGCCGCGATCGCCGCGACCACTAACACGACCGTCAACGGCGTCGCACGTCTTTGAAGCAAAGAGGAGCGCCTCTCGCGCTCCTGCTCGCCGATCCGGACTACCGTCATGTCCGCACTGCCCTGTCAGTGAACCCTTCGGCCACCATGGCACTCGTGTCGGACCATCTCCTTCGTCTCAGATCCGTCGCCTCTTTGCCCGGCCCGGCCTCACCAAAACCGCCTGCCGGCCGACCTGGTTCCGCAATCCCCGCTAGGCGGACACCAGCTCCTTCGCCTTCTGCACTGCGCTGGCCGCGTCCGGAGCGTACCCGTCGGCCTTGATCTCATCCGCGTAGCTCTGAGTTACGGGGGCGCCCCCGACAAGGACGAATATCTTATCGCGGCAGCCGGCCTTGTTGAGTTCCTCCACGGTCTGCCGCATGGCGCCCATCGTAGTCGTGAGCAGCGCCGACATGGCGATCAGATTGGCCGAGTGCTCCTGCCCGGCGCTCACGAACTTCTCGGGCGCGACGTCCACGCCCAAGTCCACGACCTTGAATCCCGCGCCCTCCAGCATGGCGGCCACCAAGTTCTTGCCTATATCGTGGAGATCTCCCTTTACCGTGCCGACCACCACCGTCCCTATGTGGTCGATGCTCTCCCCCGACATCAGCTTCAGGCTCTCCTTCATTGCACGCTGGGCAATCAGTAGCTCGGGAACAAAGAACTCATTGGCCCGGAATTTCTCACCGACAATCTCCATTGCCGGAGCGATGCCATCGACGACGATCTTGCGCGCCTCAATTCCTTCGTCGAGGGCCTGCTGCGTCAACTCCTTGGCCTTGTCGCGATTACCCGATATGACTGCCTGCTGGAGATCTTCAATCACACCCATTTGCCAGTCCTCCCTAGTTCGGTACTCCTATCCACATGCCGCTCGTGCTCTGCCTGCTCGCCACTTCTAGTCAACCGCCGTATCGGCCATCGGTCGCAGGGCCATGGCATCCGCAAAGCGACTGTAGAATCCTTCTTCCTCCGACAGCTCCACATGCCGTGTACGACGAGCTACTTCCTCAGCCTTCCGCCGCAGCGCCACAGAGCACAGCGCCAGCCGTGCCCCTGCACCTGCCGCATTTCCTATCGACTCTATGCGCTCCGCCGGCAGCGCCGGCACGAGCCCAATCCTAACTGCGCTCTCGCGCCGTATGTAGTTGCCGAAAGCCCCTGCCAGCAGCAGCTTCTCGATGTCCGCCACCTTCCGCCCCAGCTTATCCAGCAGCAAGCCGATACCCGCGTAGATGGCTCCTTTTGCCAGCTGCAGCTCACGGACGTCCCGGGCGCTCACAGCAACCTTCCCGGCGCCCGACTCCTCAGCGCCGGCAAGCACGAACTCCAAACTTTTGTCATTCTGGACGAGGCGCTGCCTCACCTTCTCCGGAAGCGATCCCGTTTCCTCCGGCTTCCGCAGCCGCCCAGTTTCGTCTATCAGACCCACTTTCACCATCTCCGCGATGGCGTCCACCAGTCCCGAGCCACAAAGCCCTACTGCCGGGACATCCCCCAGCACGTGGCAGAACACGTCGTGATCGATGGTCACTTCGTCGATAGCCCCTGCCGCGGCCCTCATCCCCTGGCTGATGCGCGCTCCCTCGAAGGCCGGGCCTGCTGCTGTGGAGCAGGCGTACAGCTCCCCATTCTCCGCCACCACGATTTCCCCGTTGGTGCCGATGTCCACCGCCACTCGCAAACCGCGGCTGTCCTCCAGCTCACTGGAGATGATCACCCCCACCGTGTCTGCACCAACGAACCCGCCTATGTTCGGCACGACATAGACACGACCCTCGCGGTCGATACGTAGTCCCAGCTCTTCTGCCCCCACGGTCTGCGCGCTACTGAAGCTGGGTGCGAAGGGAACGGCCGCAAGTCCAATCGGCGATACCTCCAGGAAGAGGTGGCACATGGTCGTGTTCCCCACCACCACCACTTCGTATATACTCTCCCGCGCCACGCCGGCGTCTGAAGCCGCCTGGCCGATTAGATCGTCGATCAGCTTCCTTACGGCGCCCGAGAGTTTGGTCAGCCCCTTCTGCTCCGATATCGCCATCTGCAGGCGCGAAATCACGTCCTCCCCATACCGTGCCTGCGGATTGAGGCCCGAGGAAACCCCCACGACCTCCCCGCTGGGGAGGTGACAGAGATACACCACCACCGTGGTTGTGCCAATGTCCACGGCCGCGCCGTAGCAGGCCTCCGTGGTGTCCCCGGCCTCCAATGAAGCCAGGACGCCGTCCGACACCACCGCCGTTACCTCGTAGTTGGAGGCACGAAGGAGCCCCGGAAGCTGTCTCAGCGTGGCGATCGCGCGAGGCGGCCTCACACCGCCGCCCAACGCCTGCATTACCCGATTCAGATCGGCGCTGGCATCATCGCGAGATGGTCTTGGCAGCCGCAGAGGAATCTTCGTGACGGCGGGCTCGACCAGCACCTCCCGCGCCACCCCCTCGATCTGTATCCGATGCTCGATCAGGAGGGAAGCGGAGGGGACGTTTATCTCGGCGTCTCCAATGACCCGAGCTTGGCAAGCTAGGCGCCATCCGGCCGCCAGTTCCTCCTCACCAAACAACCGTGTCTCCACCGCCGTCGCGCTGTCGACCCCGACACCAGCCTGAACCGCGCACTTCCCGCAGCGTCCCTGCCCCCCACACGGCGCACGCAGAGGCAGGCCCGCCGCCGCCGCGGCCTCGTGGATGGTGGTGCCTTCGGCAACGCGGGAAGATACAGCGTTAGGATGGAAGGTAACTACGAACTCGGCCATATTCGGGCGCGAGTATACACGATTTCAGAGCCGGAGTCACGCGAGGGCAACGACCGACGATTAGCCCATCTCGTCGAAGTACGTAAGCTGCTTCTTTGCCTCGGGGTGATCGGGATGCAACTCGAGCACGCGCTTGAAGCCCACGCTCGCCTCGTCATACATACCCAACATAGCGAACGTCTTCGCCAGGTTCAGGTGTGCTTCCACCCAATCCGGGTCGAACTCAGCGGCCAGCTTCAACTCCTCCAGAGATTCGTCGAAGCGACCGACGAAACAGTACACCAGGCCTAAGCCCAGGTGCGCTCTCGGGTGCTTGGGACACCCTTCTAGGATCTGCTTGAACTGCGCTAGAGCGTCGTCGTATCGGCCCTGGTTCTTCAACTCCATGGCCTGATCGCACCGCTGCTCTACGTTCTCGGTCTCGCCTGATCCCACTCCTGAGCTCCTTCCCGCCCTACGCCAATCAGCGCGCGACCACACTTTGCCCGACGCCTACTCGACTCCTAGCCGTTCGCCAGACGCTAGGTGATACCCCTTCACGTAGTCCGTAGCGGACATCGGCGTCCGCCCAGCCGGCTGAACGCGAAGGACCAGCAGACGTCCGGATCCCGCCTCCACGGCAAAGCCGTCAGCTATTGCTTCCACTATCTGGCCGGGGATTCCTCCCCCGTCCCCCGCCTTTTTACCGGCGCGAGCGGCAAGCACCTTCAGTAGCTTGCCCCCCCGAGTGGTGCGTGCCCCCGGTCGCGGCGAGAAGGCGCGGACCATCCGCTCCAGCTCCACGGCCGAGCGCCCCCAGTCCATCACCAACTCCTCTCGCCGGATAGGCGGCGCATAGGTGGCTTCCTGCTCAATCTGCGGAAGTCTCGGCGCCTTTCCCCGGCGCAGCAGTTCCACGCTTTCAACCGCGGCCTCACGCCCAAGCGCCGCCAGCCTGTCGTGCAGCGACCCGAAATCCTCCTCCGCTCCGATCGTCAGCGCGCGAGCTACGATCGCATCTCCCGCGTCCAGCTCCTCCGCCATCCACTGCACCGTCACCCCAGTCTCCCGTTCCCCTGCCATCAGGGCACGCTGAATCGGGGCCGCGCCGCGATACCGTGGAAGCAATGAGGCATGGAGATTTACGACGCCAATTCGGGGAACCGCAAGCGCCTCCGCTTGCAGGATCTCCCCGAAAGCCACCACAAACATCAGGTCGGGGGATAGCTCGCGCAGTCGCTCCAGCCCCTCACCTTCGCTCACGCGCTCCGGCTGCAGCATCGGCAGACCCAAATCCTGGGCCGCCACCTTCACCGGCGAAGCTCGCAGTCGCCGCCCCCGCCCGGCGGGCCGATCCGGACGAGTGAACACGGCAGCGATCCCATCTTGCCCCGCGGCCAGCGCCCGCAATGTCGGAACCGCAAACTCGGCCGTGCCGGCGAATACTACCCGAAGGCCCTCACCCACCTACCTCTCCCCCGTGCCCGAAGCTGACAGAAAGACCTTCAGCGCCTCCTCCAACGCGGTCGGCTGTGTTACCGCCTCCCCTTCCTCCGTGGTGCGAATGAGCCAGTGGAGAGTATCCTCATCCACCCAATCCACAAACAGGCGTCCCTCCAGATGATCGATCTCGTGACACAACGCGCGCGCCATCAGCCCTTCCGCCTTCACCCTTATCCGCCGCCCCGATAGATCTCTCGCCCTCACCATTACATACGTCGGCCTCGCGACATCACCGTAGAGCCGAGGAAGGCTCAAACACCCCTCCTCCGTGGTCTCCTCTCCCTTCCTGCTGACGATCTCGGGATCGATGAGTGCGACCAGCTTCCCGTCTATCTCCACCACTGCCACCCGCCGGGGAATCCCAAGCTGGTTGGCTGCCAGCCCCACGCCACCGGCCTGGCGCATTGCCTCCGTCATCTCGCCCACCAGCGTCTTGATGTCCGCTGTTACCCTACCCACCGGCGCCGCCTTCTCTCGCAGCGCCGGATGTCCATATCGTACAATCTTCGATTGACCCTCACTACTGCTAGCCATATCAGCTCTCGCTCAAGTCTATCACATGAGAGACACCGGATCTACGTCCACCGCCACGCTCACCCCCGTCCAGTCGCTTATACCCGCCAGCATCTCTCGCAAGACCTCTTGTCCCTCACCCCGTTGGCCTCTCACAATGACATGCCACCGGTAGCGTCCCCGCAGCTTCGGGATCGGCGCCTCCGCAGGGCCGAGCAGCTCGAGCTGCGTCCCCGCCGCTCTCCGCCTGATCTCCTCCGCAAGCCGCTGCGCG
>Ga0315293_10003314_pt1 | contig 15508 bp, 13 predicted proteins | sample YL17G13_20_MG_FD_203071 | JGI IMG/M metagenome (GOLD analysis project Ga0315293, IMG submission 203071) | Sediment microbial communities from Yellowstone Lake, YNP, Wyoming, USA - YL17G13_20 | ecosystem: Environmental > Aquatic > Freshwater > Lake > Sediment | place: USA: Wyoming | collected...
GAAAATATTGTCGTTGATCCAATTAAATACAGCCTTATAAGCATCGATAATTGGCTTGAAAATATTGTCGTTGATCCAATTAAATACAGCCTTATAAGCATTGATAATTGGCTTGAAAATATTGTCGTTGATCCAATTAAATACAGCCTTATAAGCATCTATAACCGGCTTTAAAATTTTATCCCAAATAAACATCCAGACTGCTTTTAGACCTTCAAATATCGGCTGAATGATTTTATCCCAAACGAACATCCAGACAGCCTTAAGACCTTTGAATATCGGTTGAATGATTTTCTCGTAAACCCACATCCAGACTTGCTTGATCCAATCGGTTCCTTTTTTGAAAGACTCTTCGATACTGTCCGTCATCGCTTTGACCGGATCTTTAGCCGCGTCCGTGAGATCTTTTACGCTGAATAGCCTGCCGCTCGCCCCCGAAAGTTGAGCTCCAATTTTCTTAGCCGCGTCGGTTGCATCAACCTTTATTTTAGGCAGGAATGATTTGCCCGCAAAAAGCCTTTTGATCCCTTCCCATAGCTTGCTTACGCCTTGAATGATCCCTTTTATGATTGCTGCCGGTATCTTGATCATAACTGCTATTAGGATATTAACAAACGCTTTTCCAATGTTCTCGAACTGCGAGACTAGCATGTCAGGCAGTTTTTCGATCAGATTTGAAATAATATCCGGTAGCTGGCTTGCTAGGTTTTCAACGGCGTTAGCAAGATTATTGGCAAAATCATTCATTTGAGTAAATGACTTAAATACAGACTCGACAAGCTTTGGAATAAAGTCCGAAACGAATCTGACCACACCATCGAACAAACCTTGAAAGGCTTTGAACAATGTTTCAGGGAAATCGGTTATCTTATTAAATATCTCGGCGACTGAATTTATCAAGTTAGGGATGAAATCTAACAGTGTATTGATAGCACCGACTATAGCTCCTATCGCTGTTCCCATGGAACCGACTATGCTTGCTGCGCCTGCGATCAAGCCAGAAGCACCGTCAGTGAAAGCCCTTGTTATGCCATCACCAACATCAGTCCCGACTTCTACAAGTTTTTCATATTTAGCCGAAGGAGATTTTTTTAATCTGATCTCGGCTTGTTCTATAAGAAGTTTTTTCTGCTTTCTGAGCTCTTCGGAAACCTTACTAGTTTCCCCCCACGTAGCTTTTTCAAGATCTAGTTTTTCGTTAATCAATCTAAGTTCAATGGCCAGATCGCTGGCTATCTTTTCTCTGTTTGTTAAACCTTCACTTTTGTTAAATTTCTCAATCTCGATATTTTTATCTTGGATGTCTTTCAGTGCTTGGTACTGCTCTTTGTATACCTTTAAAGTTTCAGCTATCCCTTCATCTTCCTTTTTCTTTTTAGCTGCTTCAATTGCGATTTTTTGCGCCTTAGCAATTGAATCATAGGCAGCAATAATCTTAGCCGCAGTATCGGTCGAAACTGGTCCGGTCTGAACTATGGCCTTTTCAAATTCCTTCACGGCGTCGCGACGCTCGTCAAAACCGGCTATAATCGCTTTAGTCTCATCTTCGTTGTTTTTTAGCGAATTGTTTTTAACGTCTAAGACGATTTTAGAAATCTCTTTTAGACTATCAATGCGAACTTTGTCGAGCTGGAAACCAGCTCCCGCTTGATCCTCTAAAGCTTTCTGATAGCTTTTAACTGCTTCGGTATTAACTTCGGTGCTAGCGAGAATTTCCTTACTGAATTTAGCGGCCTCTCTAGCGGCAACCGTATATTTATTGGTTATCTTTTCGACTTCTGTGCCAAGGATGTCAACTTTAATAGTTGTCATATCTATAGAATCAGCTGCCTTTTTCAACTGCAACTGCTTAAATGTTAGTTCGTCGGTAGATTTGCCGGCTTCGTCCAGATATTTTGCATGCAAGGCTACCTTTTCATTTGCGCCAAGGAATCCAAATGCAATAGAATCCATAGATTTTTCGTGAGCAGCCGTAAGCGTGTCTAGCTTTTCAAGACTAGCATCTATTCTTTTGTCATATTCTTCGGAGCCTTTTGGATTAAAAATTTTGTCGAGCGAGAAACGAGCAATTACCGCATAATGATAAAGTTCGGCCATTGACAATATTACGATTTTTAACGCTTGAACAAATGCGTTGAATGATCCCGAAAGAACCGAACCTAAACTTTCAAATACGGTTGATAATCCCTGAGAATAGTCCGAAAAATCTCCCAGAGCAATCTGCACAACTTGGAATTCTTTATTAAGTTCATCCAAAGCTTTAACGAGAGCTAAAACCACAATTACTATAGCCGCTCCACCAAGGAACACTGGACTAGTTAAAATTGCTGCTGTAAAAGCTAATACTTTTCCAGTTACGGCAAATAGAACTTTGCCAACTTCTCCTAGCAATAAAATAAATCCAGTTTTAAAAACAAAACCTAATGCTTTAAACGCTGCCGATACACTGTTTACTGCACCCACATTTAAAGCTAAATTAATTCCTAATTTAGCGAAAATGTTATTTATCCCAGCTTGTAATGCAATATTTGTTGCTAAAAACGCATTTAAAATTTTGTAAGCTTTGCTTAAAGTTCCAATTATTAAAAGCCATTGAACCGTTATACCTACAATTTTAAATGTAACGCCAACTAAATCAGTTAATCCGCCAAATACAGCAAAGAAAGCATCAGGAAGAGATTCTACAGTTTTTAATAAACTAGCATATGTTTTTGATAATTCTATTGAAAATACATTTACAGACCCGAGTTTTGACTGCATCGCTGAGTATGAGTTTGCAATTTGCAGGTTTATTCCTATTATTGTTTCGCCTTGCTTAATCGCAGCCCCAACAAGCGGATCGGTTTGCCTGTAAATTTCCGCCAATGCTATTTGTTGTTTCTCAAGAGAAGTCATAGTTCCGACGGTTTTCTGCATAGTCTTATTTAACTTACTGTGCTCTAAAGCATGAGAGCTTAGATTGATACCTAAAGCACCGACCGCCGTGCTATTGCCCATAAGTGCAGATTGCAGCCTTTGAACAACATCGATAAGTTCTAGCCCGGAAGATGATGCAATTTCTACTGAACGCCCTAAGAATTTAACGTTTTCTTCGTATGACAGACCAAGAGCCTGATTCTCAGCTACTACTATTTTAGTAGCTTTCCTAATGTCAGTTGATGAAAATGTCGAAGTTTTTGCAAGGCTTGCTATTTGTTCTTCCCATTGCGAAAGAGTGCCAATGAAATTTGAACCATAAGCCTGCCCAAAGTTTTGAATAATAAAACCAAATTGAACCGCTACTTGTTGAGTTTTAGCGAATTTTTCTGAAAATGCATCCATTGCATTTATAAGTTTATCGCCAATCGATTCTATGAATGATCCTATGGCATGTAAAACAATTTTAATTGCTACCGATAAAGCTATAAATGCAGTGCTTGTAAAGTTTAATGTGCTTACGAAAGCTAACGCCGCAATTTCATTTTCAGCTAAATGAGACGCAAGAGAGCCTAGTCCTAGACCAGATATAGATAGAGCTTTGTAAAAATCGCCAAGAGACAGTTTCAAACCGGCAAAAGTGCTGCCAGTATTTTTAATATTGTCTGCAATTCCCGAAAATACTCCTTTAAAAGTCGCGCCTATGCCAGATATGATTTTGGCAAAATTAAGTCCATCTTGACTAATAGTTTTGAATATTGAGAAGCCAGCTAGTCCAACGATTGCTGCAGCAATGACGCTAGTAACTGTGCTTATAGTTGCAGATACAACAAGAAAAGCTTTCGATAGCATAGAAGTTCTATCTATAGTTTCCATGAGACCTTGAGTCGTCATATATCTAAATTTATCGACCGCTTCTGACAGAAGATTTAGTTTATTTCGAGCGGTTTCTATTGAATCTGCTAGTTTATCAAAGCCCTTGATTGTGGCGTACGCTTGCAGAATATATAAAAGCTTATTCGCAAGAGCAATAGTTTCAGGGTTAAATGCCGCATCTATAGCTGCTTTAACGCTGGAAAATATAGTTAATGATGCTTTGAAAAGATTTACAGAATTTGTTACGGCGTTTAAAGCTTGGTCAAACTTTCGAAGTTGATCTTCTGGCAGATCCATAGACTGTAAAATACTATTTGTTGCCGTCATTGATTCATTGAGCTGATCAGCTGTGAAATTTAATTCTTCAAATATTTTCGAACCATTCGCCGATGATGAATTTGCTTTTGCGATAGCATCTGCATATTCTTTTTCAGTCTTAGAAAGATCTTTAGTAGATCCCTGCAAATTATTAGTTGCGGCATCAAGACCTAAGGTCTTGGCCTTTAGTTGGTCTAAAGCGTCCGATAATTCTTTTGCATTCGCTCCAATTTGATATTCTATTTGCTCCTTGGTGATTGCCATTATTTAGCGCCTTTCTGCTTATTGGGAATTGAGCTCGGCTTGCTTTTTCCGTCGCCTAAAATCGCTTGAGCCCGGCTATAGAATTTGTGGTCATTATAGCGCATTAGGAAGATAGATAACAGCTCAATAAACCAGCTCGGCTGCTCGGAAATTCCGCCGCTGTTCCATAGATTGCCAGTTTCTGCTGTGATCATCAAAGCCGAATAAATTGAGCTCACAGTTTGATCCCAGGTAGCTTTGCCCGGACAAAATGAAAACTGTTCTCCATCCTGAGTTACCATGATAGGGAAAACTGAACCGTTGTCTTTGTAAGTGAAGTCTTCGCGGATTTCGCGGCATCTGCGTAGGTTCTGCGTTTCGATTGGACACTTGGAGCATACGAAAACCTTCGCCCGCTCAGGTGGAGCGAACGAAAGTTCCATGAGGGCTATTATTTTTTTTTCAGGTCATCAGAAAAGGATGCGGTAACGTTCTGGCGGGCTGTGTACAGGTCCATAACCGCGCCGATAGCGTCAAGCCCTGCCATGAGATCTTTGCTCGCTCCGCCGTCGCCTTCGCGTTTGAAGATGATTCGATCATTCAGAGGAGTTAGCTCGGGGTTTTCAATATCGACTAGGGCCTGCCTGACTTCTTCGGTGATGAAAGACATTCTGATTTCCATCTTCCCGTCACGCATTGTCATCTGCTCGTTCTTGACTTTTTGCAGCTGGTCATAATTCAAAACGTTTCGAAGAACAAACCGTGTTGGCTGCTGGCCGTCTTCAAAGGTCAAGAGACTCTCGTCATTACTTTTGAGATACGAAGCCCAAAGTTCATCGTTTTCTTCGGCTGAATCAGACCATTTCAAGGCTGAATCAGCTTTGACAATGACTTTGATCGTATCAGTTCTGCTGGGTAGCTTGAGAGACATAGGAACCTCGATAAAAAGGAAAAATAGGGACCCTAATAAGGGACCCTATTTGAAATCAGATAAAGCTGACAGTGATTTCGTCGGCTGCATCAAGTGCCGACTGGTAGCATACACCTTCGTAAGTAACTGGAATACTTCCGGTTTCCGGTACGGAGATCGAAGGAACCGAGAATATCACTTTAGGCATCGCAATCTCAAGATGGCGGCCAGCTGCATTTCCAAGAATCAACGTGATGTCTTGATCTTCAAACGCCTGAACCGAGTTGTAAAATTCAATGGTATCATCGTTCAGATTGATTTCCATCGAAAGAGTAGCGGTCAAGCGGTTCGCAGCGATAAAGTAGGAACCGTCAAGAGCGTCTTCGCCGAAGCAGTAATTGACTGCCTCATGGCCGTTTTCAAGCGTGATAGTCGCAGAGCGTACGCACTGAGCAGGCATTGAGACCACTGCAAACGAACCAACCAAACCGGTTATAGGATTGCTGATAGCGGTTTTAGTTGCTGGCTCATAGTAGCAAAGATAGACAGGAGTGAGCGCTACCGAACCGTCTGCATCAACCAGGGGAGCTCCCGAAAGAGTTACCACGTCGCCGGCTACGGAGTTGACAGTTCTTGGAGAACCGGATGGAGTATCGGTTGAAAGAGTCGTTCCATCTGCTTTCTTGATCATAACTAAAGAACCGACGGGGAAGCGTTTTCCTTCGCCTGTCCCTAAGGTTACTGTGTTTGTAATGTTAGGAGTGACCGACTTGCCAATACCTACCAGCAAAGCTTCTGCGCCCATTCCGCGAAATTCGGCTTGAGATCTTCCGTCACCTGGAAAAGTTAGAGTCGCTCCATCGACGAAACATCCTCTAGCTTGCTTCCCCCACTTGTCGCCATTTTCGAAAAGTGAAAAGGTAACGTCTGGCTGGGTTACGGAATCGAATACCGCACCGGAAGTCAATGTTGCGCGACCAAGTAGAGACTTGTATAGAAGCCTTACGCCTGTATCAATCTCGGTCGAGGCTGGAGCTCCAAGGCTTTCATCGATATTGAAGAAAATGGGCAAAGTCCAGCTCATTTCCTTTTTCGATTTGATAATGTCGTTGTGATGTCGTCCAGATCTGTGCGGACTAGACTCGATCGGCTGCGAATAAGCGATTGAACCGCCTGCCAATGTAAAGATAAAATCGGTCGGAGTAGGGGGAACCAAAGTCCCTCGCGTTACCTCTTGCTTGATGAAAATAGACTGCTCAAGCGAAGATGAATCGTTTGCCGAAGCATAGAGAGTTGCGAAATTCTTCATATAAACCCCTTCTATAATGCACAATTACCTGAAAGATATGATGCCATGTTAACATATCAGCAATCTGAAACGAGATGTTCGTAGTATACCACGTCAAAATCCATTCTCAACAAATAGAACGGTTCTAGCAAATGTAGATCCGTTGAATTGGTAATGTACTGACAATGGATAACCCCTGGAATGCCGAGATTAGGCACTGCCCATATCTTCCGGGCAATCTGATATTCTATGTCCCACATGTCCTCTTGCGATATATATCCATTGTCGGTTGATTTGTTCACAACCTCAAGAGATATCGACCAAGTCCGAAGCACCCTATTTCTTTCGTGTGTGATCGTCTCGGTCACGTCGATAAATTGGGCCGCAGGCAATTCATTTTCTCGGAAATCGCTGACATAAAGCCTAATCTTGTCAAAACTGACATAATTAAAGACGGGCATCCCGTCTAAAATAGCTTTGAGAGCTCGAGCGATCCGAGTTTTAGTCGATTGGGGCGAAAGTTTTAACTGAGAGAAGATCATTCTGGTTTCCCCAGTTGTCTAATAATATCTAGAATATATGTGCGGTTATCTTTCAGAGCCGGCCTAACAAAAGGTCGTTTCTTCCAGTTTCCAGTCCCATCCTTATTTATCTTGACGATCCCCTTGCCGGCTCTTCTGCCCTTTCCATTGCGCTCTCTCATAGCCGCGAACATAGCCCTGACTTGCCTCTCGCTCATCGGTCCACCATATTCATTCATCGCCGCGTACTTGATCCCGTATGATCCAACTTCAACAAAAGCGCCGTCGGCATTAGTTCCTAGTTTCCAATCGATGGAATTAAAAAGAGCGCCCTGGTCAATTATTCCTTCTTTTCGGATATTGAGCCGCATCTGAGCCGCAAGCCGAACACCTATCCGGGTTAAAGCCTGCCTCAATTGGGGCGAATCGGGAGCAGTTGCCTCCCTCATCTTTTTGATTCTCGCAATGGTAGCTTCAAAGCTCATGAGTTGAAAACCGGTCGTTGAACCGTTGGGAATTCAACTCTCTTATACATTTGAATGATTGATCGGATCATCCTAGGCATATCTTCAAGGATTGAAACGCTCTCGCCTTGCTTGCTTACGTTCGTCCTGCCCATATCCCCACGGTTGTTGTTCAGATAATAAAACTCAGAAGCCCAGATAACCGCCATTTCCAAGTCTGCTGGGATTGTGGAATATCCAGCAGTATATATGATTCTCACATTATCGAATCCAGAAGGCATTACTTGGCCATAAAATGTGATCGAAAGGCCGTCATTTGATATCCCGTATTCGTTCGCAGGAACCAAAGTCAAAGCATTTCCCCAATCTCTTTCGGAAGAGATCCTAATTTCACTAACCGCTGTAATTGGATACTGGAGCGGGATCAAAGTATTCGAACGGTTTCCATGAGCGAGCTCGGTTCTCGATAGGGAAGAAAATTCACGGGCGCACAGGCTCTCGATCGTATCCGAAGCTGCATTCATGAACCGGGTAAGCTTCACATCGAATTGAGTGTCAGAGTCCTTGAACCCCAGCTGAGACTTGACATTAGAGAGCGTAGTGAGTGCCATTTAATTTACTCCACAACCATATCAGAGACTGGATCGGAATGCGTGATTTGCGCTTGAGTATCGATATGCTTTGTCCGCTTGCCTTTGCTCTCATACGAAACGACTTCGAAAGAACCTGGAAAGGTCGCTAGCAATTGGTGACCAATATCGTCTTCAATATCGAAGAGCGAACCGTATTTTAATGTTGTAGGGGACAGCCAGAATCTAGGCTTTTTAACCATTGGAATAAAGTCGGCATTTTTGACGGTGCATTTCAATTTCATCGAAAACTCCAAAAAACGTGTATGGACAATTCTATCATGAGAGCTCTTTAGAATCCCAGACTATTTCCCATTTGGGATTTTTTGATTTAGCTGAATCATAGAAGTCTTGAGGGATAACCGTTTGCTTTCCGAATCGCTCTCGAGGCACGAAGGGGATAATCCCAGCTGCTATTTCATAACACTTCTGGACCAGCTCGGAGCAGAAAAATGCCTTAGTATCCGGCTGGAATAGATAGTCGTAGGGATGCCCGATAAATGAATTGGCTACTTGTGCAGCATATGCAGATACTTCTTTACTGCAGAATGTAGCCTTTAAAACAACGATGCGATCTTTGGGCATCATATAGGTCAGCAGCTCCGTCTCATGAACACCTGCTCCGGTCGCTTGAATGATCTCCGTGGAATTCTCACAGGCAATCGCTGCATGAGTGAATTCACCGGGGATCGCTAAGTTTGATAGCTCTCCGCGTTTCCTCGAAAGCAATACATATCCAGGCTGCAAGGCTAGACACAGAGAATAAAAATGTTTGCCGGTTAACTTCGTATGAGTAAATGGCATGTGAATTTTACCGATCGTTTTCGTGATCGGCATGAGGATATTTAGAATCGAAAGTCGAATGTCCATGTTTCCTCTAATACAATGCTTTATGCAGCCTGTAATTTATAGCCACCTTAACGATCGTTGCTCCAGTGGAAGCATATATAGCTCTAAGATATATACCCCCCTTTAGCTTTGCAGGGTACGCAGATATTTCGCTAAATTGCAATTGGCTATCCTCCCTGATATACCAATTGGAAATATATTCTCCAAGGACAACGCCTGCTCCAAAGCCTAAGACATTATCTTTATCGACGACCTGAAGTTTAACGCTATCGCCAAAGACTTGATTCTTGCAGAGTAGAAAACCGCCGGCGACGAAACAGTCATCGACGACAAGATAATCAATATTAGTCGATACACCAGCAGCTGCATCGCCTATCAGTCCCTTGTTATAAGCGTTCACATTACCGGTATTAAACTGCGATAATTCTGAAATTACTAGAGTAGAATTGAGCATTTTATTCCTCTGTCCATTCAACGAAAATATCGAAACTGCTACCTGCTAAAGTCACGCCGGGTAAGTTAACAGCGATCACCTCGCTAGTTCCCCTGAGAACAAGAGGCTCTTTTCCTAATTGGTCATATATAAATTCAACGAAATTGCCCGGAGCAAACTGCCCGTTGTTCGCTGCGAGAATTGCGGAAATATATAGTTTCCTAACAGCAAGCCTTCCGACTAACGTCCCTAAAGTAGGGTTAGCCGTGTAAGATCTTGCGGTTGCCGTTGCCGCTGCATTCGTCGAATCATGGGGAACGTTTGTCTGAGTTGTCGATGTTCCAGCTGTGTTCGCCGTAGATCTTTTTAATAAAGACACAGATTGGATCGTGGAAGTAGTCTGAATAGCAGAGACTACAATTTTCCTTATTTTTACGACCGATGAGGCGCTGCCTGTGATCGTAAAAATATCAGTGGGAGTCGCTGCAACCACTAAAGATTGAACCGCTGCCGTATAGGTGTTTTTTAAACTATCTCCAGATTGAACAGGAAGCGTTGACTGATTGCTTGCAATTACAACCGGAGAGCTCGCGGCCATTAAAGCCTGACCAAGGGAGGGAATCTTCCCATCGATCGAAGATAAAGAACTATTACCGGTTGTCTGTAAAGCCGAAGTCGCTGCTCCAGCAGGAAGAGGAACAGAAGCAAGGCTAACCGGTTGTGTTTCGGTTAAATCAGCTTTCAATTGCAATTCTGCAAGCAAAATATCTTGTTTTGCAGCGGTCGCCTGAGAAGTCAGCTTAGTATCAATGGATGAAAGAGAAGTATTACCAGTTCCCTGCAAAGCAGAGGTCGAGGCTCCGCTGGGTAAGGGAAGAGCAGACGCCGAAACTGGAACCACTTGATCCGAAGCGATATTAACCGGCATGGATGAAGCTATCACAGCCGCGCCTAGAGCATTCGGGATACCAGCATCGATCGATGCTAGAGAGCTGTTCCCGGTTGTCTGCAGGGCCGAAGTCGAAGCCCCTGTCGCGAGAGGAATCGATGCAAGGCTCACTGGCTGCGTTTCTGTCAGGTCGGCTTTCAGTTGCAATTCGGCTAACAGAATATCTTGTTTCGCTGCAGTAGCCTGAGAGCTCAACTTAGTATCGATGCTCGACAAAGAAGTATTGCCAGTCCCTTGCAATGCAGCGGTTGCAGCACCCGATGGGAGAGGCAGAGCAGATGCAGAGATAGGGAGCGCCGTTTGATCCGATGCGATCGTGATCGGCATCGATGCCGCCATCGTCGTCTGGCCTAAAGCAGCTGGAATGCCTGCGTCAATTGATGCAAGAGAGTTGTTTCCAGTTGTCTGCAATGCCGAAGTGGCAGCACCTGTCGCGAGGGGAATCGATGCGAGACTTACCGGCTGTGTCTCCGTGAGATCGGCTTTCAGTTGCAATTCCGCAAGCAGTAGATCCTGCTTAGCTGCCGTCGCTTGAGAGCTCAGCTTCGTATCGATACTCGACAAAGAAGTATTGCCGGTTCCCTGTAATGCCGAAGTTGCCGCTCCAGTTGGAAGAGGCAATGCTGTCGCAGATATGGGAACAACTTGATCCGATGCGATATTGACTGGCATCGAGGAAGCGATTACAGCCGTTCCCAGCGCGTTCGGAATCCCGGCATCAATGGAAGCTAGGGAGTTGTTGCCAGTCGTCTGTAGAGCCGAAGTTGAACCGCCTGCAGGCAAAGGTAAGGACGCAGCCGACACTGGAAGCGTGGTCTGGTTCGATGCGATCACGACCGGAGTGCTTGACGCCATTACGGCCTGGCCAAGGCCAGGTGTTTTGGTATTCAATGCAGCAAGCGTGGTCTCGGTCGCCGCGTCGGGAGCCAGGGGAACCGATGCGAGGCTTACTGGTTGCGTCTCAGTCAGATCTGCTTTCAACTCGAGCTCGGCTAGTAGCAAGTCTTGTTTCGCTGCCGTGGCTTGATCTGTCAGCTTCGTGTCGATCGAGACCAATGAAGCATTACCATCGCTCTGCAGAGTCGCAGTTGAGGCTCCGCTAGGCAAGGCAGAGGATGTTATCGTAGCCGGTATTGGATTAGTGGCCGAAACATCGCCATCAAATATACCGTCATTTCCAAGCGAAACTTTCACGCGTTGAAACAAAACGCCGCCGACGTCATCACCTGATACTGTGACGCCTGTGCCGGGAGTTACTGAGATATTGTCAGCCATTTTTAATCTACCTCATTTCAACGCGAATAATGGGACCGCCAATTGTTTTAACCGAATATTGATAAGTTACTTCACCAAGCGTAATCGCTAGCAATATACCGATCGGTTTCCCCGTGCCTGTGACCAAAAGCCAGCGCTGTCCTGGTATTGGATTCGGAGGATCAACCGCGTACTCTTTTATTAAAGTCGCTTCTTCGATTGCATCTTGAACATTGCAAGACTTTAAATCTGATTCGATATTTTCGAAACCTGGATTTCGTAATTCTTCGAATGGAGTTGAGATTGCAACTTGCGTATTTTTCATGGGGATTCACTGATTCTAGCATGCTTTCCAGCTGCTACTGAAATGATCCAGATCTGGCATGTGCTATTAGCTTCCCAAGAAACCATTTGGCTTTTAAAAATCGGAGTACCGTTGCTTGCGGTAACCGTGTTGGAATATCCCCAATACATTTTGCTATCTAATGCAAAAACTGTGACTAGCTTCCTATTCGCAAGCCGCCATGCTCCCACCTTAACCTCAACGGCTGTTAGGCCGACGGTTATATCTGAGAAAAGGCCACCAGCCTTTAGAGGCGTCAATTGCGAAATAAGTGCATTGGCAGCGATCTGCAAATCGGAAGTTGCTCCACCCGGAGGCAATGCTTGCGAGGTTCGAACCGTAAGATAAACGCCGAATCGCACAGTCCCGCCTGAGACCGTGGCTTTTACTGTGGGCTTGTCGTGGTGATTAAACACTTCGATCCGGTTACTACCGGTCGAAGTTAAAACCGCATGAGAACTGAGAGGGTAGATTTCTCCAGCGTCGGGGCCAGATCCATAATCAAAATATTCAACATGGACCGAAGCACCGAGATCGAGAGACTGAACGTAAACCGTAGAGAGAAGGGAGTTGCCGATCGTGGCTAATTTCTGGAGGTAAACGCCTGGACCTATCGAGCCGAGAGAAATGATCGCTCTCGATTCAAATGGTCCTAGCCTTAAAATGTCCTCCATTTTAACCCCGATCGAAAAGAATTGAGGGGATAAAATCCCCCCTCTTAACTATATCAAGTTGCGATATTGTAGCCGTAGGAAACGCTCAATTCAGAAGCCGACTGAGTGAATCCTTTGAAGTCTTTACGCTGATAGCTTGCAAGCAACCAACGATCTTGATTTGGCAAGTCTTCCATCACTTTCAAGCGGATTGGGCGACGAACACCGACCCACCACCGACGCATGTTGACAAGCAAGATGCCTGTGCGGTTTGTGGTGATACCATCGTAAACGCCGGTAGCGTTCAAGTCCGAGCGCATGTACTCGGAAGTTACGATTGGAATACCTTGGTAGCGAGCCAGCTCACCAGTAACCACGGTAGCCATGCTTCCGTATTTTTCCATGGTTGCGACTTCAGGAATGGCAAGCAATTGTTGGAGGCCAACTGGATCACATACCCAGAGAAGTTCGCGAGGATTCACACCGAACTTTTTCATGCGTTGACGCATGGTACGCAAGCCGGGAGCCAAGATTGCAGCATTTGCAAAATCAGTGGTTCCACCAAAAGCTGTGTTAGAAAGGGCTTCACGTCTCAAACCTTTCCATGCCTTCTCAGCAACGTCAGCACCCAGTGCTTGAGTATCGCTGTCGATGTGAGTGCCATCGTTGTCACCGTTGATGATCGCTGCCTCAACCGCACGACGTTGCGCTTCCACGACTTCCGATCGAGCAAGATCGAAAATTGCAGGTGCAGAATCTTCGTTTAATTCCTCGGGAAAAATGTAGTATTCTCCGAATTTTATTGGGGAAAAACGAATCTTATCAGTATTGAAATTGTTGCCGGTGATAGCAGTATTTTCTGCAATCTGCCGAGCCTTGGTCACACCGTATTGAACAGGCAAATCGTATGGAGCAGAGGCCAATGGCATCTCCTGAAATTTGTCTTCAATAGACCTAACTAGCTGATATTCCTCAACATACTGCGAGGATATCAATGTTGGCACCCATTCATCCCCCGCATTTGTGACGGTGGACCCGAACGCCTTGAGGCGAGGGGCAAGCTCATTGCGTCCCCAGTTATGGTCAAGCATACCCTTGACTTTAGCGACTCGATCTTGCTCAGCAGTAGCGCCGATTTTATCGCGAGATTCGTCATGGAAAATCTGCGAAGTCCAGCGAGCAACATCGACCGCTCGTTTCAGCTCGATAACTACTTGCTTGATTTCAGGTGAAACATTCTTGAAGCGAGGATGGCAAGTGTTGATCTGGATCAATTGAGCAGGACTCGAGCAACCGAAAGTTTTGAGAGCTCTTTCTTCGTCGCTCATGCGACCATATGTTGGAACCGAAGCATTGCGGAAAATGGCAGATATAGCATCTGTGTCAGTTCCTTTTGCTCGCGCTTCGGCATCTTGCAAACGCTTGTTGATCAATTCCATTCCCTTAGTTACATCCTCTAACGTCTTGGCAGGCAGTACCATATTATCGTTCCTCCAGTTTAATAGATTGCCCCAAAAAACTGAGGCTATAGCATGTCAATAGTAAACTATAATCCTAATTTGGCCAACCGTTCACCGGTCTCGATCAGAAAAAGATTTAATGATTTTGTCATGTCTTGTTCTTCGGGAGACATTACTGGAGCTGGTTCCGGAGCTGCAGAGCTCACCATTTCTGGCTTTGAAACGAGCCCGGATAGAGTCTCATTCATTTGTTGGAGAAGCATGATCATGTTACCAAGTAGTACATTAGTCTGCTTTGACTGGTCAAGAGCAGGATTTACTTCCGAGTGACTGGCATCATTACCTGTGACAACCGTTGTTGGATTGATTCCATCGAGCAGAGATTTATCCTCTGTTTCAATTTCAACGACAACGGCAGCTCCTTCGCTCTCAGATTCGGCAGGCTCTTCGATTGGTTCCTCTTCTGGTGGAACCATATCGGCTTTGTCTTTTACAAGCTTCCCGATTTGTGCGGTCACGCCATCCCCTAGATCGATCGAGCTCATCTCGCCTTCGAATTGTCCTGCATCTGCTTGCTGGAATATCCAAGTCCCAGTTGTGTCGTTTCTGCTTATATTGTCCGAGCTCCAGCCGCTATCGGTCGCCCATTTCGCTGCATCGTCCTGCGTTGCGAATTGATCGGATGGAACCAGAACAGCGAAAACGCCCGAACCGTCTGGGAGAGACGGTGCAGCTTTTTCTTTTGCAGGATCGCATGCAGCTTCGTTCTTCATCATCCAATCCTTTATCTTTAGTGGAAGGTCTTGAGATTCCATTTTCAAAAAATGTATGGCCTCGTCATCAGTCGTTTGACAGGACAAACAAACAAGTTTCACCAATGCGTCAAAATCTTTCACAGATTTTACCTGCATTGACAGGACGTCAAAGAACCGCTTGGTTTCCTCGAATCCCTTCCACTCAGCGATCTTGCTCAAAGCCGATATTATATCACCGGACATTGCTTTAGTCGTCACAGAAAACTGCGAGTCCTGATTCATTGGAACCGCTACGATACTGCATTCGTGAAGGTTCGCACTCTTGATCACGTTCACGCCGTCTATAATTTCTTCGTCTCCAGCCATGAACCCAACCGAAAGGGAATTGAGAATCCCCTCTTTAACCAGATCCCTGATACGGCTTATCTCAGGATCTTTGCTATTGCTGATTCGACCTTTGACAAAAAGACCTTCATCGGTAGGTTCGACGGAAATCATTTTGCCGACTGGCTTTGTATGATCATGATTGAAAAGGATGATGGAATTTTTCTTGTAGTCATCCAGCTTCCAAGCTTTTTTTCCGATCAGATCGCGCCCTCTATCGACAACTGCTTTGTTCGCGAATCCCTCGAGGTAAACGCTTCCAT
>Ga0315293_10003316_pt1 | contig 15502 bp, 13 predicted proteins | sample YL17G13_20_MG_FD_203071 | JGI IMG/M metagenome (GOLD analysis project Ga0315293, IMG submission 203071) | Sediment microbial communities from Yellowstone Lake, YNP, Wyoming, USA - YL17G13_20 | ecosystem: Environmental > Aquatic > Freshwater > Lake > Sediment | place: USA: Wyoming | collected...
CCCGCATCAGGCCGTCGTCGATGAAAATCACCTTGAGCTGGCCGGGCAGGGCCTTGGCCGCCAGCATGGTGCAGGCCGAGCTGTCCACTCCGCCCGAGAGCGCGGAGACGGCCATGTCCGGCCCGACTGTGGCCTTGATGTCATTGACGCCGGCTTCGATAAATTTCTTGACGTTCATTCCGTCTCTCCCTTCCTCGAATTTGGAACTATCATACACCAGACGGAAAAAAATTCCAGATGGGGGTAAGTATCTCCGTTGGAGACGCTTCCCATTTGGGGAATGGTGAGAAAAAAACTATCTGGCCGCGTCTTAGGTCACAGAGGGTACATCCAAGGCGCACCCCGAGGATGAAGGCGAGAGGCATGCCTCTCGCCCCTCCCTCCCAAGGATTCAGGGCTTGAGGAGAAGGGCCCGGGCCCAGAAGACGAACAGGCCGCTCAGCCCGCCCAGGATCGGGCCCCAGACGAGCTCCAGGACGGTCAGGGTGAGGTTCCAGTCCTTGAACAGGGCGTAGTTGGTCACTCCGTAAACGCTGATGGCCAGGACTCCGGCCGCCGCTCCCACCAAAAAGGCCGTGCCGTAGCTTCCTTTGCCGGCCAGCATCAGCACCAGGAAGACGATTCCGGAAACGACCAGCACCTGGGACAAGAGTCCGGCCGCGGGCTGGAAAGCCATCTTCTCCCCGCTCATCCGGGCCAGGGGCTTGATTCCCTGGGTGTAGCTGCGGCGGAAAAGGACCAGATGCCACAGCGCGTCGATGAGGCTGGTGAAAATAAAAGACATGACCCACAGAAGGGCATAACGCAACACAATCATGCTTGACTCCTCGGCCGGAGAATGGTCATGGCCGCCGTTCCGGCCTATCCCCCGCCCGGCGGGGAAACCAGGGGACAAAGACACTCGTCCGCCGGGCGTAGGCGGCGAACTCCGCGTTCCCGGCGTATTTCTTCTCCAGCATAGGGATGCCGGATACCTTGAGCAGCAGGAAGGTGATGAGCAGGGGGCTCACTGCCGCGGTCCAGCCGTTGATCCCGCTCAGGGCGATGAGGAACAGGCCCCACCACTGGACCGCCTCGCCGAAGTAGTTGGGATGCCGGGAGGCGCCCCACAGTCCGCCGGTCATGATCCGGCCCTTGTGGGCCGGGTCGCGCCGGAAGCGTTCCATCTGGCTGTCGCTCACAGTCTCCAAAACAAACCCCGCCAGCCAGACCAGGCCGCCCACGGCGTCGAGGATTGTCAGCGGTCTGGCCGGGGAAAGGTTGGTCAGCCAGATGGGCCAGGCGACGAGCAGCAGCAAAACCCCCTGCAGCATGAAGATTTGGAAAAAGCTGCGCGGGACGAAGCTTCGGCCCCAGGCCCGGCGCCAGGCGGCATAGCGAAAATCCTCGGGCTTGCCCCGCTTCCGGAGGTAAATATGGATTCCCAGGCGCAGCCCCCAGACGAGAACTAAGACCGATACCAAGAGCGGCCGCCGGGCGATCTCACCCCGCCACAATAAAGTCAGGCCGGCGACCAGGATGAACCCCGGCCCCCAGCCGATGTCCACGATGGAATTGTCCCGCCGCCACAAGGCCACCAGGAACAAGGCGCTCATATAGAGGAATGCAGCGGCCGCAGTCCACAGCAATACACTGAAGCTCATGAGCTAATCTTAAGTCATTATATAAATTTTATACATATGGAGGCATCTCACGGCGCGCCCCCCCGCCCGAAGCGCATACGCAGGAGACGCCTTCCTGCTTTTTCCCTATACATTAACCCTCCCGACCTCCCTGGGCAATCAGGGAGGAGATCGATGACGTCTCCTGAGAGGCCGGTGGGTGGGTCTTGCGCGAGGGCGGGTGGGGATGAGCCGTGCGATTCATCGCCGCCTTATTCGAACATCAGGCAGACAGCCACGGCCCCGATCCCGTTATGGACGCCGATCACCGGCGCGATGTCCTGGATAAAAGCGGGCGGCCGGCCCAGCAGGCTCTCCAGCTTCCGGGCATACAATTCGGCCCGGGGCCGGTTTAAGGCGTGGACCACGGCGTAGTTCCACAGGCTCTTCTTGTCGGCTTCTCCGGCTGCCATCTTCAGAATTTTTTCCATGTTCGCCCGACGGCCGAACGACTTGCCCCAGGCAACGGCCTTGCCGTTCTCGTCCAGGCTGATAATGGGCTTCAGGTTGAGCAGCTTTGCCAGTAATCCTTTAAGTGCGCTGACCCGTCCCCCGCGGACCATGTAGCGGAGTGTCTGGATATCGACCAAGAGGCGCGTTTTGCGGCTCCACTCTTCGGCCAGGCGGACGATCTCATCGTGCCCGACTCCGCGGGAGACGGCCTGGGCCGCCCGCAGCACGAGCAGCCCTTGGCCGGCCGACAGGGTCTTGGTGTCGATGACGCTGATCTTTGAGGCAGGGAAATCGGCGGCGGCCCGGCGCAGGGCATCGCAGGCGCCGCTCAGCCCGGAGGAAATGGAAAAGATCAGGATGGACTTATAGTGGTCGGCCAAAAAGGACAATTGGCTATGGACCAGGGACGGGCTGGGCAACGAAGTCACCGGATGCTCGGGCCTCTCCCGGAGAAATCGGTAAAATTGCTCCGGCTGTATGGTCAGCTTGTCCAGGAATTCGTTCTCGCCGAAGGACAGGGTAAAGGGCAGAACATGAATCCGGTGCTTATCCAGCGCTTGGGGCGGCAGGTCGCAGGCTGAATCCGTGACCAGGGCCGGGCCGGCGTTGCGCTTGCGGCCGGCCTCCATCTGCCGCAGCATATCGTCCACTTTGGCATACCGGGTCGCACCTATTCCCTGCAGCTCAAAGAAAAGGTCGGCCGGCCGGTCGGTGTGGACGTGGAAGCGGGCCTTTTCCTCGGAGCCGGCCACGATGGCCGAATCTCCATAGGTTTGCAGCGAGCGCCGCAGCCTTTCCAGGTCCAGGCCCGGCCCGACCAGGACCGCCTCGGCGCAGTAGCGCCGGCTGAGGCCGCGGTCAAAGGAATGGACCTTGGGCAGCGCTTTGTGATTTTCGGGCCGCGCCGGGGGCAGGCTGCGCAGGCGGCCGGTCCGGATGAAGTCCATGACGCCCTCGACGAAATCCACGAAGCCCTTAGCCCCGGCATCCACCACCCGGGCCCTGGCCAGCACGGACAGTTTGCGGGGGGTGTCCCGCAGGGAGCGGCGGGCGGTCTGCAGGGAATGGCCGAGCAGCTCGACGAAATCGGCCGTCTTCAGGCGGTAGTGGAAGACGGAATCAGCCCAGTCCCGCATCACGGACAGCATGGTGCCCTCCACGGGGTGGAGGATGGCGTTATAGGCGTGGCGCACGGCCCGGGCCATAATCTCCCCGAAGGAGTGAGTGGTCAGCCGCCGCTCGTTCGACGCTTCGCGGCTGAGCCCGTAGACGAACTGGGCGAAGATCAGGCCCGAGTTTCCCCGCGCGCCGATCAGGGCGGCGTCGGCCAGGGAGCGGAGAGTGTCCCGCAGGGAGCCGCCGGCCTTGGCCTCCGAGGCGATGGAGCGCATAGTGAAGGCCAGGTTGGTGCCCGTGTCGGCGTCGGGAACGGGAAAAACATTGATGCGGTTGAGATATTCCTTGTCCCGAATGACGGCCTGGCCGCCGGCCAGGAAGGCGTAGTACAGGCGTTTCCCGTTCAGATAGCGGATTTTCATTTTCCCGTCCGGTCCCAAGACGAGAATGAGTATAGCTTCACTTCTGTTCCGTGTAAACCGGCCGAGGTTTTAGAGAAAAGATCAAAAAGTACTTTGGAACTAACGCCATTCCCTCATGAGAGCCCGGATCTCGGCAAGTTGATACTCAAACACCTTCATGCCCGGCCGGAGTCTTAGAGCTTCGATGTAAAGCGCCTCTGCTTCTGCGAGGAAGTCTCGAGCGAGCTCTGCGCTCCATCCTGAAGAGTAGGTTCGCTCCGCTTTAATTTGACAGAGTCTGCCGAGGTTAGCTGCGGCGCTCGCCTCCCACGGTGCGAACTGCCACACCGTCCTCAACAACTCTTCCGCAAGCTTTAAATTGTCTATTCCCATCAAAAAGAGTCCGTAATTGACAAAAAGCGGTACAGAAAAGATCCGGCATTCCAATCGAGCCATCGCATCTTCAATGATGAGATCCTTGTAAGGATGAAGGTCAAGCGCCCTGGAGTAGAGACTTCTGGTCAAAGTGATCCATTCCCTGGGATGGGATGCGTCCAACATCGGAAGCAAGGCGTCGGCATTGCCGCTCAATCGAGCGCTCTTGAGCAGGCTCCCAAGATGATCCCTTTGTATTCCCAGGGCCGCGGCGCCTGCGATCAGTGGACAGGCAAAACTGCTGCCCAGAGCTCCTGAGAGTTGGTTGACCGTGACATCGGCCAGAATCGATTGGCTGTAGGAAGGAGGCGCCCAGAAAGCGGGCTCCCAGAGCCCACCCTGGCTGACTTTTTCAAAAGTTCTTTGTTCGAGTTGAAAACCAACGGACGTAACGCCCTTGGCGCGAGCCGGGCAAAAAATATCCCCTGAACTGTTGCCCACCGCAGCAAATACCATCTTGCCAGCGGCCACGTTTTTATCCGCTGCTTCACAGAGGGGGCACGCCTTCTTTTCCGGCTGCAACAGTTCCGGCAACTCGTCGGATTCCAGCCATGACGCCCATTGGGTCCGGTCGTATAGCCCGGCGGCATTCTGCATCCAACTCTCGAGATTGATCTCAGTGGGCACGCCCAAGCTCAGGCAGACGATGTCCACATCACTTTCTGCACCCTGATCGAGAGCGGCAATGACCATGTTGAGATCGGGCTTGCCGTTGCGCGTGATCTCATAGATGTCAATGGCGCAATCCGGCGCTACCGCCCCGACGAGCAGGGCGACAAGGGTGCCATGATCAGCCGGCTCACCAAAAGGACCGGGCCTCCGAGGTCCGCCTCCGGTCTGCTTTTTGATCCGGGGCAAACGATAGTCACAGGGGGAATCGAGGATGGCGATCTTCTTCCCCTTGCCCCTCAGGCCTTCCGCGTGGGCGGCTTTCACCGTCTCCCAGAATATTCCATCGCGCGGCACATCCCATGTGTCGGCCTTCGGGTCGTACTTCTCCAAGAGGCCGGTCACGGGGCCAGCCGCTTCGAACTCACATTTCCGCCGGCCACTCATAGGACCTCCTTCCCAGCCAAAAACCGGCCGCTACTCTTCATCCAGCGATGGGTCCAACGGCGAAATCTCGTCAAACAGAGCATCGCGGGGGACCTCCTCGCCTGCAGCCAGAAGTCGCGGCGCGCGGCCGAAAAGTTTAAATCCATAAATTCGCAAACTAACGGGTCCGCCGCCCGCCCGCTGGTAACCGGACCCGCTCACCGCACTGATGGAGACTGAGGTATCAGCAATCTGGAGAGTGCCTACCACATTGGCATCACCACTCAAATCAACTTCCCAGGATGCGGATTCCGAGATCAGGACACGAAACTGACGAGCCGACTCTACGTGCGTCACCAGAACCATCCCTGCCGGCCATTGATGACGTCTTTGGCTTATAAACTGGAACAGAGGAGTCATTTCTTTGATGTAGTCCAATTCCAGGTTCGCCCCGTGGTACACAATCCCTCCCGCTTTCGAAAAAGACACCCGGGCATTGATCTTGGCCCCGACAGGATGTGATCCGGCCGCGTGCCCCGCTATGGAGATTGACGACTGCGTATAAAACGCCTGTGAAGGAACACCCGTGATGTGTACCCGCTTGATGGGCGCTTCGGGGAATAAAGTCTCCAATTTGCCCTCAGCATAAAATACTCCCCTTTCCAGTCTTCCGATCATCCCGGGTGTTACCGGGTCGCCGGGCTGCCAAACGGGGAAATAACTGATCTTTTTTCGAAATTCCCTCGAATACCCTGATGCGATGGAAGACATATTCCCTCCTTTCAAGATTCCATTTCAATCTCCATATCTCGCGGATTCCCATCATGAATTCGGATCGGGCCCGCGTCCCTATGGGAACATCGGTCCCGCCTTATGAAAACCAGACTTGAAGAGTGCAATTAGACCATTCCCGATTGAGGGCATTAACCTCGCTATCAACGCTTGAAATTTGCTGACGGCCCAAAAAAATTATCATACAAAAAAGAAGATTGTCAACCAATCTGCGTGTGCAGTTATAGAAAACGTTTTAGGGAAAAGGTGAGGAAACAGTCCCTTCTCGGGACTATCTCCCCTCTTCCAAGTCAGCAGTTGCCCTGCGGCTCAGTAAAAAATGAGGAATCCAGCGCCTAGTTCCGGACCGTTCTCCCCGTCGACTGCTCGACCGAATAGACCTTCTGGGCCTGCTGGCCGGCAGCCGGCGCCTTGAAGGTCAGATGGGCCGTTGTTGTGCAGGTATGGATAAGATTGGGGGGGGTTGTTACTATACAGTCGGCGTCCTCCAATTCCAATTGGTCAATCCCCTCGACAGCGGGCGAGCCGGGGTCTTTCTTGCCCGATTCCCACTTGTAGCTCACAATAGAAAAGTTATAGCTTGCGCATAAAATTTTGCAGTTAGTACCACCACCGAAGCTGTAAAATTCCCAATCAATATACTTCTGGACGATATCCAGAGTTTTACCGTCCGTTTCAACCGTCCAGGAGTAGGACTGGCTAAGGTTAGCCGTGGGGCAAAAGTCGGTGTTGGGATCGGTGCACTTAGAGGGGTCGGGAACAGGCTGAGGATAGTCAACGTGCTCATTCAGCTTATTCACGCTATTCAGGTCTACGGTGTGGTAGGTCTTAGAGTTCAGCCCCTTGAAGGTCACGTCCACCTTGACCGTTATGCTGGTGTAGGCGCCCTTGGGCTTGAGCGGGGCGTTGGGCGAGAAGAAGAGATACCAGACCGCGCCGCCTATGACGCCCGCGGCCAGAAGAAAGCCCAGGGCCTTGCCCAGGAAGCTTCCTTTCTTGGCGCCCGTCTGTCCGGCCACCGGCCGACATTCTTCCTTATAATATTTAAGCTTCTTCAGCTCCAAGCCGGCGATGGTCTTGCCTACACCCAGGATCTCCTTGGCCTTGCAATAGTATTTTACGGCCAGCTCTTTATACTTCAGCTTCTCGTAGGTCGCGCCCAGGAGCAAATAGGTCTCGCCCTTGAGGATTTCCCATCCCTCCAGGGCGGCGAAAGTGGATATCAGTTTCTCCAGGTCCAGCAGGGCGCCCTCGTAGTCTTCGGCGAAGAATTTTTTCTTGGCCTCTTCGAACTGGGCGTTCAGGGCGGCCGCCTCGTCGCGGGCCTGCTCCGTGGCGAAGACGCCCAGGTAGAGGCTCAGGCTGCTGAAGCTGAGGCCCTCGATCACCGCTTCCCGCTCGCCCAGCAGCTCTTTGGCTTTCAGGTAATGGGCAGAGGCCGCCTCATTTTCCTTCAACATCTCCTCGCTGGCGCCCAGCAGCAGGTAGGTGTTGCCCAGGAAGATCTTGTTCTGCTCGTTCTCCTCAACAGCCTGGGTCAGGCCGATGAGGATGGTGCGGGCCGATCCGTAGTTGCCGTTGGTATATTCGGCCACGGCCGCTTTGAACTTGGCCTCGGGCGTCTCTTCCTGCGCCGAAAAAGCGAAATGGATCTGTCCGGCGATAAGAATGCTCAGGACAATGGCCAGGAACTTGCAGATGGAATAACCTTTTATTTCGCTCAACCGATCCTCCTATTTCGAAGTTGGCCTAAAAATACTCTAGACGCATCGGCCTTGTCAACATTTTTCGGAGCACCTTCCCGAAAAGTGACAATTTTTGACAGTCGGCCTTTGCTGTGATAGAAAAAGAACCGACTGACTCTCGAGTCGTGGCTAAAAGAACAACGCTCCTCCTGCTCATCCTGCTCCCGGCCCTCTGCTTTGCGGCTGAGACGGGTCAGAAAAAAGAATACCGGCCGCTCAACTCCCTCCAGAAATCCTTGCTCCTCCCCGGCTGGGGGCAGGCCTCCGAGAAGCGCTACGCCGAGGCGTTTCTTTTTTTCGCCGGCGAAGTCGTCTGCCTTTACGGCTTCTTCGACCAGAACCATAGGGGAAACGACGCCTACGCCCTCTACCGGGCGGCCGACAATAGAATGACGCCGTCCTCTATCGCCGCCGGACCGAGGCGTTCGACACCAGGCGCAACCGGTTTCTGCTGGCGGCCGCGGCTGTCTGGGTTCTCAACCTGGCCGACATCTATTGGATCGTCTCCGGCCGGAATAAAGACACGGCCGGAAAGAAAATCTCCTTGAGGCTGGACTGCGGTGAAGATCAATCGCTGGCTGTGGCCCTGTCTTATCGCTATTGAACTTTTCCTGGCCGGCTGCCAGGACCGGTTCTTCGACAACCCTTTCGACCCCCAGGCCTCGGAAGCCGCCTTCGAAGTCATGGGCACCATCTTCACCCCGGCCGGCCAGCCGCTGGGGCTGGCCTGGGACGGCTCCACCCTGTGGAACGTGGACGGCCGGACCAATGAGCTGCTGAGCCTCGACCGCTTGAGCGGCGGCCTGGTCCGCAGCCTGGATTCCCCCGCGGAGGGGACCGAAGGCCTGGCCTACGACGGCCAGGACCTGTGGGTCTGCGGCCGGGGCTCGGTCTTCGTTTACCGCCTCAACCCGCTCAACGGCGACATCCAGAAAAGCCTCAACCTGCAGCGGGGCCAGTTCTCCTCCCTGGCCTACGGGCTGGGCTCGCTATGGGTGGCCGACAGCCAGGCCAACCGGATCCTGCGGGTCGACCCCGAAACCGCCGAGGTCAGCGGGTCGTTCGTCAACCCGGGAACCCGGGTGGACGGGCTGGTTTTCGACGGCCAGTTTTTCTGGATCGCGGACTCCTCCACATTGTCCATCTTTCAGGTGGGGCCCGACGGAACGCTCCAACGAACATTTCTCTCGCCCGGACAGGCGCCCCGCGGGCTGGCCTTCGACGGAGTTTTTTTGTGGAACGCTGACGGCAGCCGGAAAATCTACCAATTGAGAATCCCCCATTGAGGACAATCCGCAGCCTGGCCCTTTTCCTTCCGGCCCTGGTCCTCTGCCGGCCGGCCGCCGCCGAAGTCAAAACCCCGCTGCTCCGAGTAGAAGCCGGCTACATCGCCTTCAGCTACGACCACAACCAGTTCATGGCTTATGAGGCGGCCTTCGAGCTGGGGCCCTACAAGGCGACCTGCCGCACGCTGGCCGCCAGCCTCTCCGGCCGCGCCTTCCTGGCCGTCGGCCGCGTCACACTCGCGCGGGAGGGCGAAACTCTCGTCGGCGACGCTTTGGCCTTCGACCCGGCCACGGGAAGCGGCCGGCTGTGGAATTACGGGGAATCGGTCGCCCAGCGGACGGTCGGCCCTCCGGAAAGCGTCCCCTCCCAGGCCGCGGTCCGTGCCGCCGAAGATGTGTCCCTGGCCAAAATCCAGCAGTCCCTGTTGTATGCCGTGTGCCGGGCTGTGGACATATCCGCCGATTATGAGGCCTTCGGCCGGGAGGTGACGCTGTTCATGGAAGGCCTGGAAAGCGTGGGGTTCCGGTCGCTTAAACTGAGCGTAGCAGCGCCCGGCGAACGGCGGAACGGCCTGTCCCTGAACAAGCTGTGGTACAGCCGGACGCGCGGCCTGTACGGCCGGGCCGGTTTTTCCTGGCTCAAGCCCGACAAGATGGACAGCTTCACCCTGCTCGACTACGAAGAACATTCCATCATCAAAGATTATGTGGGCCTGGCGCGCCAAGCCGACCTGCTGACCAAAAACGCCTGGACACTGAACCCGGACCTCAGCCTGGGATTAAACGGGAATTTCAACACCAGCGGGCTGCTGAACACCCAGCTTTGGCTGAACAAGGACTGGGGCGGAAAAAAGGTTTCGACGCTGTGGGACCTGACCTACAGCCGGCCGGTGAACCGGCCCGCCGAAACCTGGATCGGTTTGAAGGCCTCGCTCGAAGGGGGCCAGGCCGGCCGGCTGTCTTTGATCGGACGCTATGAATTCGGCAACCAAATAGTGGGCAACCTCAACTACGCGGTGGCGCTCTGGGACAAGCTCAATGTCCTTCTCAATTCGTCTTACTCCAAACTCAAGCTGGGCCGGGCCGGGAGCCGGTCCAACCTTTTCGAGGGCAACCTCAACCTGTCCTACACCTCGCGCTTCTTCAACCTGGCAGCCGACTATCACCTCAACGCCGACCTGGCCGAGAGTCAGACGCTGTCCCGGCCGCAGCTCCGGCTGGGCTTCAATCCCCTGCCCCTTTACGGCGGCCTGCTGCAGGCCAGCCTGGCCAATACGCTCATCTACAGCGATATCGACCGCCAGGGCGGCCGAACGTCCGGCTACAGCAACAACACCCAGCTCAGCCTGTCCGCCCTGCCCCTGCCCCTGGGGCCCGGCCTGCTGCTGGATTTCACCCTGGCCCTGGAACAGTTTCTGGAAAAGGAAAAAAGGGATTTCACCTCCGGAGGCCTCATCCTCAACCTGGCCCAGGAGATGACCGGCGGCCTGAGGCTGGAGGGCTTCTACAGCCTGCAGTCCAGGCGGCGGACGAAGGGCGGTTTCCTGGAGGGTACGACCAACCAGGACCTCAGCGCCGTGCTGCGCTTCGACCCGGAAGAGCGGTCATCCGGATGGCTGTCCCTGTCTTACGATCCGAAGACCGGCCGGCTCAAACAGTCCTTCGCCGACCTTAAGGTCGGCCTGTTCAAAGGTTGGAGCTTTCACTCGCTCCTCAACTACGATTTCCTCCTGGACAAGCTTCAGAACATCGACCTCTACCTTATCCGCGAGGCCGGCCGATTCGAGCTGAGGTTCATCTGGCGCAGCCTGTCCCGTCAGATCATGGTGGAATTGGTGCCGCGATGAGAATCAAGGCCTTTCTAGGGCTGGGGTTGGCTTTGGGGACGGCGCTGGGTGGAGCGGCCTGCCTCAACTTCCGGCCGGCTCTCCAAGCGCCCGACTTTCAGGTCGAATCGATTCTCTTCTGCCGGGCCGTCGTCTTCGAGGGCGATCTGTACACGGCGGTCGAGGTCCGGGACGAATTCGGGCCGGAGGACGAGTCGGTGGTCTGCTTCGTCCGCCTGAAGCGCGTCTCAAGGGACATCTGGCTCCGCTGGAAATGGTATTCCCCGGAAGGAGGACTGGCCCGCGATTCGGGCCGGGTGCCGGTGGCCACGGCCGGAAACTATCTGGAAACAGTCACCGCCTTCGACCGCTTCGACTTCGGGCCCGACCCGGCGGCCCGCCGGGCCGGCCCCTGGACCGTGGCCTTCTTCATCGGGGACGACCTGGCCGCCCGCCGGGCTTTTAAACCATTGCGTTAACTTAACAAATATGTTAAGTTAATCACATGAATTGGGAAAGCCTGTTGTCGCAATTCTCCGGCCATCCTCTCTTTCCTTCGTCCCTGCTTCGCACTTTCGAGGACGACCCCCGGCATATCCAGGTCCAAATCTCTCGCTGGGTCAAGCAGAATAAGCTCATCCAAATTCGACGCGGATGGTATCTCATCGGAAAACCTTATCGAACCAAAGAAGTCAGCCAGGCTCTGATCGCCAATACGGTGGTCCAGCCATCCTATCTTTCGCTGGAGTGGGCCCTCCATTTTCACGGAATGATTCCCGAGGCGGTTTTTCAGCCGACTTCCCTCACCACGCGGAGGGGCATTCAATTCCAGGCGCTGGACCGTTTTTTCATCTATCATCATATCGTTCCTTCCTTTTTTGCCGGCTACCAGCGAGTCGAATGGGCGGGCGAGAAAATTCTGGTGGCCAGGCCCGAAAAAGCCCTCCTGGATAAAATCTACATCTTCATCCAAACAAAGCCTTTCTCCCTGGAATGGCTGAAAGGGCTCCGCCTTCAAAACTTGGAAAGGTTGAACTTGAACCAATGGCCCAAGCTGGCCGCCGGGTCGCAAAAGCCGGGTTTTGCCCCGGCCGCTAAAAAAGCCATGGACTATATTAAGAGCCGGGAGAGTAAGCCATGAAAGATGTCGCTCTTCAACTGGCCCGGGAGGCCAAATTTCAAGGGTTGAATGTTCTCCGGGAATACCTCCAAAATTATCTCCTGTGGTTGATGCAGAAGACGGGCCTGAACCTTGAGTTGTATTTTGTCGGTGGAACGGCGCTACGGTTCCTCCATCGCCTGCCCCGTTTCTCCGAAGACCTGGATTATTCCGCCGGCCCGGGATGGAAGCCGGCCGGATTTCTGGCGGCCATGAAGAGTATGCAAAAAGAAATTCAAATGGCCGGCTATGATGCTTCTCTTTATTTAAAGGAGGAGAGGACCGTCCGAAAAGCCAGCTGGCGCTTTGCCGGCCTTCTCTCTGAGCTGAAGCTATCGGGGAGAAAAGAACAGAAGCTGCCGGTGTCGATTGAAGTGGACACCCGCCCCCCATCGGGTTGGAAGAGAGAAAAAACCGTGGTGAATGTCCACATTCCCGTGCTGATCCAGCATTACGACATAGCTTCGATGTTTGCCGGCAAGATGGCCGCTATTTTAACCAGAGACTATGCCAAGGGCCGGGATTTTTTTGACCTTTTCTGGTATCTCACAAAATGGAAAGGCCTCGAGCCTAACATTAAACTGCTCAACAATGCTCTGGCGCAAAAAACCAAAGGTCAGGGCCTGCTGGATTCGGGCACCTGGAAAGCAGCCCTGGCCAATAAGGTCAGGGCCCTGGACTGGAAAGCCGTCGAACAAGATATCCGTCCCTTCCTCGAACGAACCGAGGACATTCTCGCATTTAATAAGAAAAATCTGCTTTCCCTGTTGGCCTCATAAATATACTCCCGGTGATTCTATTCAGGTGCGTCAATATCCAGATCGCGGCAGATTTCCCGAACCACTTGACAGGATAGGGGCCGCCCCTATAGTGTGGGCAAACAACGGGAAAAAAGAGGCCTTCAAAAGGAGTCGGCCCCATGAACAAGACCGAAACCCTCAAGGACGGGACGGCCGTCGTCATCCGCGACCTGAAGCCCGAGGACCTGGAGACGCTTATGAAGTTCTATGCGGCTCTCCCGGAGGAGGACCGCAAGTATCTCAAAGTCGACGTCACCGACCGCGACGTCGTCCGCAAGCGCATAGCTCTCATCGAGCAGGGAAATGTCTTCCGGCTGGTGGCCCTGGCCGGCGGCCGGGTGCTGGCCGACGCGATGCTGGAGGTCTCGGCCGAGGAATGGCGCCGACATCAGGGCGAGCTGCGGGTCATTGTCGCTCCCGATTTTCGGCATAAGGGCCTGGGCCTGGTCATGATGCGCGAGCTGTACTTCATCGCCGCCGGCCGGAACGTGGAGATAATGGTGGCCAAGTTCATGCGGCCCCAGGAGGGAGCCCGGCGGATCTGCCGCCGGCTGGGATTCCACGAAGAGTCCATCCTGCCCGATTACGTCAAGGACCGGAGCGGCGAGGTGCAGGACCTCATCGTCATGACCGCCGACATGAAGGAATTCTGGAACGACTTGGAGAGCTTCTACCACGGCGCGGACTGGGAGCGCTGTAAGTAAATAAGCAGATCGCACAACTCCCGGACGGCGCCGTGTCCGCCCCGGCGGCTGAGGACAAGGTCGGCCTGGCGGAGCACTTCCGGCTCGGCATCGGCCGGCGCCGCGGAGAAACCCGCTATCTCAAAGCAGGGCAGGTCGTTGACGTCATTTCCCACGAAAATCACCTGGGAGGGGTCCAGGCTGCGTTTTTTCATCTCCGACTTGAGGGCCCCGGTCTTGTCTTCCAGGCCCTGGTGAAAGGGGATGTCGAGTTTCAGACAACGGGCCCCCACCACAGGGTCGGTCTCAGTGGACAAGACGAGCAATTCAACCCCGGCCTGCCGCAGGCGGACAAGCCCCATCCCGTCGCCCCGGGAGGCGGCCACCACCTCATGGCCCTCGGCGTCCACCCAGACGCGGTTGTCGGTCATAACCCCATCGAAATCGAAAACGACCAGCCGGACCTTATCGGGCAACAGCCGGCGGGGACGGCCCGGCTGGATGGCCTCGGACCCGGCTTGACGCAGCAAGCCCTCAGCCAGCGGCCACTGGGAGGGTTTGTCGAGGTCTACGGCGAAGCGGGAATCCACTATCAAAGGCAGGATCTTCCGCCCGCTCATCGAACGCTTTCCCAGGATGACCGACGGCCGGACAACATCCACATGGCCCGTCTGCCAATAGGCGGCCGGCAGAGCCTGGCGGGGCGAGTTGTAGGGCTCGCGGATCCCCTCTACGGTCAGGAGGGGCTTGAGACTGCCGTCGCCGGCCAGGCGCCACATCTTGTAAGGATTCTGTTCAGCGGGCATGACTGTCCGCACCGAATCGGCTTCGGGCCGGTCGAGCAGCAGCCGGACGGCTTCGTCCACGCAGTTCTTGGGCCGCAGGGGGGAGGTGGGCCGTAAATGGACCACGGCCTGGGGACGATAACTCTCCTTCGTCTCCAGCCAGGAGAGGACATGCTTGAACACGGGCCAGTCGAAGGTGTCGTCTCGGGCCAGCTCGGCCGGACGAAGGAAGGGAACCTCGGCCCCGTATTGGCGGCCGACCTGGGCGATCCGCTCGTCATCGGTGCTGAGGACCAGCCGCGTCACCGTGGCGGCCTGCCGGCCGGCGGCGATGCTGTAGGCGATCAAGGGGTAGCCGGCGAAGGGCCGGATGTTCTTGCCCGGAATCCCCTTCGATCCCCCCCTGGCCGTAACGACGGCCAGCACTTCCGCCAGTTTTTTCATCGCGTCTATCATTTTACCTGAATGGCCGTACTTGGCAAGCGGAATGCGCGGAGATCAGCCTGAGCCGGCCCTGCAGGCGAGGGAAGCCGCAGGTGGCAGGCGGCAGTAGAAACATCTCTTGTTCTTGATAATCCATTCAATAAGAGGAGGGGTCCTGTCACGGCTCCTCCCCGCCCGTGCTCGCAAAGCTGCGCGCGTTCGTCCGGCGGTGCCGGACGTGGGGTTCCAAGGGGGTAGACCCCCTTGGTCGCAGGACGAAGTCCGAGAAGGGGAGGCAGGGAGCGGAGCGACCGTTGGAAGGGGGAAGGCGAAGCGCTTCCCCCTCCAAAGAGGCGGGGAGCCCCTCCGCCGTGCCACCCCTCCCCACAATGATCGGGCTCAGAGATGCTGCTGCCGCGCTGTTAAAACACCCGAACGATGAGATAAGCCCCCATGACGACCAGCACCATCCCCAGGGCCCGGGTGATCAGCATCAGCGTGCGGGGCTTAATGAACTTCCGCGACCTGGCTAACAGGCCGCACTTGAAAAAATCCAGAGTGACGGCCGTGCCGACCAAGCCGATGATGAAAAAGGGGAGGGATTCCCGACGGATGGCCAAGTTGATATTGGCCAGGGTGACGATGTTGATCCAGAAGAACAGGGCGATGGGGTTGCTCAAAGTCAATACAAATCCCCTTACGTAACAAGACGCTGTAGCGTAGCTGCCCTTTCGCCAGCCGGCAGGTTTCTCCGCGTTCGGGGGCAGATGACTGTTGATGACCTTGACCGCTCCCCAGACGAGGATGAGACAGCCGTTGAACAGGGACAGGCCGAAGCGGACGCGGGGATGATCGAGGAAACGGACGATCCCCAGATAGCTGGCGGTGATGACCAGGGCGGA
>Ga0315293_10003317_pt1 | contig 15501 bp, 10 predicted proteins | sample YL17G13_20_MG_FD_203071 | JGI IMG/M metagenome (GOLD analysis project Ga0315293, IMG submission 203071) | Sediment microbial communities from Yellowstone Lake, YNP, Wyoming, USA - YL17G13_20 | ecosystem: Environmental > Aquatic > Freshwater > Lake > Sediment | place: USA: Wyoming | collected...
ACCATGGATCATGCCGGCGCCATGGTCGGCATCCTGGTCTGCATCGCCCTGGTCAATGTGTTGAACTTGCGGACCCTCTTCGCCCTGGCCGCCCTGCCCTCGCTGGTCAGCGTGGCCTTAATCCTGTTTTTGATTAAAGAAGGGAAGCAGGCCGAGAGACGCATTTTCAAGGGCCTGTCCTTCCGAGATTTTTCTCCCGGCTTTCGCCTCTATCTTGTTTTGAATGCTTTATTCGCCCTGGGCGCCTTCAGCTACTCGTTTCTGCTCATCTTTGCCAAAGAGGCCGGGTTCAAGCCCGGCTTCGTCCCCGTGCTTTATCTTATTCAAACCGCCGCGGCCTCGTTCCTGTCCCTGCCCTTCGGCCGTCTCTCGGACCGGATCGGCCGCAAACCGGTCCTTTTCCTTTCCTTCGGTTTATGGGCCGCCGTAAGCCTGGGAATGCTCTTTGGAAAAAGCCTCGTTCTCATCGGAGCGATGTTCGCAGTTTACGGGCTGCACAAGGCTGCCCTGGAGCCGGTCCAGCGCACGCTGGTCTGCGAGCTGGCGCCGGCCTCCCTGCGGGCCAGCTTTTTGGGCGCCTTCCAAATGGTCATCGGCTTGTGTGCGCTGCCCGCTTCGTTTTTGGCCGGATTGCTCTGGGACCGCTTCGGCCGCGCTGTCCCATTCCTCTTGTCATTAGCCTTGACCGCTGCGGCCGGCCTGCTTCTGATCTTTGTCAAAGAGACGGCTAATTTCTGCCCCATCCCGCCGAACGGCGGGAAATGACCTCGACCCCTATCGTTCCCACATAGGGAAATTCCTTTACGCTTCAAAATAAAAGTCGAATTGGCCTGCTTTTTGCATACTCAAAAATACAAAAGAGTGTAACTTCTCACTAAATAGGGGCGTATGTATAGTGAAGCAGCTAGAAAGGACAAAAAGGTGAAAAGAATTTTTACAAGCATACTCTCTATCTTTTTTGTTCTGGCGACTTCTCCCCTGGCGGCCAAAGAGCCCCAGACTCCTCCCCCTCCCGCCCAACCGCCTCAGAAAGTCGTCACAGCCCTCCGAACCCAGGAACCCATCCAGATCGACGCTTATCTTAAGGAAAAGGCCTGGCAAGGACCGTCGGCCCAGGACTTCGTCCAGCAGGATCCGGTGGATGGCGGCACGCCTTCGGAAAAGACCGAAGTGTGGGTGGCCTATGATGATAACAATATCTACATCGCCGCCCTGCTCCACGACTCCGAACCCGGAAAGATCATTCGTTTGCTCGGCCGCCGCGACAACCAGGTGGAATCGGACTGGTTCGTCGTAGCCCTCGACCCCTATTATGACCGCCGGACAGGCAACGCTTTCGGGGTCAACCCGGCCGGGTCGATCTTAGACCGGACTTTATTCAACGATGTGGACATCGATAACGACTGGGACGGCATCTGGGACTGCAAAGCCCGAATCCATGAGCAGGGCTGGACGGTTGAAATCCGCATTCCCTTGAACCAACTTCGCTTCCAAGCCAAGGATGAGCAGGTGTGGGGGATTAATTTTCGCCGGATTATTAAAAGAAAGAACGAATATCTCAGCTACGTTTGGATCCGCAAAGAGGAGATCGCCAATGTCTCGCGCTTCGCCCGCCTGGAGGGGATCCGCAATATCAAGCCCGGCCGGAACCTCGAGCTCCTCCCCTACTCCGTCGGCCAGGCCCAGTTCAAGCCGGCTGAACCGGGCAATCCCTTCGAAACGGGCCATCGACTCCTGGGCAATGTCGGCCTGGATTTCAAGGTGGGATTGAAGAGCAACCTGACCCTCAATGCCACCATCAACCCCGACTTCGGCCAGGTGGAGGTGGACCCCGCTGTTCTCAACCTCAGCGCCTTCGAGACCTACTACCAGGAAAAACGGCCTTTCTTTATCGAAGGCGCTCAGATCTTCAATGGCTTCGGACAGGGTGGAGTCTTCATGAACTTCTCCATCAACTGGCCCAGTCCCAATTTTTTCTACAGCCGCCGCATCGGCCGCGCTCCTCAGGGCTGCGTGACAGCCGAGGGATTTTCCTACTCCCCCGACCGGACGACCATCCTGGGCGCGGCCAAGATCACCGGACGGCTGGGGGGCGGCTGGAACTTCGGGTTGATCCAAGCCCTAACGGCCGATGAATTTGCCCAGGTCGACGACCTGGGGCTACGGACCCGCCAGCAGGTGGAGCCCTTTTCCTATTACGGTGTTATGCGCATCCAGAAGGACTTCCAGGAAGGCCGGCACGGCCTTGGATTCATGGCCACCGTCGTCGGCCGCGACCTGGACGACCAGCTCGGCGATATCCTGAACAAGAACGCTTTCAGCTTGGCCGTGGACGGCTGGAGCTTCCTCGATGCGAAGAAAAACTGGGTGGTGGGCGGTTGGCTGGGCGGGACTCGAATTTCCGGCTCGGTCCAGGACATCCTCCGGCTCCAGTCCTCTTCCATGCATTATTTCCAAAGGCCCGCCGCGACGCACGTCGAGGTGGACCCCCAGGCCACCACCCTCAGCGGCTGGGCCGGGCGGTTCACCCTGGCCAAACAGCAGGGAAAATGGCTTTTTAATTTGGCCCTGGGCGCCCTATCCCCCGGTTTCAACCCCAATGACCTGGGCTTCCAGTTCGGCAGCTCCGACAGGATCAACGGCCATTTCATCGTTATCCGCCAGTGGACCAAACCGGGAAAGGTCTTCCGGAACTTCAGCGTCTACACCGGGCCCTTTTGGAACCTTGACTTCGGCGGCAACCTCCTGAGCTATGGAAGCCATGTCTATTTATTCGGGAATTTCCTGAACTATTGGGGATTTTACCTCATGGTTTTTTATGAGCCGCCTCACCTGAACAATTCCCTGACCCGCGGCGGCCCGCTGGTCTTAGTCAAGAACGGCGCAGCCACAAATTTCGGGTTCAACACCGATGACCGAAAGCCGGTTGTCCTGGAAGGCTATGGTTCTTATTCTCAGACCCGGGACATGGACTCTGATTGGAGCGTCGGATTTAGCCTCCGCTGGAAGCCTCAGAGCAACATCAGCCTTTCTTGGGGGCCCAGCTACGAACGCTACAACACGGAAAACCAGTGGGTGACCCGCGTCTCAGACCCGCTGGCCTTCTCCACTTTCGGAAGCCGCTATGTCTTCGGCCGGCTGAATGAACACGTCTTCGCCAACGAGTTCCGCCTGAACTGGATTTTCACACCGCGCCTGTCTCTCCAGCTCTATCTCCAACCCTTCCTGGCCGTAGGACATTATGATCGTTTTAAAGAACTGGCCAAGCCCAAGACGGCCGAATACAACATCTACGGCCTGGGATACTCAACTATTGTCTGCCAGGATGGCCGGTACACGGTTCAACCGGATACAGACCAGGGTGCGGAGGCCTTTTCCTTTTCTGACCCTGATTTCAACGTCAAGTCCCTGCGGGGAACGGCCGTGCTCAGGTGGGAATATATGCCCGGCTCGTTGATCTACCTGGTCTGGACCCAGAACCGCTCGGACTATCGACACCCCGGTGATTTTCAACTCCGGCGCGACCTGGGCGACCTTTTCACCGCCCCGGGAGACAATATCTTTTTATTAAAATTTTCTTACCGCTGGAGCTTGTAAGGGAACACCCTTCTCCCTGGACCTTTCATATAAGAATCAAGCCCGCACCCGCCAGCTTAGGAACTGGCAATTTTTTGGGGGATGAGGCCCTCGGAAGCCGAGCGTCTATGCTCGCCTCAATTCCTCGCAGATGCCGTCATTGTCCGCCTTCGCCCGGGACTTCTTGGCGGGAGGTCGCACGGGCGAATATTCAAGCGTCAGGTCGCAGGGGCCCAGGATCGTGTTGAGCCTGATTATCTCCGATCGAGGATGGGAGCCTTCCCCGAGCGCCCGTATCGTCGCGCGGGCATCGAATCCAAGGGGGATGGCGGGGCCGCCTTTTTCGCGGGCGAAGACCGCGACATGGGGCGCGCGCCCAGACGACAACTTGAACTCCAGGCGCTGGGCCTTGCTGGAATAGCTTATCGGCAATTCCGTCAATTGGAACTTATGATTTTTCACCTGCCAAATGCCTAGCCTCAGGCGTTCCTTGATCGCATCGGGCGGTATGCGCCGGAACAACAGTTTGAGGTGCAGTGTCTTGATTTCCACGCTTATTTGGGCCATGCCGATAAAGGCTTTCATGTGCACTTTCGGGCAAGAAATGTTCTCGAAGCATGCTTCGCAGCCGTTACACACATCCTTGTCGATCCAGTATCCCCAATCATCGACCTCGTTCGGCGATAGCCCGCCGGACTGGCGGGGACACCGATCGCAAAGACTATTCCCGCCGGTGACCGCATCGTACGCACAAAGATCCTTCATACAGAAACCGGGGATAAGCTGGAAGCTGGGATCGCAACAGCCGCAACACCAGTCGTCGCCGACTCGGCTTATATAGGCGGTCTTGCGCAATACCGAGAACGTGCAAAGCGTGGAGCTCGGCCCGGTGGCCCCCTGGGGGAAACACTCCCAACAGATAGTCCCGTCATGGCTTCGCCCTCGGCATGAGTCCTGGTTGACATAGCAATAGCCGTCCGCGTCGAACCTGATGTTCCCGTAGGGACACAGCGACTCCTCCGGGTCGCGACATTTTTCGCAAGTCACGCGAATGGGTGTGGTGATGACGGGTATGGCAATGATCCGCGCTTCCCGGGTCGCGTTCTTCGCGGGGGCGCCGCTTTTCAGCTCGCTCAAGTCCCCACCGAGCTCGGTCATCGGCATCAGGACCACGAGGGGCCCGCTTCGCGCCGCCTCCGGAACGACGACTCTGAGCGTTTTTTGGCCCGGGTCGAAATCGGCTCGTGCTATCGCTGGGCCATGGGTGCCGTTGAACGAAACGAGCACTTGGCCTGGTTTTAATTTCCTCGGATAGAGAAGGCGTCCCGTGGCGAGATCGGCGACCGGGAATAGACAGCCCTTGACTTTGAGCGCAAAGCGATCGCCTGGATGCCATGTCTTTCCCGCGTCAATCGCGAATGAAGGCATTTTCATCGCGCTGATGATTTCCATACGGGCGAGCATCTCAGCCCTGCGCGCCTCGTCCCTTTTCCCCTTTTGGGTTCCCTTTTTCGGCATTTCCCATCCTCCTCTACCTATAATTTTGTTGGGAACGGGCTAAGCAATATTGCAGAATATAGTATGAAGAATTTCCTTTTCGGCGGAGCCGCTTCCCGGCTGTTCTGTTGCCCTGGTCGTCCCACCCAACGATCGTCAGGGAGTATAAAAAAGAACTCTGGAGGAGTCAAGAATGAGAACAAGGATATCTATTCGGAACGGAATTGTCAACGAGACTGTACCGGGATGGACGCCAAAAGCGCCCCCCTCACTCCTCTTCCGGCCTGACCCGGCCTTCCTTGACCGCTTCCTGGATGATCTTCTGCTGGAGGTGGGCGGGGACTTCCTCCATGTTGGAATACTCCATCATGTAGGACCCCCGGCCGCCGGTGATGGAGGTCAGGGTGGGCTCGAAATCAAGCATCTCGGCCATGGGCACCTGGGCCTTGAGGATGCGCATATTGCCCTTCTGCTCCATGCCCTGGACCTTGCCCCGCCGGCCATTGAGGTTGCCCATGATGTCGCCCATGAAAGCCTCGGGCGTGTAGATCTCCACGTTCATGATGGGCTCCAGCAGGGTCGGCTTGGCCTCCCGCATGGCCAGCTTGAAGGCCTTGGAGGCCGCGATCTTGAAGGCGATGTCCGAAGAGTCCACCTCGTGATAGGACCCGTCGTAGAGGATGACTTTGAAATCTATGCTGGGGTAGCCGGCCAGGATACCCTTCTTGCGGGCCTCCTGGATGCCTTTTTCGATGGAGGGGATGTAATTGCGGGGAATAGAGCCGCCGAAAATCTTATTCTCGAACTCAAAATCCCCGCCCCGGGGCAGCGGCTCCATCTTGATCCAGACGTCGCCAAACTGACCGCGGCCGCCGGTCTGTTTCTTATGTTTGCCTTGGACGTCGGCCCGGCCTTTGATCGTCTCCTTGTAGGAGATCTTGGGCGGCTTGAGCTCGATGTCCACATTGAAGCGCTTCTTGAGCCTCTCGGTGATGATCCTGACGTGCAGCTCGCCGTTGCCGGAGATGAGGAGCTGGCCTGTCTCGGCGTCACGCTCGATGCGGGCCGTGGGATCTTCCTCCAGGATGCGGTGGGTCGCCTGGGAGATGCGGTCCTCATCAGCCCGAGTCTTGGGCTCAATGGCGAAAGAGATGGAAGGCTCGGGGAAGATGATGGCCGGAAAGACAATGGACTGGCCTTTGGCGCATAGAGTCTCGCCCGTGAAGGTAGCCTTCAATTTAGCCGTGGCCACGATGTCGCCGGCCTTGGCCTGGCCGGCCGCCTCCTGCTCCTTGCCCTGCAGGAAGAAAAGCCCGACCAGCTTCTCGTCGGTCTCCTTGGAGGCGTTGGTCACCACGGCATCGGGGTTCGCTTTGCCGGAAAAAACCCTCATCAACGTGATCCGGCCGGTGTAGGGGTCGGAGATGGTCTTGAAGACGAGCGCGGCGAAGGGCCCGTCCGGGCTAACGGCCAGCTTACCTTCCTGGCCGCCGATTCGGGCTATGACCTCCCGGCGGCCCAAGGGCGAAGGCAGGAATTCCACGAAGCCGTCGAGCAGGGGCTGAACGCCCATGTTGAGAAGAGCAGAGGCGGCGAACACGGGGAAGACCTGGCCGGAGGCGATGCCCTTCTTCAGGCCGTCCAGAAGCTCAGCCGGCTGGAGCTCGCCCTTGTCCAGGTATTTCTCCATGAGCGCTTCGTCGCTCTCGGCGATCATTTCCGTCATTTCCAACCGGCGGCGGGCTGCCTCTTCCTTGATTTCGGCCGGGATGTCCGTTTCCTGGAACTTGCCGCTCTCATCTCTCTCAAAAAGGGTGGCCTTGCCCTTGATGAGGTCTACCACGCCCCGGAAGTTCTTCTCCTCGCCGACGGGAATTTGGACGGGGATGGCTTTGCGGCCGAAGAACTGGTGGACGGACTCCAGGGCCGATTTGAAGCTGGCGTTCTCCCTGTCCAGCTTGTTGATGACGATGAGACGGGGCAGGCGCAGTTCCTCCATCATCTCCCAGACCTTCTCGGTGCTGACCTCGACGCCGGCCACGCTATCAATGATCAAGGCCGCGGCGTCCACGGCCCGCAGGCCGGCCCGAGTGTCCCACAGGAAGTTGCTGAAACCGGGGGTGTCCACCAGGTTGATCTTGTGGTCCTTCCATTCCAGGTAGCAGACGGCGGTGTTGATGGAGATCTTGCGCTCGACCTCCTCCGCGTCGTAGTCGGTGATCGTGTTCCCCTTGTCCACCTTGGTCAGCCGGGTCACGGCGCCGGCGTCGAACAGCATGGCCGCCGCCAGCGAGGTCTTGCCCGAGGCGCCGTGGCCGGTGAGAGCGACGTTCCTGATTCTGTCGGTGGCGTAATCTTTCATGCTCGAACCTCCGAAGAGCCCTGAAACAGAATTGTGTTTAGGGGTGCCAACCTTGGGAAAAAGTCAGCAGGCACAATATATTACACCAGAACGCCCTTGAGGCTCAAGTTCGATAAACAGGAAGCGGCCAGGGGGATAACGAGGTGCCCATAAACTTAAAAAGGCTCTCTTTATCTGTGCAGTTCCAGAATATTGTTGTCTTCCCTTGACTCGCAGATCTGATTATCAGGATCCGCCGTATACCGAAAATTGACGGCATCGGCAGGAGGATTTCTGAAGGATAAAGGAACAGAATGACCAGATTCCAAACCGAAGACGTTCTTATTTTCAACCAATCTCCAAAGGGAATCTGTGGCTGTTTGATATTCAAAACGCACCACGACAATAAAATCAAGGTTTAGTGTCCCAGTATTGTTAAGATGAATTTTCCCCCCGGGACAACAAAGGAACCCGATATCCGGTTCTCTAATTGTGACGCGATGTCCCACCCCGGCGCTGGCAACCCTTAAAGTCCCAATTTTGCCGGCTGGAGAAGCTTCCAGACAGGCATTGTCAACAATTGTATAATAAAGACGGTCGCCCCTGGCTATATTGTCTGCGGTTATACTCATGCTGAAGCAGATTTTGCCGGGAACGCTCCTGGGGATAATAAAGTTGAACCTCTCGCCATAGGGGCCCGAGCTATATCGGCGACTGACATGATCGCCGACAATGGTCGGCGATGCCGGAGAGCCAGGCGGGTTTATAAGGGTGGCGAAGCTGTTTATAGTTAGATCAACACAACCTCCCTCCACTCTAAAGTAAACGGTTAGGGTGATTGTTTCGCCAAGCCTTGGATGAGTTGAAGAGAATTCGATTCTTTCGCCAATAACAACCGGATCGGCGAACGAGATAGAATAGAGCAAAGTAAAAAGGAACATGGAAAGGACAATTTCTTTAAAAAATGTTTTTATATTCATTATTTCCCCCTTGGCCAAACGTGACATTGATATTCTAATAGCCCTTATTGAAAAGTCAAGTTGATCAATAAACAAGTTAATCAATAAATAGGAAAGCATTTTTTTTCGTGGGTCGAGGCGAGAAGGCTCTTTAATCCAGAGTCCGGAGGATGTCTTCAAGCTCGGGCGGCAGTGGGGCAGAGAACTCGACGCTCTCCCCTGTGGCCGGGTGGACGAAACCCAGTTTATAAGCGTGCAGGAAGAGCCGGGGGATGCTCGTTTTCGGCCGGCGATGGCCGTAGCGCGGGTCGCCGGCCAGGGGATGGCCGGAGGCGGCGAAGTGGACGCGGATCTGATGAGTCCTTCCCGTGACGGGCTTGATCTCAAGTAGAGAAAAATCCTTGTATTCCTTCAAAACTTTATAGAGCGTCAGGGCCTCCCTCGGCTTTCGGCCCCTGACCGTGAAACGCTGGCCGTCCTTCGTGCTCCGGCCGATGGCCCAGGCGATCCGTCCTTCTTTTTGGGCGAGCTTCCCCCAGATCAGCCCGAGGTAGGTCTTGCGGACTTCCCGGTTCTTGAACATGCGCTGGAGACGGCTGTAGGCTTCCGGCCGGCGGGCTATGACCATGACCCCCGACGTATCTTTATCCAGCCGATGGACAATGCCCGGCCTTTCCTGGGGGCCAATGTCCGCCACTTCGGGAAAGCGGGCCAGCAGGCCCCCGGCCAGCGTTCCGCCCCAGCGGCCGGCTCCCGGGTGGACCGTGAGACCCGGGGGCTTATTGACAACGATAAGGTGCTCGTCGGCATGGAGAATATCAAGCTGCAGCGGCTCGGGCCTCAACCGGCGGTCTTCTTCCTCCGTCCATTCAACCTCCACCCTGTCGCCCGGCCTGAGTTTGTAGCCGGGCTTACCGCTCCGGCCGTTGACCCGGACACGGTCCTGGATGATAAATTTTTTGATCTGAGAACGCGTCAGGCTTCCGGCCTTCCCAGACAAGAAGATGTCCAGGCGCCGGCCGGCCTCCTGAGGGCCGGCCACAAGATCAAGACTTGGCGACATGCCGCTTCTTGAAGATGAAGTACATCCCCAGCCCAATGATCAGGCTCAGCACGCAGAAAAACTGGGGCCAGGTCAGGCTGGAGATGGGTGTCGCGCCCCTGATGAGAAAGGACTTGGCCAGATGGTCGCCGCGGAAGTATTCCGTAAAAAATCTGATGACGGAGTAGTTCATGATATAGAAAACGAACACCTGGCCGTCGAAGCGTTTCTTCCGCAGAATCAGGAACAGGACCATGAAATTCAGGAAGTTCAGGATGGCCTCATAGAGCTGGACGGGGTGCCGTTCGATCCCCAGGGGGATACCGGTGATCTGCTCCGCCTTCGGGTCGTTGAAGGCCACTCCCCAGGGCAGGCTGCATTCCCGGCCGTAGCAGCAGCCGGCGGCGAAGCAGCCGATCCGGCCGAAACCGTGGCCCAGGGCCAGGGCCGGGCCCATGAGGTCGGCCACTTTCCAGGTAGGGAGCTTGTGCCGCCGGAAGTACCACAGGGCGAAGAGCACGCCGAAGATCAAGCCGCCTTGAAAAACGCCGCCCGAACGGGCCAGGTTGAGGAGCTCCTTAGGATTCCGGGTGTAGCGGCCGAAGTCGCTGAAAAGGAGGATGAGTTTGGCGCCCAGGATCGATATGAGCAGGATGTAGAAGGCGGCGTCCAGGACGCGGGGCGCGGGCAAGCCCTGTTTCTTGGCCTGGACATAAACGAACCATAGTCCTAAGCCCACGCCCAGGGCCATCATCAACCCGTAGCTGTAAATGGTCAGAGGACCGAGGGGGATGGCAGGCAGCATCAGCGTCTCCTTTTAAAAATGAAAAGGATCAAAAGCAGAACCGCGCCGACGGTTATGCAAGAATCGGCCACGTTGAAAAACGGCCAATGGGCATCCTTGATATGCCAGTCCACGAAATCCACCACATAGCCCTTGAGCACCCGGTCGATCAGGTTGCCCAGGGCCCCTGTGGCGATGAGGGTCAGCCCCAGCAGAATGCCCTTCTCCCCGGTCGGTGTCTTAAAGAAATACACCAGGACAAAGGCGAGGGCGATGAGGGTGGCCACCAGCAGGCCCGCGGACACCCAGGAGCGGCCGCCGCCCGACAGGAAACCGAAGATCGCGCCGTCGTTGCGGACATGGCGGAGGTTGAAGAAGCCGGGGATGACCGTCAGCAGGCCGCCCTGAGCGACATGGCCTTCGATGAGGGCCTTGGTGACCTGGTCGGCCACCAGCAGAAAGCCGATGACAAGGAAGTAAGGAATCTTGCGTTTCATCCCCTCATCTCTTTCACCACCCGCAGACAGCGGCGGCAGAGGTCGGGATATTCCTCGCTCGTCCCCACCTCGAGGGAATAGTTCCAGCAGCGCTGGCATTTTCGGCCGGAGGCCGGTTCGACCGTTATTTCAAAGTCTTGGCCGGAGTGCGTTTCCAGGCCGACATCCGAAACGATGAAAAGCGAGGGCAGGTCATTCCGGTAGCCGGCCAGGAGAGCCTCTTGGGAAGCAGGCACCTTGAGGACCACCCTGGCTTCCAGCGAATTGCCGATGCGTTTCTCTTCCCTGGCCTTTTCAAGTTCCTTGAGGATCTTTTCCCGGACCTGGAACACATTTTCCAGGTCGGCGAACTCGGCGGGCTCAATCCACTTCCGGTCAAAAGCGGGGAAAATACCCAGGTGCACGGATTCCGTCTTCCCCTCAAAGGCGGGCATCATCTCCCAGGCCTCCTCGGTGGTGAAGGGCAAAATGGGCGCCAGGAGCAGGAGCGTGGAGCGCAGGATATCATGCAGGGCCGTCTGGGCCGAGCGACGCTCGAGAGAGCTTTTGCCCGAGCAGTAAAGCCGGTCCTTGAGAATGTCCAAATAAAGACTGCTCAGTTCCACGGTGAAAAAATCAGAAACGGCGTGAAAAACGACATGGTATTCATAATCCCGATAGGCCTGGACAACCTTGCGGCCCAGCTCGGCCGTCTTCTCCAGGGCCCAGCGGTCAAGGGCCAGCATCTCGCCCCTACTTACCGCCTGCCGGTCGGGCTTGAAGTCCGAGATATTGCCCAGCAGGAAGCGCCAGGTGTTGCGCAGCTTGCGGTAGGCCTCCACGATCCTGGACAGGATTTCGGCCCCGAACTTGGCGTCCTCCCGGAAATCCAGCATGGCCACCCACAGCCGCAGCACTTCGGCGCCGTTCTGGGAGATGATCTCCCCGGGATCGATGACGTTGCCCATGGACTTGGACATGGCCCGTCCCTGCTCGTCCAGGATGAAGCCGTGGGTGATGACCGCCTCGTAGGGCGCCCGGCCTTTGGCCGCCAAGGCCACCAGGAGAGAACTGTTGAACCAGCCGCGGTACTGATCGTGGCCTTCGATATAGACGTCGGAGGGCCAGGGCAAGTCCGGCCGGAGGCCCAGGACGTTGTGGCTGGCGCCCGATTCGAACCAGACATCGATAATGTTGTTCTCCTTGGCCAGGTCGGGCGAGCCGCATTTCAGGCATTTCGAGCCGGCCGGCAGAAGATCCGCTTCCTTCCTGACGAACCAGGCGTTCGACCCTTCGGCGGCGAAGATGTCCGCCACCTTGAGGCAGATGGCTTCGTCGGCCAGCACCTCGCCGCAGGAGCGGCAGACGAAAGCTGGGATGGGAACGCCCCATAGCCGCTGGCGGGAGATGCACCAGTCAGGCCGGTTGGTCAGCATGTTGGCGATCCGCTCCCGGCCCCAGGGCGGGATCCATTTCACCCGCTCGACCTCCCGGAGCGCTTTGTCCCGGAGCCCGGCCTTGTCCATGGATATGAACCACTGGGCCGTGGCCCTAAAAATGACCGGATTCTTGCAGCGCCAGCAATGCGGGTAGGAGTGAGTGAGCTCGCCCCGGCCGATCAGGCTCCCCTCTTTGTCCATGTCCTCCATGATGACTTTATTGGCCTGGAAAACGTTCATTCCGGCGTAACGGTCCACCTCCGGAGTGAAACATCCGGCTTCGTCCACCGGAGCGTAGATGTCCAGGCCGTATTCCAGGCCGGTGGCGTAGTCTTCCTGGCCGTGGCCGGGCGCGGTGTGGACCGCGCCGGTGCCCGTGTCCAGGGTCACGTAGGCGGCCAGGACAAAGACCGATTCCCGGTCGATGAAAGGATGCCGGGCTTTAAGCCCTTCCAGCTCCCGGCCGTTGAACTCCGCCAGGATGTTCCCCGGCGGGAGGCCCAACTCTTCCTTGATCAAGGGGATGAGCCGCTTGGCGGCGATGTAGATCTCCTCCCCGGCCTCAAAGGCGGCGTAATCGTATTCGGGATGAAAGGCGATGGCTAGGTTGGCCGGGAGCGTCCAGGGAGTGGTCGTCCAGATGAGGACCGAGACCCGCTTCCCCTTAAGGGCCGGGAATTTCTTCGACAGGTCGGAGATCATGGGGAACTTGACGTAAATGGACGGCGAGCGGCGGTCCTTGTACTCGATCTCGGCCTCGGCCAGGGCCGTCTGGCAGGAGGCGCACCAATGGACCGGCCTCTTGCCCTTGTAGACGCACCCCTTGCGGAAAAAAGCGGCCAGATGACGCAGGACTTCGGCTTCGTAGCGGCGATCCATGGTCAGGTAGGGCTTGTCCCATTCGCCCAGGACGCCCAGCCGCTTGAACTCGGCCCGCTGGATGTCGATGAACTTCAAAGCGTAGCGGGTGCACTCCTCACGGACCTGGATGATGGACATGTCCTTCTTCTGGGGGCCGAGCTGCTGGTCCACCTTGATCTCGATGGGCAGGCCGTGGCAGTCCCAGCCGGGCAGGTAGGCCGCCAGATAGCCGGCCATGGTTTTGGACTTGACGATAAAATCCTTGAGGATCTTGTTCAGGGCAGTGCCCAGGTGAATATGCCCGTTGGCGTAGGGCGGACCGTCGTGCAAAACGAAAGTCGGCCGGCCGGACCGGCTGGCCAGGATCTTGGCGTAAAGTCCGGCCGACTCCCACTTCTTCAGGATCTCCGGCTCGCGCTGGGCCAGCATGGCCTTCATGGAGAAGGCCGTCTGCGGCAGGTTGAGCGTGCCTTTCAGGTCGGGTTTCTCGGCCATTAATATCTCCAAGGTTCTCTAGCTATTTTAGTTTTCCTCTTAGAATTGTCAAATAAGGCTATTTTGGTTCTATTGCACAGATAGCGCAATAGTTGCTTTCATTGCAGCTTATTTGCAATATTAGTTGGTATTGCATATTGTATGCAATTGAGCTATATTACTATCAGAGGAGGTGTTTATATTATGTCAAATTACTATATTCTCATGGCCGATATTATTAAAAGCAAAGAAAGAAAGTCTGATAAATTAATAATAAATTTTAAAAATCTTACCAGTGATATCAACCTTCAATATAAAACGTCTTTTCTTTCACCCAGCACGATCACTCTTGGAGATGAATTTCAGGCAATTGTTCGATCACTAAAAAACAGCGTGGAGGTGATAATTGCATTTGAAGAAAAGATCATCCAGGAAAAGCACGATTTCAAATTGCGCTATGTTCTGCATTATGGAACGATTGATACTCCTATAAATAGGAACTTTGCCTATGGCATGCTTGGCCCAGGTCTTTCCGAAGCTCGAGATCGTTTAGAAATCCTGAAAAATCAGAGTCATCGATTTTTCTTTTCCCTTGGCAATAAATTGCTTGAAGATAAAATGAACTTTGCTTTTATTTTATATCAATCATTCGTTGACAGTTGGAAAGCGGATAATTTCCCCCTCGTAACTGAATTTCTAAAAGAAGAGGATTATAAAAAAGTGGCTAAAAAGCTTAAAAAGGACAAATCATTAATGTGGAGGAGAAAAAAGACCTTAAAAATAAATGAATACATGGCGGCAAAAAATATGATTTTACTCCAGGCTGAATCAACATGAATTCGCTTATTGCTTTTTTTATTATATTTATATCCGGCGAAGCCATTTCTTTCTTTATTTTTAAGAGCATGAATTTTCTTCTTCTTAATGCCTGGGAATTTCGGATCAGCCTCTCTGTGGTGAAAGGCATAATTGAACGTCTCTTTTTATTTCTAGCGCTTGTCTATGGCCTGCCGCACGGCCTAATTGCCTTTGGCGCGATTAAAATCGGGACACGCATCCGCCCAGATGAAAAAATATCTAATGATTACTTTTTTATTGGAAATATGGTCTCTCTTACAATTAGCGTCGTTTACTTTGCGCTATGGAGAAGTGCTACTCGGTGAAAGATAGCTTTTAGCCATATCAATCAATGGGTATTTTATAAAAGTCTTTAAGTTTATTCTGATATATTCTATAATTCTTAATAATAATAGAAGTTAGACGATCATTTATTTTGATTGCTTCATCCTTTTTTAGTTTGTCGGATATACAAGACTCATCTAATCCTTCCGGAAATGCGCGCCCAGGCTCCTAGGGTTAGCCAGGGCGGCCTGGGTGATGAGCAGGGCCACCTGGATGCCGTGCCGCAGCGAAACAACGGCCTCGTCCATATGGGCTTCCCGGTAAAACTTTTCAATGCGGTGCTGGAGGTATTCCAGGTCGGCCTTGGCCCGCTCCAGCCGCTTTCGGGTCCGGATGATGCCGGCGTAATTCCACAGGGTGGACCGGATGGACAGCCAGTCCTGGTTGACCAGGGCCGGGTCGATCTCTTCTTCGTTGGGAGGGTAGTGCCAGGGCTGAATTTCGGACGGCTTATACGGCCGTTTGGCCGGAAAATGCTCGGCGATGTGCCGGCCGGCCCGAGTCCCCCACACCAGCCCCTCCAACAGCGAGGTCGAAGCCAAGCGATTGGCGCCGTGGAGGCCGGTGCAGGAGGCTTCTCCAACGGCATATAGACCCTCCAGCGAAGTCCTGCCCCACAGGTCGGCCAGGACGCCGCCGCAGCAGTAGTGGGCGGCCGGAACGACAGGGATGGGCTCCTTGGTGATATCGATCCCGTACTTAAGGCAGGTTCGGGCGATGTTGGGGAACCTCTTCTTGATGTTGATCTTGGCGTAGGAGGCCAGGTCAAGGAGCACGTAGCTGGAATTGGTCTGAGTCATCTCCTCATAAATGGCCCGGGTGACCTCATCGCGGGGGGCCAGGTCCCGGCGGTCGCTGTACTTCTCCATG
>Ga0315293_10003318_pt1 | contig 15500 bp, 16 predicted proteins | sample YL17G13_20_MG_FD_203071 | JGI IMG/M metagenome (GOLD analysis project Ga0315293, IMG submission 203071) | Sediment microbial communities from Yellowstone Lake, YNP, Wyoming, USA - YL17G13_20 | ecosystem: Environmental > Aquatic > Freshwater > Lake > Sediment | place: USA: Wyoming | collected...
TTAAAAACTAAATTCTCTAAACCCAAAACCGAGATCCCGAAACAAGTTCGGGATGACAAAAGAAGAAGGCCAATCCCCTGTTGGCATGCTGAACTCGTTTCAGCATCTGATCAGGTTTTTTCTGCCTTTAGCAGACACACCTTTCATCCCCGTCCACTCGGTTTCGAGTCGCAACGACAGGACGGGGTTTCCAGGTGCGCTCTTAATAAATAGCGCCCCTTTTATCGGAAATTCTTGTCGAATAAATCGCCAAGATTGTCGAAGCGGATTGGAACCCAATGATAATCTGACTCTGTCCGTTGCAATGCTGCTAAGCTATTGAATTTCCATTATTCCTTGGTTGGAATCTTCGATGTCACAATTATTAAATCGAAAAGAAACATTTTCTCCTCTTATACCCATCGACAAGTCTTTCCTTTTCTAAATTAAATCTTCGGAAATCAATTTTACAAAAGCTAAATTTATTCAATTGTCAAAAATAGTTGAACCCATTGAAAATTCTTAATAAATCACCATCCAAAAAGTAATGAACAACATCACACAACTTCTAAAAAATGAATTGGCACAGTCCTTGCTGTAATTATAAGGCAATGATTAAATTAATAGGAAAGGAGGTGAAGAAGATGAAAAAGACAATTGTTTTATTAGGACTGGTGGCACTCATGGTTTTAGGTGTAACCTATGTTTACGCTCAAGGACCGGGCATGGGTCCTGGACATAGAGGAATGCACGAATCTTGGAGTCATGGAAAAGATTATCCTTCGACTCCAGAGCAGAAGACCAAATTCCAAGAATTGGGCCGAAAGTTCAGAGAGGAAAATGCAAAACTGATCGGTGCAATCGTGACCAAGAGGCTGGAGCTTCAGTCTTTATGGACTGATCCCAAAGCTGATTCCAAGGCGATTCTCGATAAGGAGAAAGAATTGAGAGACCTTCAAAATCAGATGAGGGATAAAGCTGTCCAAATGAGGTTGGAGGCTCGAAAGTTCCTCACACCTGAACAGATTGCTGGTTTTGGACCCGGTTGTGGAATGGGTCCTGGTTTTGGTCGTGGCCACATGATGGGCCAAGGAATGGGAATGGGTCGTGGTTTTGGAATGATGCAGTAACCTCAATCCTCCTCTACCCTAATAAAAGGGGAAGGAATGAAATGCCTTCCCCTTTTATTTTTGACCCATTCAACAGCACTCAAGCCCCCCTCTTCAGGACGAGAAGGAATGCACCCCTCAGGGTCAAACCTGAGCCCTCGGCCGGAGCTCTGGCCCAAGGCAAAGCCCAGCATTTATGCTGAGGAGAGTCGAAGGTTTGACTTTTTAAAATCATTTCGATATGTTTTAAAATGAATGAATAGGATATGAAATCCCTTTGTTTTGGGATTGGATCACTGGCGAGGAACCATGAGGATTAAAATGCAACCGCTCATTTTCTGTCTTCTTTTTATCCTCACTGCCTCTCTTTCCTTTTCGCAACCGGCAGGAAAGGGAATGAAAAAGTGGAGGGGAGAAGGTCCGTGCTGGAGAGCCTCAGAGCTCGATCTTTCCCAAGAACAGAGGAAGGGGCTTGATCTTTTACAGCAGATCTACTTCCGAGACGCTCAACTTCTTCGAATTCAGCTTTTTACAAAGCGTCTTGAACTTCGTGAATTACTCACCAATTCATCGGTGAGAACTGAAACCATTCGTGGAAAAACGTTAGAGATCGTTGAACTCCAGTCCAAACAGGAGGAGAAGGCCATCGAATATCTGATCAAGATCAGAAACCTTCTAAGCCCTGAACAATTGAAAGCCTGGTGTCCGGAGCAGGAGTTTCTTTTCTTTCGACAGATGATGCATGGAATTGGCCCGATGGGATCCATGTTTCCTAAATAGATTTTTCCTCAACGGAGTGATCCAGGGAGGAAAAAGGACGGGGTCTATTTTGTTCAAGCATGAGAATAAGATAAAGAGAAGCTTCTCCCCCATCTACCTGGGGATCTTCTCTGGAATTATTCTCATCATCCTTATCATCAATGGACTTTTAGAAATCAATCGAACCAAAAATGGATTCTATCAATTGTTGAAAAGAGAGGCGATCGTTCTCATTCAACACTTCGAAAAAAATATCCAAGAAACCCTCACCTCCCTCCGATGGATGGAAAGTGGACCCGGGAAACATTCCATCAATCCTACTGTTTCAGGACTCTTTTTCGGCCTGGAGGATTCCATTGCTGAATACCTTCTCGAGGCCATCCATAGGATGGATCAACTCGACAGAGAAAAACCCTTAAATCCCCCTGACCTCCAAACCCTCATTGACCAATTTCACATCGCTTCGATCGAAATCTACGACTCCAAGGGAAGCCTGCTCAGGGGCTGGCCTACTCCCTTTTCTTCTCCTGAAAAAAAACTTCTTCTTCAAGAACTGATCGAGAAGAAACGTCCAGTGGCCATTGACCTTTTTAGCAAACCTCTTTCCGAGGAGCACTTGTTCTCGATTGCCATCTGGAGGAGGGTGAATCCAGGAATCATCGCTCTCTACCTCAATGGAGAACAGATGAAAAGGCTTCTCCAGCAGTTCGCCATTCAAGGGGCGATCTCCGATATCGGTCTCAGAGAGGGTATCCTCTATATCTCTATTCAGGATATTTCTCTCAACATCCTCGCCCATACGGATCCAACCCTCGTTGGAAGGAGAGAGGAAGATCCTTTTTTAAAAAGTTCTCTTCAAAGTAACCAAATACTCTCTCGGCACTATCAGTCCGCCAAAGGAAAGGAAATTTTTGAAGTGCTAAAGTCCTTCTCTCTGAAGGATAAAACCATGGGGCTGATCCGGATTGGATACTCCGCAAAAGAAATCCATCCTGTCCTCAGCCAGATCAAGAAGAATGTCGCCCTCTCGATCCTCTTCTTCCTCATCTTAGGGGTTTCAGCCATCACTCTGATTTGGGTGAACCAGAACCGGCATCTTAGAAAAATGAAAGAGATGGAGGATCGGATCCAACTGGCAGAGAGACTTTCGTCCCTTGGCCACTTAGCCGCGGGAGTCGCCCATGAGATTCGAAATCCTCTCAATGCCATGGGCATGGGCCTCCAGAGGCTCAAAAGAGAATTTCTTCCTCAGAATGAATCGAAAAAGGAAGAGTATATCTCCTTTATGGAGTTGATCCTTAAGGAGGTTAGAAGGGTCAATGAAATCATCGAACAGTTTCTGACCCTCTCCAGACCTTTTCAACTCAACCTGAGGGAATCTTCCCTCCAAGATCTTCTGAAAAATTTGGTTACCTTTTTCCAGGAAGAGGCTTCTTCTCTGGGGATCACCCTTCAGGCAGAGATTCCTTCAGTTCTGCCTCTCATCAAAATGGATCCTGAAAGGTTGACACAGGCATTTATCAATATTATGAAGAATGGAATGCAGGCCATGGGACAAGGAGGGAACCTTCGTATTGAAACCAAATCATTAAAGGAGGGCGTGGAGGTAATCATTTCAGATTCAGGTCCTGGGATTATACCGGAACAGATGGAGAAGATCTTCAATTATTACTATACGACGAAAGAGAAAGGAGTGGGATTGGGGCTTCCCATTGCCCATCGAATTATCGAAGCCCATGGTGGCCAATTGAAAATAGAAAGTCGAGTTGGGTCCGGAACAAAAGTAATAGTGATGCTTCCGACATAAGAAAGTAACTCACCAAATATTTCCCCTCCCCTGGCGGGAGGGGATGGAGGGGAGGGGGAAAGAGGCATGTCACCCTCACCCCAACCCTCTCCCATCAAGGGAGAGGGGGAAACATGTGAGATGGAGAAGGCAAAAATACTCATTGCTGAGGACGAAAAAACCCAAAGGGACCTATTAGAAGGGTTTTTAAAAAAGGAAGGTTTCTCTGTCGAGGCCGTAGCCAATGGCAGGGAGGCTCTTCAGAAACTTCAAGGGAATTTTTTCGATATCGCTTTGATCGACTATAAAATGCCCGAATTCGATGGCCTGCAAACGCTCCAGGAGATTCGAAAGCATTATCCAGACCTTCCTGTCGTCATGATGACCGCCTATGGAACAGTGGAGACAGCCGTGGCCTCGATGAAAGAAGGGGCTCTCGACTATCTCACCAAACCCATCGATTTGGATGAACTCTTCCTCATGCTTCAAAAAGTGATCGAGAGGTCGAACCTTATCAGAGAGAATACGGAACTGAAAGTCCAACTTCAGGAGCGCTATGCGTTTACCCAGATTGCCTATGGAAGTCCAAAGATGGAGGAAGTCATGGGACTGGTGGCTCGGGTAGCACCCAGCCAAGCCACTGTCCTCATCCTAGGGGAGAGTGGAACAGGAAAAGAACTGATCGCCAATGCCATTCATTATGCAAGTCCTCGCTCCGGAAAGCCCTGGGTGAAGGTGAGTTGTGCGGCAATCCCCGAAACCCTTCTTGAAAGTGAACTCTTCGGTCATGAGAAAGGAGCTTTCACCGGGGCTACCCAGAGAAGGATAGGCCGATTTGAAGAGGCAGACAGCGGTTCCATCTTTCTCGATGAGATTGGAGACCTCTCACCAAGCACCCAAGTGAAACTTCTGAGGGTCTTACAGGACAAAGAATTTCAACGGCTGGGATCAAACCTCGGTCTCAAGACCGATGTGAGGGTGATCACGGCCACCCATCGAAATCTCGAGGAGGCAATTAAGACAGGACTCTTTAGAGAGGATCTCTACTATCGACTCAATGTGATCTCGATCACCCTCCCTCCTTTGAGAGAGAGGAGAGAGGATATTCCCCTTTTAATCGACTATTTTTTAAAAAAATATTCGAAAGAGAATCAGAAATCAATTTCCGATATTTCTAAAGAGGCAAGGGCCCTTCTCCTCCGTTACGCTTATCCCGGAAACGTCAGAGAACTGGAGAACCTTATTGAACGGGCAGTGGTTCTTTGCCGCGGAGAGATCATCACCACTCAAGATCTTCCTTTTCATCTTAAAGATGAGAAATCTGAGAAGCTATGGGAATCTCTTAAAAAAGAAAAGAGTCTACCCGAATCTTTGGGGGAGATTGAAAGAGACTCCATCCTCAAGGCCCTCCATCAACATCAGGGGGTTCAGACAAAGGCCGCTGAGAGCCTTGGCATCAGTGAGAGGGTGCTCCGATATAAAATGAAGAAGTACCGGATCCGGTTTGACGAAGAGAAAGAATAAGATGCCAAGGGAATGGTTTAAGAAGAGTTGAGAGTGATGAGTTAAAAGTTTAAAATTTAGAGTTAAGGCCCTAAGACGCAATGACTCTATTAGAAGTTCAGACTTTTCAAAAGGAGTGACGAGGAACTAAAATGACCTATTACCGCTACCGTTTCTCATTCGGGTATGGTTTGACACCTGTTGTTAAAAATCTAATGATCATCATGGGGATAGTCTTTCTCCTCCAGATGTTTATCACCAGATGGATTGATTTCTACTTCGGTTTGATTCCCCTCATGGTTTGGAAGAAATATTTTCTATGGCAGCTTTTTACTTACATTTTTCTTCACGGAGGATTCTCTCACATCCTTTTCAATCTCTTGGCCCTTTGGATGTTCGGCGGAGAATTAGAAAATTACTGGGGATCGAAAAAATTCCTTTTTTATTTCCTCTTCTGCGGAATCGGTGCAGGGATTTGTACTGTTGTTTTTACTCCCTATCAATTCATCCCTGTGATTGGTGCCTCCGGAGCCATCTATGGAATCCTTCTCGCCTTTGCCTGGCTCTTCCCCAATCGCCCCATCTTAATCTATTTCCTTTTCCCAATACCCGCCAAATACTTTGTAATCATCTTCGGTCTCATCGAACTCCTCTCTTCCATGGAAGGAACCGGGGGAGGCGTTGCACACCTCACCCATTTGGGTGGTCTTGTCTTCGGTTTCTTCTATTTGACCTATCCAATGATCCGGCAAAAAATTCGCCGTGAATATTTTAAACGGAAGTGGTCTCAAAGAGGCCCAGGTGATAAAAATTACTACCATTAAATGCAATAAATGGATTTTTAACTCTTGGCTCTGCTTTGGAACCAAACAGCATGAAATTCCAAATCACAAATCTCAAATTTCAAATAATTTCCAAATGTCAAATCACCAAAACGATTTCGTTTGAGATTTGAAATTTTGGTCATTGGAATTTGTTTGGGATTTGGTGCCTGCCTGCCTGCCGGTAGGCAGGGTATTTGGTGCTTAACTGGATGGGTCTTTCAAATTCCGCAATCCGCAATCCGCAATCCGAAATCCTGAAAGGGCTTTACGTTGGTACCAGTGGCTACAATTATCCTCATTGGTGGAATGGAATCTTTTATTCCTCTGACCTTCCCCAGAAAAAGTGGCTCGAGTTTTACGCCGAATATTTTGACACGGTAGAATTGAATGTCTCCTTTTATCGCCTTCCAAGAAAAGAAGTTTTTAAAAGCTGGTATAAACGGACACCGAAAAAGTTTGTCTTTGCTGTCAAGGGAAGCCGGTTCATCACCCACATCAAACGATTAAAGGGTTGCAGAGAACCCCTTTCCCTTCTTTTAGACCATGCATCACCGCTGAAAGAAAAATTGGGAGTGGTGCTCTGGCAACTTCCCCCGCGATTCAAATTCCAAAAAGAGAGGTTCGAGGAATTCTGTGTCCTTCTCTCAACCCTCCCTCGTTCTAAACTTCATCGACATGCCTTTGAGTTCAGAGATGAATCCTGGTTCTGCAACGAGGCTTTTCGGATACTGGAAGAATTTCATTTTGCCTTTTGCATCGCCCATGGTTCAGGCCTTCCTTTTATAGAAAAAATAACCTCCAACTTTATCTACCTCCGCCTTCACGGTGGTGAGGTGCTCTATGGTTCTAATTATTCGGATAAGGAATTAAAACAATGGGCAGGAAAAATCCAAGATTGGAGAAAAAAAGAAAAGACCGTATTCGTTTATTTCAACAATGATGTTTACGGTTTCGCTGTCAAAAACGCCCTGACCCTGAAAAAATTGGTTTCCCAAGATCAAACCAACCCCTAAAATTTCCCCTAAAATTTCTACTTGCAAATAATTGAAATTTATGATAGTTGATGAATTCGTAAAAAGTCATATTCCGTATGTCGTTCATGCTTCGACAAAGCCTGTGCTGAGCGAACCGTCTACCCTTCGACAGGCTCAGGGCGAACGGTGGGTCGAAGCGCTCAGCACGAACGGAATATCAATAGGTTATCCCGCGCTTCGCGGGATTCACCCTGAGCCGTGAGCCTGTCGAACGGTCGAAGGGTGATGCTGACTTTTTACGAGACCATCATAGTTAATAAATTTAGAAATTTGTGGAGCCCCACGGGCAGAGCCCATGGTTCCTAATCAACGCCCCTGTGGGGCGACATCCCGGCCAAAAGATGGCGCTTTCATCCACGGCCAAAGGCCGTGCCGAAACGCCTGCTTGCCGCAAGCAGGCGTTTCGGCACGCAGTCGTGGCTTTCTGCTGCCGGGGTAACAAGTCCTTAAAGAACTTAAAGAATATGTTATCCTTGGTTCCAAATCTCATTTCGAATATTTTGAAGGGTCCGCCCAGATCATCGAGGAGCACCCAGCATCTGATGCTGGCCGGGATCAACCAAACCATTTTTCTTAATAACTGGGGCGTCCCTGAGATCAAAATTAGTCTTGACCGGCTCCAGGGTTGCTATGAATTGGATTCACTCTCCTTAAATACCGAACCCAATGAGGAAGGTTCCCATACGGTCTGGATTTATGAAAAGAAGAATAGGATTTTCTTCTTCAAAAGAGGAAAACTCGCCTCTCATTTTAGATGGAGTGAATTCAGAGAGAAATGGAAAAAGCCGAAAGAAGAGACGGATTTTCGGACGCCTAGGAAATCCTCGACCCTCCTTGCCACAGCTCTCTCCCTTGTCGCTTAGGCAAGGTAGAGTTTCTCTGCCAATTGCTTTCCAGTTACTGTCCTAAAAACTTTTCCGATCAACTCCTCCACTTTTTTTCGGTCTTTTGAAATTCCTTCTTCCTCGATATTGACCAGCCAGTCTGCCTCAAAGAGAACCTGGAAGTTTAATTTTTCTTCTTCTCTTGGACTGTGATGATGACCAATGATGTCACAGATCTCGTCAATCATCTCTTTTTGGACACCCAATCTTTCTAAAATCTCCCTGGCAATGGCAGGCCCTTCCATCTCTTGATAATGGCCTGAATGGCTCCCATATTGCCTCTCCGCTTCATGGATCCCAATATCATGAAGATAGGCGACCCCCATTACGACCAGAGGATGCCCACCTTCCATCTTCAAAATCTGCTCCGCAACCCTGGCAACCTTGAGAGCATGATGGACCCGTTTAAAATCTGTTCCGAAATATTTTTTCATCTCCAGGGAGATTCTTTCCCTCAATAGATCCTTCTGCTCTGCTTTTTGCCTTTCTTTTACCTCTTCGGGCACTGTGCCAACACACTGTTCGGCATAGGGACACCACTGGGCGCAACCGAAATCCAATTTGGGATTGACGATTTCATGCCCGCAACGGCACTTGCGCCTGACCTCATCTTTGAAGAACTCAACCCTTCCCCCACATTTCGGACACTGGGTGTCAAAAATATCTCCCGGCTTCCAAAACCTCATATCCTGGCCTGGACACTTCATATTTTTTCTCCTTTTAAACTCTATTATTCCAACATATAAAAGAAATTTCATTGACTTACGTCAAAATTGATTTGATTTTCCTCTTTTTGAAACTCTAATATTAACGGTAAGATTCTACGATCATTTCGGACGAGAAAAATCATTCCGAAATTAGGCGATAATATTTTAACTTCTTGATTTCACACATCAAATTATAAAATTGGAGTTTGGTTTGTGGCATTCAAAGGCTTCGACCAACGTCGATCGGGATTTCGTGAGTTTTTTTCTCTTGCAAAATCCCAAATCATATGTTAACTCATTTTAGTTCAATTATTTTTGTCCAATGGAGGAGAAATGGAAGAAAAAAGGAGGGTTCGATGCCCACGGTGACGATGAAGGAGCTTCTTGAGGCTGGGGTTCATTTCGGCCATGAAACAAAACGTTGGGACCCCAAAATGAAACCTTATATCTTTGGGGCAAGAAATGGGATTTATATTATTGATCTCCAGAAAACCGTCCAACTTTTTAAGGAAACCCATCAATTCGTTCGGGATATCGTTGCCAAAGGGGAATATATCCTCTTCGTCGGGACAAAGAAACAGGCGCAGGAAACGATTTCTGAGCAGGCCACCCGCTGTGGAATGTTCTATGTCAATCATCGCTGGTTGGGAGGAATGATGACTAATTTCCAGACGATTAAGCGATCCATTGATCGATTGAATAAACTTGAGGCAATGAAGAATGAAGAGATTTACAATCTCCTTCCGAAAAAAGAGGTCTTGGAACTAGAGAAAGAGAGGAGTCGGTTGGAGAAATCCCTGGGGGGCATCAAAAATATGGATCGACTTCCTGGGGCCATCTTCGTCGTGGATCCTAAAAAGGAAAGGATTGCTGTGAGGGAAGCTCGAAAAATTGGTATCCCCTCCATCGGCATTGTCGATACCAATTGTAATCCCGAAGAATTGGATTACATCATTCCAGGAAATGATGATGCGATCCGCGCGATTTACCTGTTTGCCTCTAAAATTGCGGATGCGGTCATTGAGGGAAAACAGATTTATGAAAAACACCTCCAGATGGAGGGGGCCAAAGGAGAAAAAGAGAGGTCAGAAAAAGTCGAACCCCCAAAAGAGATACAGGTAGGAGAAGTGGCCGAGGGAGCGGAGGAGGAATAGGATCGAATGGAAATATCTGTTGAATTGGTAAAAGACTTAAGACAGAGGACAGGGGCCGGGGTCATCGACTGCAAAACAGCCCTTCAAGAGGCAAAGGGGAATATGGATGCAGCGATCGATTACCTCCGACGGAAAGGATTGGCCACTGCCGCAAAGAAGGCAGGTCGGATTGCGACCGATGGTCTCGTCTCCTCCTACATCCATGCTGGGGGAAAGATGGGAGTCCTGGTCGAGATCAACTGTGAAACCGATTTTGTGGCCAAGACAGAAGATTTTCAAACCTTTGTAAAAAATATCGCCATGCATATCGCCGCCGCCAATCCCCAATACATCAGAAGAGAAGAAATTCCAGAAGAGGTTTCAGAAAGGGAGAGGGAGATCTATCGAACTCAAGCCCTGGATGCAGGAAAACCTCAAAAGGTGATCGATAAAATTATCGAAGGCAAAATGGAGAGGTTCTACTCTGAGGTTTGTCTTTTGGAACAGACCTATGTCAGGGACTCCGATCTCACGATCAAGGAATTGCTTGAGGCCATGATCGCCAAGATCGGGGAGAACATTGCGATCCGTCGGTTTACAAGATTTCAACTGGGTGAAGGATTATCCTCCCAGTCATCACCACCTTGCTCCTCCTCGGTGAAGTAGACCCCGTTAGAAATTCCAGCGGGGCATTAAACCCTGCCGGAATTATTTAAAATGTAATCCCGCTATAGCGGGACCACAGAGCAGCGGGGCATTATTTCTAACGGGGTAGAGGAAGTTCCCTTCCCCGAAATATCAGGATCGAGCAGGGAAGTGAACCAATTGACATAAACGCTTGCTCCCCCATGAAAAGACCCCACTATAAAAGGATCCTCCTGAAGCTGAGCGGTGAGGTGTTAACCGGTGAGGGAGATTATGGAATCGATCCCGCTGTGATCCAGCAGATTGCTCAGGAGATCAAAGAGGTTAAAAATCTGGGGGTAGAAATAGCCATTGTCATTGGCGGAGGCAATATCTTTCGGGGGATGGCAGCCAGTTCAAAGGGAATGGACCGAGCCTCTGCAGATTACATGGGAATGCTGGCCACCGTCATGAACGGCATTGCTCTTCAGGATGCTCTGGAAAAGATTGATGTTCAAACGCGAGTCCAAACAGCCATAGAAATGCGGGAGGTTGCTGAGCCCTACATTCGAAGAAGGGCGATTCGCCATCTGGAAAAAGGCCGGGTGGTCATCTTCGCTGGGGGAACAGGAAATCCTTATTTCACCACCGATACCACGGCTTCACTTCGAGCCATGGAAATTGGGGCAGACGTCATTCTCAAGGCCACAAAGGTCGATGGCGTCTATGATGCAGATCCACTGCTTCATAAGCGTGCCCGCAAATATGATGAACTCACCTATCTCGATGTCCTCAAGAAACAATTAAAAGTCATGGATGCAACGGCTATTTCTCTTTGCATGGACCACCAGATTTCTATCATTGTCTTCAATTTGAAGAAAAAGGGAAATGTCAAACGGGTCGTTTTGGGAGAAAAGGTAGGAACGAAAGTGAGGGGATGAGCTATGGACGATAAAACCTATACCGAGTCAGTCGCCAAAATGGAAAAAACCCTTTCCTCCCTCAAGACGGATTTGAATAAGATCAGGACGGGGAGAGCTTCCCCGGCCCTTTTCGATGATATCCGAGTGGATTACTATGGGACGCCCACTCCACTTAACCAGATGGCCACATTGTCCGTCCCTGAATCCAGGCTCATCACCATTCAACCCTGGGATACCTCCATCATCGGTGAAATTGAAAAGGCTATCCTTAAATCAGAACTCGGGGTAACCCCAATGGGTGACGGGAAGATTATCCGCATCAACATCCCACGACTGACGGAGGAACGCCGAAAGGAACTGGTCAAGGTAGTAAAAAAGATGGCCGAAGGAGCAAAAGTGGCGATTCGAAACATTCGAAGGGAGGCTAACGAGCAGTGGAAGGGGTTGGAAAAAAACAAAAAGATTCCTCAGGACCAACTTCACCAGTTAATGGATAAGGTGCAAAAATCCACGGACCAATATATCGAGAAAGTGGATGGTGTTCTTGCCGCCAAAGAGAAAGAAATTTTAGAAATCTCTTAATATTATAAAGGGGGTGATGCCAGTGGCTTATGTGATTACGGAAGAATGTGTGGCCTGTGGGACCTGTGCAGAAGAATGCCCTGCTGAAGCCATTGAAGAAGGGGAACCCTATGTGATCAATGAAGAGAAATGTACCGAATGTGGAAGCTGCTTTGAAGTATGTCCTGTTGAAGCGATTGTAGAAAAATAAGACTCAAGGGGGAAGGAATCCTTCTGAACCTCTTCCCCTTTTTCCCTCCCTAAAATCTTTCCCTTCTACCAATCCTTTTCCATCAAACAATCCATGAATCATTCCATGAATCATGGATTGAAAATCAGTATGGTCAACGGTTCAAAAATACCTGCTGGTTCCAGTAACATTTGAAAACACTGGATTTTTTAAGCAGAAGCAGGTTGGACATTCTTGAACACATCTTGATTTCCCACTTTTTTCCCACTATTGATGACCAATTTCTCAATCATCTCTCTTTGATAACTCGTATCTGCACCTATGTAAAAATCAATAGTGGTCTTAACGTTTTTATGTCTTAGCTGGTCTTTGATTACCAACGTAGGCACACCCTTCCGATGCATTAGACTTGCTGTAGTGTGTCTCAGCTCTTTCCATGAATATTGTTTATTGTCAATTCCGAGCGACTTAAGAAGCTTCTTAAATGATGGGTAGATATGCCATTTTCCATAAGGTCTCCCATCTCTTTGACAAAATACCCACTCAGAGTGTTTAGGAAGGCATTGGAAGAGGTCTATCAGTTCCCTCTGCATCACAACCTTTTGTCCTCTCCCCGTGGAATCTTTCAAGGTCTTTGTGGAAGGTAAGTATATAACCCCATCCTTGAGGTCAACCTGCTTCCATTGAAGGCCCAATAACTCGGATTCACGAAGGCCTGTATAATAAGCTGTAAGTATTAAAAGCTTGAGCCTTTCGGGGGAAGCGTCTACTATCTTTTCCATCTGCTCCTCGGTGAAGAAGTTCCTTAACCCCTTTGGTTCAGGGTAGAAAAGACCACTCTTAGAGGTCTTGGGAAATGGACTCTCCTCCATGTATTCCCTGGATACTGCAAAGTTGAATAACCTCCTCAGTCCTGCTAAAACTCGGTTGACGTTTGAATGGGTGACCTCCTTGCCCCCTCTTTGCTTGGGAGTTACCTTTATTCGTTTGATAATGTTACTGTTGTGGCGAGCGGTGGAAAGGGAACAAACGAAATCCAGGGTATGCCGCCGAAGCAGTTTGCTCCAATCAATGGTCAGGTCTTTTTTAACAAGGCTACAAACGCCCCCTTTACCCACCGTCTTGGTAACGTTGGTACGACCCCTCTTCGATTCATAGCAGTCGAGGTGCTCACCTCCTCCGCGTCCCGGGGCATCCCGGCGACCCTGGATACCATACCTGGACACAAATTAGTGCTGGAAAATGATCTCATGAAGGTCTATCGCGTATCCGTCGATCCTAAACAGTCAACTGGCGTCCGTTCACGCACTTTGCCGTGGCTTAGGATGTCAGTTTCGCAGAGTACAATCTCCATCCAAGAACCGGGGAAAAACGCCGATACACTAGAGGCGAAACCTGGCGATTACCGCTGGCACGAAGGTGCCACCACGCAGTCGCTTGAGAATATTGGATCGACGTCGTACGAGGCAATAGAGATCGAGTTGAAGTAGCTCGCGGCCAATGCTATCTGACGATCCATCTTTAGTGGCGCGACACCCAACCACCCGGTCAACGCGGGCGCTGCGCCAGACAGCGGCGCAGCGCCGGTTACCGGCACGTTATGCTCTCTTTCAACCCGTAATCATTTAATCTTACCATTTTTCATTTTGCTGACTTGTAGGTGAAGCTTTCACTGTTCTCTTCTCACTTAAGAATCATCTCGCTCTGATAAATTCCTTGATCATCAATAAGAGATTTGTTATGAAAGCTATCGGGAGGGAATGAAAAAGATGGCATCGCTGAAAGAAAAAATTCGGGTCGCCTCAGGCGAAGGGATGGCTGATCTTCTGATCAAAAACGGAAGGGTGGTGGATGTCTTCTCAGGTCAGATCGAAAAAAAGGATGTGGCCATTTTCGGAGGGGTGATCGTAGGTTTCGGAGATTATCAAGCCAGAAAGACCATCGATGTAAAGGGTGATTTTCTCTGTCCGGGCTTGATTGACGGTCATGTCCACATTGAATCGAGCATGGTGACCATCCCTGAATTCGCTCGAGCTGTCCTTCCTAACGGAACCACCACTGTAGTCATCGACCCTCATGAGATTGCCAATGTCCTCGGTCGGGAGGGCATCCAATTCATGGCGGAATCGGCGAGAGGCGTTCCCTTAAATGTTTTCATCATGCTCCCCTCCTGTGTCCCCGCTACCCATATGGAAACATCTGGAGCTACCCTCAAGGCAAACGATTTAGAACCTCTGTTTAAAGAACCCTGGGCCATTGGATTAGCAGAAATGATGAACTTCCCAGGCGTCATCTTCAGGAATCCAGATGTCCTCAAGAAAATTGAGATGGCAAAGGGAAAACGAATTGATGGCCATGCCCCCATGGTTTCGGGAAAAGAGCTTTATGCTTATCTCACCGCAGGAATTCGTTCTGACCATGAATGTACCACTCCCAAAGAGGCGAAAGAGAAATTGAAAAATGGGATGTGGATAATGATCAGAGAAGGAACGACCGCAAGAAATCTCAGAAGTCTCATCCCCCTTGTCCACCCCAAGAATTCGAGACGCTTTCTCTTTGTCACCGATGACCGTCATCCAAAAGAACTTCTCGAAGAGGGTCATATCAATTCCATGGTCAGGCAGGCGATCCGATGGGGAATTGACCCCATCTTGGCTATTCAAATGGCAACACTCAATACTGCAGAATATTTCAGGCTCGATGACCTCGGAGCCATCGCTCCGAGTTATCGGGCTGACATCGTCAGCTTCGATCATCTGGGACGATTTCAAATTAAGAAGGTCTTTAAAGATGGGGTAATAGTTGCTGATGAGGGTAAAATGCTTTCTCCTCCCATCCGAAAAAGGAAGAGTCCCAAAGTCAAGGGATCTGTTCGAATCAAGCCTCTTAAAAAGGAGGTCTTTCTTCTTCGAAGTAATCAGCCCCTCACCAAAGTCATTCAACTGATACCAGATCAAATTATCACGAAGAAGGTAATGAAGAAAATTTTCTTGAAAGAGGGAGTGGCCCATCCCAATATCAAAGAGGATATTCTTAAGATTGTGGTGGTTGAACGGCATAAAGCCACAGGGAATATTGGGATTGGTTTTGTCCAGGGGTTTGGCATAAAGAAAGGGGCGATCGGTTCGTCCGTGGCTCACGATTCACATAACCTCGTCATTGTGGGAACCAATGACCAGGATATTTTGAAAGCCGCAGAAGCCATTCAAACGATGAGGGGGGGCTTGGTTGCTGTTTTGGATGGGAGGGTGTTAGCTTCTCTTCCCTTGCCCATTGCGGGTCTGATGTCAGAAGCCTCCGTTGCCCAAGTCAACCTTGAGTTAGAAACCCTCCATCGTGCAGCGAAAACCCTTGGATGCAAAATCCCAGGCCCCTTTATGACACTTTCCTTCTTATCGCTGCCAGTCATTCCTGAATTAAAAATCACTGATAAAGGTCTGGTCGATGTGAACCAGTTTAAGCTTGTTCCTTTATTTGGAGAAGA
>Ga0315293_10003319_pt1 | contig 15499 bp, 10 predicted proteins | sample YL17G13_20_MG_FD_203071 | JGI IMG/M metagenome (GOLD analysis project Ga0315293, IMG submission 203071) | Sediment microbial communities from Yellowstone Lake, YNP, Wyoming, USA - YL17G13_20 | ecosystem: Environmental > Aquatic > Freshwater > Lake > Sediment | place: USA: Wyoming | collected...
TAACTGACAACATTCGTCTGATATCGCGTATTCAGATGAAGTGTCAGCGTAGACGTTTATTCACAGGGTAGTGTCAAGATTCTTTCGCACTTTCTGTAACAGGTAGTCCCCGCGCCGGTCGGGCCTGGGTCGGCCGGAGCCCCGGCGCGCCGGGACGACGTCGGGTCCGCCCGTGCTGCCGACTCCAAAAAAATACGGAGCCGGATCGGCCCCGTGCCGATCCGGCTCCCTGCCCGACTGCCAACGTCCTGCGATCCGAACCTCCTAATGAGGGCCCAGCCCCGATGGCTAGAGCCCGAGTTCCTCCATCAAGCGCCGCACGGTCCCGTCCACCCGCTCCGGCGTTTCAAACCGGCCTTCCGCGATGAGTTCTCGCATCTGCTGGACCTTCTCGAACCGGATATCAGGCATCCGGCTGATTCGCTCCAGGAGGCGCAGCGTCTCCGCCATGTCCGGCGTACTGCCCATCGGTGGGGGCGTGGTCTGGCTGCAGGGTGTTTCCTCGTGGACCTGCCGCAACAGTTTCCGACGGCCTTCATTCATCTGGCGCTCCCGTTCGTGCCTACGATTCCCGGTTTCGTTCGAGGCGTGGGTCAGCCAACGATGTTCCGGGCGCTGCCTCTTCGGTGCGTCTTTGGATGCGTGTCTCGCTGATGCGCGCTCCGTCCATCCTATCGGCGTGCAGAATGGGCGACTTGAGGCACGTGCAGAGATGCGGCGAAATGGCGCAAGCCATTGTGCAATAAGGTGTTAACAGGGTTTCTCTTGGCGTTTGAGGCAGATTCTCACAGGAATTTTTTGGCCATAATGCGCCCTATCCCGTTCGCCGGTCTTTCTAAGTTCCCCAGTTTAACATCGGGCCTTCTTGGCTCGTGAAAAACACGGTTTCGCCAATGTCTTGAATCAAGACTGGCGATTCAGTAGGATGGGCCGCCTGGAACCTCATGCGAGGTGTTCGGATGCGCGTTGGGCAAATGAGCCACCTGACAGTGACCGCAGCGGCGCTGCTGGTCTTCCTGGCGACGGGTGTGGCTTCGGCCGCCGGTGCCGGGTGGCCCGTGAGCAAGCAGGGCGGCGATCTGGTCGTCGAGACCCCCCACTACCGCGTCCGGACGGACCTCGGGCCCGACGTGGGCCAGACCGTGGCAAGCCACCAGGAAGCCCTTTATGCCGAACTCTATCGCCGCATGGGCAACATCAAGAAACCCAAAGCCGTTCAGCGGTTCGAGGTCCTGGTCCTTTCCACCCAGGAGCGGTACCTCCGCGAGATGGGCGATGCCGCCAAGGGATCTCGCGGCATTTTCATGTCCGGACGCGACGTCCTGGCCTGCTGGGGATCTGCCAATGAACTGGACCTTGTCCTCTCGACGCTGCGGCACGAGGGGACGCACCAGTTCGTCGCCCACTTCATCGGCCACGAATGCCCCATGTGGCTGAACGAGGGTCTGGCCACCTTTTTCGAGCAGGGCGAGTTTCTGCGGGGCGGGCTCCAGGTCGGACAGGTGGTGCCTTGGCGTGTTGCAGCCCTTCGCCAGGCCATCGAGAAAGGCCAACTCATCCCCGTTGGCCGCATGCTCGTCCTCACGAACCAGGAATGGCTCGGGGCCGTCCATTCCGGCGGGGCCCCCGCCTCCCTTCAATACCACGAGGCCTGGGCCATGGTCCACTTCCTGGCCTTCGGCGGGAACCAGAAGTACCGTGCCGCCTTCCTCCAATTCATCTACTACATCGCCCGAGGCGAGAATGCCACCCAGGCCTGGGAGCGGACCTTCGGCGCGAACTACCAGGCCTTCGAGGACCGCTGGCGCGAGTATGTCGAAACCCTTCAGCCCGATGCCCAACTGGATTGCAAGTCGCACCTGCGAGGCCTCGGCCTCCTGCTCCTGCGGGTGGCGGACAAGACCGACGTCGTCAAGGACATGGCGACCTTCCGCCAGGCGGCCATCGAGGGCCGGCTCGGCAACTGGACCTTGAAATCCAGCGACGGCGCCCTCGTTTCGAGCGACGACCGCGACAAAGTCGCCGCCCTCTTCAAGTGCCCCCAGGGCAATCGCCCCGACGCCGACACCAGTTACGAACTGGTGCCCGACCCGGCCGGGGGAACCCCCGTCGTGCGGTGCCGGCACCACGCCGGCATCGTCCTGGAAACTCAGTATGTGAAAGACCCCGAGAGCGGTAGAATGGACGTCACGGTGGTGGCCCGCCCGGCCGCATCGGTCCGGTGACGGTCCCCGCCGGCGAGGAGAAGGCCATGATAGACGGTGTGAAAGTAACCCCCCTGAACCCCATTCCCGACGAGCGCGGACGCCTCATGGAAATCTTCCGCTCCGACGAACCGGACTTCGAAAAGTTCGGCCAAGTGTATCTGACGACCGCCTATCCCGGCGTCGTCAAGGCCTGGCACTACCACAAGAAGCAGACCGACCACTTCGTCTGCGTCCAGGGCATGATGAAGGTCGTACTCTACGACGGCCGCGAAGGTTCGCCTACCCGCGGCGAAGTCAACGAGTTCTTCATGGGCGTCTGGAACCCGGTGCGCCTGCGAATCCCCAAGGGCGTTTACCACGGCTTCAAGTGCATTTCCTCCGGCGAGGCGATCATCATCAACACGCCCACCGAGGCCTACAACCGCCAGTCGCCCGACGAATACCGCCTGCCCGCCCACACCGATGAGATCCCCTACGATTGGTCCCGCGAGGACCGGTAACCGCAACGCGGAAGGCGGAACAATTTAGCCGCCGGCCTTGGCCGGCGCGTTTTTGACTCGCGGCGGGTCACGTTCGGAACCGCCGACGCTTACACTTACGACGACCGGCGATTGTGGATAACTTTTTTGCGCGAGTTTTGGGGGGTATTTTTGGGCGGTTTTTTGGAACCCATAGGCCCTGGCGCTAGCGCCAGGGCAGATTTTTCGGCGGACGGGGTGCTTTTGGTAAGATGGGCTATTGGTTTTTTGCCGTTTTTTACCCCCTTTTTGCACGTTTTTGATCGGTTTTTACCGGTTTTTGTGCCCTATTTCGCACTTTTTTCATCCATGCCATGTGCATACCTTTATGTTAATAACTTTTTTCCCGCGTCTTTGGCATGCCGTTTGCTAAAGGGTGGGTGAACCGCAAAGTGCGCAAAGGGCGCAAAGGGAGGATTGAGGGACTGAGAGTGCCTGCGGTCGAGCCACCCTGGCACGGCCACTAGCCGTGCCGTGGCCGGCGGCAGGCTCGCCCTGCCAGGGAGTGCCTGAGGGACGGCGTTTTCGCCCGCCCCCAAAGGGGTCCAGAGGGAACAGGGACACAGGCGGGTAAAATTGCGGCCCTCCTTCGCCCGCCGAGGCGGGCTACGGCGGGTCTACGCTGCGCTCCGACAGGCGGGGGGAAAAGAAGGATGGGAGCGTCCGAGGGCCTTTGAGGGACGAAATGATTTGTATGGTGTCAATGCACGAGGATGCCCCGGACCAATATCACTGTTTGAACTATCGCGAGAATCAAGATGGCCACGGTCATCGCAATCATCACCCATCCCTGCCTACGTATTCTCTCGGCAACGGCTTCCTGCCTCACAACAGACCTGAAGGCCAACCATGCGGAACTGCGCTGCAATTCTCCGTACGGCACACCAGTGTCCACATTTTCGCCATCAAAACGCGCCACCTTCTCCGCAGACTTGGCGAGTACTTCGAGATATGTCTTGTCGATTTTGGAGTAGTCTTCTTCCATCGGTACACTCCTCTTTCTTCTTGCTTTAGTCCGCACTGATGGCCAAGCATGTAGGCCGGGATTCCGGGAGAATACCTACCTCGGTCTTCGCCCGGGCTTCGGCCTGTGCCGGCCGTTCCATCCCGATAGGCTAATCCGACCGGACGCGCCGGTCAAGGCCAATTAAGTATCATGCCCCCGAACCCCCGTAAATCATGCGCGCCAAGGCTTGACCGGCCGCGTGCCGAGGATCATTTCTTCCACTTCCTGGGCGACATCGGCAGAAAGTTTTGCGGCGGTTTGCCGCTCGCGGGCGATTTCGGCCTTGCCCTCTGCAATCTTGCCCATGATTGCTTTCTGAATCGCCAGCGGCGGAAGGCAGATTTGAAGACTTCGCAACTCCATACTGTTTACGTTGGCCTGCCCGATGATTTGACGGCTCAGGGCGTCGATTTGCTGTCTGCCCAAGGGTGAATTAATAAAGGTAGCCAAGTAATCAGGATTCGCCCGTTTTTCGTCGGGGTGGACGCGAATCAGATAGGAAGCGAAAACGAATTCGCTTGCTTCATGGAAAACGGCGCACTTGCCCACAAGTTCCCTGCTATTTGTCCTGTTGAATAGAATGTCGCCGTCCTTCAGGAGAAGACCCGCCCGTTCTTTCGGGGACAATGCAACGTGCTTCAAATCGCCAAGCCTTAATTTGCCGTCAAATATGTTGTTCATGCGGATAACCGGCGTGCCTTTGCTGGCAGTGTTCGCCTTCTGGCTCGTTCCGTATTGAACCATTGCAAGGATGCTTCCCAAATCCACAACGGGATACTTGCCGCGCGTTAGGTCGATGCTGTTCAAGGCGGCCTGATTGTAACTCACGCTCCAGCGCAAGAAGTCTTTCCACCAGACAGCGAATGCCTTGGGCGTATCTGCCTTCTTCGGCGGTTCAAGCCCGAGGGCCTTCAAGAAGCCGGCCAGAATATCCTCCTGAATCTTGGCGACGGCGTGCCGGGCCTTTTGCGTGGCGTCTTGCCCTTCGCGCCAGCGCCGGACGATGGCGCGCTGCACGGGCAGCGGGGGAAGGGGTACTTTGATTTCCTCAAGGTCCGAAGGCTGTACGCGCTTGCGCCCGCTCGCCCCGCTTATCATGCTGTTGATCTTCTGACGGAAAGCGGACGTGCGAAAGAGCAGTTTGACGTATTCGGACAAAGCCACGTCAACCACTACGCGGTAAACCGGGTACTCGGCGCTTACCGCAACCGTGGGCATGGAGGGGGGGACAATTCCGATTGCCCCATTCCGTACGTCAATCTTGGAATACACCATGTCGCCAGCCTGGGCATAAAACAACTTGCCCTTGAATCCGCTTTTGCCGTCAAGGTTGCGCGGTTCCATTTCCCCGTCGAAATGCAACGTCAGCAACCGCAAGTCCGCAAATTCAATTTTGGCGCGGTCAACAACCTCGAAGCGTCTTTCCAAGGCAGCGGCCAAGGGACGTATCACGTCGGCGGGCCACTTCCAGCCCACCTCGAAGAAGGATGATACGCTCCAACGGTCCAAGTCCTTGAACCAGACAGCAAAAGCCCTGGGGTTGGCGGGGGCGGTGATCATGCATGCTCCCGCAAGTAGGTTTCGGGATTAGCGCGGAAGGCGTGGTACAGCGCCAGGGCGGTTGTGTCGGGCGTCATGCCCGACGGCAAGCCCAATTTTGGGTCCTCGTAGAGTTCCGTTGTGTCCGGTTCGCCCGTGGCGGTAATGCCGACGCGCTGGGCTTCGTACAGGAAGACCGGGTAGGCGAAGCGCTCTTTCAGCAGCGCCAGGCTTTCCGCCCGGATACGGTCTTCCATGTCGCGCTGATATTGTACAAGGGCGGCCTTGGCTTCCTTGTGCTTCTTTGCATCCTTGGCAACTTTCGCCGCGCCGATTTCGGCTTCCAGGCGGGCAGTTTTCTTTTGGATTTCGGCGGCGTACCTGGCGCGGGTTTCCTTGTCGGCGGCAGCCTTCTTGCGGTCGTAATCGGAATTCTCTTTTCTCGTGTACTTCTGCATGAACAGCAGCGACGCCTTGACGCTCGCTCCGGATGAAACGAAGGTGTCCTGCGGCAGGCTCACCACGGCCTGGATAAAGGCGCGGTCCTCGCAGAACTCGCGGACGTACGCGAGGGAGGGGTTATTAAAGACCCCTTCGGGAAGGACGATGGCCATCCTGCCGCCGGGCTTCAAGAGTTCAAGGCATCGTTCGATGAAGAGGATTTCGGTCTTGACCTTCCCCACTTTGCTAGTGGCGCGGGCCTTGGGCAGTTCAAACAGGGCTGCAATAGGCTTGCCCTTTGCGGCGCGGACGCGGGCTTGGGCTTCGCGGTAAGCGTCTCCGAATTCTTCGAGGTATTCGCGCTCTGCGTCGCGGGACACGGCGACTTGCTCGTCCGTCACAACGTCCGAAGGTTCGACGCTCGCCCCGAAGGGCGGATTGGTCAAGATGATGTCGAATCGGCCTTCGAAGATTCCGTTGACGTTCAAGAAACCGTCGTGGTGATGGACGCCCCCGTGCCCGTCGCCGTGCATAATCATGTTCATCTTGCTGGTGCGAGCCATGCGGTCATTGGCGTCGGTTCCGTAGATGCAGCGGTTGGCAAGGTACCACAGAGCGCCCTTTTCGTTGTCCTGGTGGAGGCTTTTCTGAATCTCCTCCCACTTGGCCATGAGCATTTGGCGCTTCTTCGCCTCGGCGAGGCTTTTGTCTGCCGAGATGGCCTTCTTGGCCGCCTGATAGGACCGGTCAGCCTCGGCCATGATTTGTTCGCGCACGATTTCAAAGAAGCGGATGAGGAATCCCCCCGAGCCGCTCGCGGGGTCGCAAATCACGTCGCCTTTCTTGGGATCCATCATCCGAACCATGAATTCGACGATGGGACGGGGGGTGAAGAACTGGCCGATCTCGCCGCGGAAGGTCTTCCCCAAGAATCGCTCAAAGGCAATGCCTTTGATGTCTTCGCTGGTGGCGGAGAGGTTGTAGCGCTCGAGTTCCTTGACGATGGCCAAGCCGGTGGCAGACCTGAGGTTCAGGGTTTCCTTGCCCTCAAAAATCCTGTCGGCGCGGTAGTGCTCCGTGGTCTTCTGGAAGAGGTCTTCCAGGGGGTTCGCGCCGAGTTGGTCCTGAAGGAATTCGGCGGTAAAGACGTTCTTGCGGGCCTTCTTGTCCCTCAGTTCGCGCTCCACATAAACCTTCACGAATAGGATCTTGGCGATTTCGTCAAAGGCGGCCACGGGGTCCTTCTTCTCGCGGTTGCGAATGATGTTGTGGCACTTGTGGAGAAGGTCGGCGAATTCGTCTTCCTTGAAGGCTTTCAGGCGCGTCAGCAGTTCCTCAACCTCTTTGTCGCCGGCGTCGGCGTGGGGGATGTTCACGATTTCCTCAAGGCTCTTGGGCATGCGGTCGTGGCGGACGCGCCAGAACTTGGTTTCGCGGTTGTTGTGGGTCACGAAGAAGCGCGCGCCGCTCAAACGGGCGTAGTTGTCGCCTTGGCCGTAATCTTCGGGGCGGATGGTGACGTTGTCTGATTTGCACTCCACGACAATCAGAGGGTTGCGGTTGTCTGTCTTGTCTTGAATGGACCTCCAGATTACAAAGTCCGCCCGGGCTTGGCCTGAGCCGCGCCCGGTTACATCCAATTCCTCGTCCATTTGTTCAAGCGCGAAACCGTATTCGCCCACAAGCACGGGCAGGTATTCCTGGCGCACGCGCTCTTCGGGGGTTTCCTCAAGCCACTTCTGGCGAACGTGGCTCCATATCTTCCCGTTTTCCTCGTCACGTCTCACTTCGAGGGGACCTGCATGCAGGTCCAGGGGGGCGGTTTGCTGTTTCGCAGATTTGTGGTTCCGGCGTTTTCTTTTTGCCATTGGCTGATTTCCCCGTGGAATGGACTGGCTTGATTTTGGCATGTGGATTGGGAAACTGCAAGGGTAAAGGGGGCGGGGGGAGGTGAGGCAACCCGGAAACCGGAGGCCGGAAACCGGAAAGAAACGGGGAACGGCAACCCGGCGTCGTCCCGGCCCCAACCCCAACGGGGCACGCGGGGCAGGCGCGCCGGGACTATGCCGGGGCAAGCGGCACGCGCCGGCTGCGTCATTATATGGTAATTTTTCGGGATTTCGAAAGAAGGGATTGGGGCTGGTTCGGCTATGGATCCTTGTGCAGCCACCGCTGGGCCGTGATAATGGTGAGCATTCCTCGGAGGCCAAGGTCGGCCTGGTGACGGGACACGGACATCCATCGTAAGGAAAACAGAAGCAGGAGAGTGCCCGTGAAACAAAGCGCCGCAACGAAACCGCTGCTGGCCGCCGTGCTGCTACTGGCCGCCATGAGCCCTCCGAACCTCGCCTCGGCGGCAGAGGAGCCCGCAAGTCTGTTTACCGTAAACTACAAGAGCCTGGTCTCGCGCGCGGATCTGACCTACACCAAGCCCGTGGACCGGAGCGAGGAAGGGTTGCCGGTGGGGAATGGACGCATGGGCAGCCTGGTGTGGACCACGCCGGATGCCCTGAAGTTCCAACTTAATCGGGTGGACGTCTTCGCGGCCGGGTGTAACACGCGTGCATTCCCGCGGGCCGGCTCGGATTACGCGAGCGGATGCGGCATGGTGGACATCCGCCTGGCGGACTTTGGCGATGACGTGTTTGCGGCGCCGAGTTTCCAGCAGCACTTGTCGGTGTATGACGGTGTGATGACTGCCCGGGGCAACGGCGTGACGGCGCGGGTTATGGCATGGCAGCAGGGCGATGCGATGGCCGTAGAGATCGACGACCAGCGCGAGCAACCGTCGGCGGTACATGTGGACCTGCGTATGTTGCGATATGCAACGCAATGGATGGACGCGAAGAACTGGGGGCTGACCAGCCGGCATGCCGCGGTCGTGCTGAGCGGCCCGCACTCGGCCACCTCCCGGCTGGACATCCGCAAGGGGCGCATCATCCTGACGCAAGAATTCCGCGAGGGGAATTTCTATAACGCCTCGGCCGTCGCCATCGGCGTGGTCGGGAGAACGAGCAAGGCGGACTACTACAACGAAACGACCGTCCGATTGTCGGCGTCGCCCGGGAAAGGGAAGTTCACGATCCTCATGTCTACGGCCGCGAGCGCCGATCCCAAAGAGGACGTGGCGGCCAAGGCGCTCAAGGAACTCGACGCGGCAGAGGGCAAGGGCTTGGAAGGCGTGCTGGCCGACAACCAGACGTGGTGGAGCGACTTCTGGTCCAAGGCGTTTGTCCGCCTTCACAGCGAGGATGGCCAGGCGGATTTCGTCGAGCAGAATTACACGTACTTCCTTTACATCATGGCCTCGGCGTCGCGCGGGGCCTATATGCCGCATTTCAACGGGATGGTCTGGTTTACCAACGGCGACATGCGGGCGTGGGGATCGCAGTACTGGTGGCATAACCAAGGCTGCTACTACAACGGTCTGACGCCGGCCAACCGCCCGGAACTCTTGGAGCCGGTCTTCTCGACCTACTCCCGCCACTACGACTCGTACGCGCGGGCCGCCCGCCAGCAGTGGGGCAGTCAGGGGATATGGATTCCGGAGACGACCTGGTTCGACGGCCTCGAGGACCTGCCCGACGACGTCGCCGCCGAAATGCGGGAGTTGTACCTGATGCGAAAACCCTGGGCGCAGCGTTCGGAGGAGTTCATGCAGTTCGCCCGGAACAAGCAGACCTTGAACAGCCGCTGGAACTGGGGAGATCATGCCGCGCGATGGGTGAACGGCGGCTATGTCTTCACGGACAAAGGCAAAGGCCCCTTCGGCCACGTCACCCACATTTTCTCCTGCACCGCCAAGATCGCCTATCTCTATTGGCTGCGTTACGAGTATGGTCTCGATGCCCAGTGGTTGCGCACGACCGGGTATCCGATCATCAAAGGGACGGTCGAGTTTTACAGGAATTTTCCGAACGTGACGAAGGGCCCGGACGGCAAATACCACATCGACCATGTGAACAACCAGGAGGGAAGTTGGGATTCAAGGGATACGGTGGAGGAGATCGGCGCCATGCGTGCCCTGACACCGATCGCGATCCGGGCTTCAGAAATCCTGGGAGTGGATGCCGAGTTGCGTTCGGTCTGGAAGGAGTTTTACGAGAATATGACGCCGCTGCCCAACGGGCCGGAACCGGCCGCGTATTATGACCTGATTACCATTGCCAGCGAGGATGTGCAATCGTTGAAACGGCTACAGGATGCGTTCACGCGAAAACCGGTCAACGCCGATACCCGCTTGCACGTCCTGAGCCGTCAGGCCGTGGCGTCGGCCAACCTGGGCCTGGCGGATTATGTGCAGTACATGATCCCCGGACAGATCAAGACCACCAACGAAGGTTGCGATACCTGGGGCGTGGGCGAATCGGGCGTGGGGGTCCTGCGCAATCGGCTGGGGCTGCGCGAAGGCCCGGGTTGCCTGGAGTGTCAGCGGCTGGGCAATGCCGCCCATGCCTTGCATGCCGCCCTGCTGCAAACCGCGGCGCCGGCGCCGGGGAAGGACTCCATCATCCGGGTCTTTGCGGCCTGGCCTCGACCGTGGGATGCCCAGTTCACGTTGGCGGCCCGCGGGGCGTTCTTGGTCAGTTCGTCGATGCAGAAAGGCCAGATCGAGTTCGTCGAGGTCCAGTCGCAGGCGGGCGGGGAGTGCCGCCTGTGCAATCCTTGGCCCGGCGCGACGATGTCATTGTATCGCAACGGCGCCAAGGCGGAAGACCTCTCCGGGGCATTCGTGAAGTTCGCAACGCGCAAGGGTGAAATGATTGTCGTGGTTCCGCAGGGGGTGATGCCGGTCCAAAGGCAGGTGCCGTGAGCCCGGGGGCTTGGCACGGACCCTTGGATTAACCCGGACAATCTCGGGTCAGTTCATGCCTTCTGTAGGGCATGCGCCAACCGGTGGACAAGTTCACATGAATCGAAGCATCGCTGCAGGCTGCCCGGCAGCAGCGAGAACCGCTGCCTTCGGCACAAGGCGACGCATCGGAATCACGTGGGGAGTTACGACTTCCTGGCCGACCGGACGGAGGACGGCCGGCAGATGAAGTTGCTGGTCGTCCTGGATGAGTTCACGCGGGAGTGCCTGGCCATCGAGGTGGCCCGGACGTTCACGGCCCGCGACGTGATGCTGACGCTCGAGTACCTCTTCGCCGTGCGGGGGGCTCCGGAGCCCGTGCGGAGCGACAACGGGCCGGAGTTCATCGCCCGGGAGATTCCACGCTGGCTGTCCTCGGCATCGGTGGGTACACTGTACATTCAGAAGGCCAGCCCTTGGGAGAATGGATATGTGGAAAGTTTCAACGGCAGGCTGCGGGATGAGTTGTTGAACCGGGAACTGTTCCTGAGCCTGCCGAGGCCCGGTATGTGCTGGACGAGTGGCGGCTGGAGTACCACCATCGCCGGCCGCACCGCGGGATACGATGGCAGACTCCCGCGGCGTTCGCGGCCGCACGGGAAGACAAGACTGCCCGCCAGGACGGCGGGCGGGTGGCGACGCTGGCTGGTCCTGCGGTCGGGGTTGCGCCCCTCTCCGGCCCAGCCGGCGAATGACCAACCGATTCTCTCATAGGACCTGGTACAAGAATCGGGAAGGGGTCAACATGAGAAGATTCCGGAAATAGGTATCCTGTCCGGAAATCCCGTCCCCGGAAATCGCCGTGTCCCCCGAATTCATCTCTTGAGTCAAGCCAATTAAGTTCTATGTCACCGGAACTCCCGGCGCACCGGAACTCCCCGGAACTCCCCAGGCTTTTTACCCTTTGGATACGTGGCTGTCACTGTCTCAGTTCTCTGCGAATGGGAGGATGCCCTGCTCCAACTGTACAGCACCTTGCAGGCCGGCGCGACACCACTCCTCATGATACCGGGCGTGTAGAGCAGATCCGCTTGAGTGACCTCTCCATCCCGTGCAGGCATGTTTATGGCGAATACGCTGAAGCCATTGTCGTCCTTAGGTTTCGACACGTTCTTCACCAGATAGGTCTTCACCTTTCCGCCCTGGGTCACCCGAAGGCAGAGGCTGCAGTTCGACTCGTCATAGCCGGAGCGCCGAGCCCTTGCAGGGCCGGCAGGTGACGAAACATCAAAGAGCTCAACCAGCCCGGCCTTGTAGGGTCCGATCGGGGGATAGACGATGTTCGCTTCGGGCGTTGCCATGCTGGCGGAAGCCAGCACACTTATCACATCAACATCGTCCTCGATGGGAACGGTTGGCGAACCTCTTTTGCGAGCGGCTATGGAATACGATCCAGTCCCCTGGTCCCACTGTGCATAATAGCCGGCACGCTCATCCCAGACCACCTGAGTCTCCTCCAGAAGTGTGCGTATGCGGCTGACCGAATAGTCGGAGAAATGCCTGAAGATATAAGGATTCTCCTGGTCTCCCGTGCCACCTCCTTGCATGGGATCTCTTTTGTATTTGCCATCCTTCGTAGGTGGTATGAACACACGTCTTGCGAGGTCAAAGGCCCAGGTGGGTCCCGCATGAGGCGTATCCGCCGAGTCGGTCGGGATTCCATGCATAGGTCCAACGTAAGGGTAGTCCTTTACCCCGGCCCAATGCGGCAGCCCTAAGGCATGACCCAACTCGTGCAACAGAATGCCGGGCGATGTTCCGTGGCCGACGCCGGAGAGCCCGCCTGCCTGCCCGCCGGCCCAAACGCCGTAGATGTTCGAGAAATAAAGCCTCCGCGTTCCACCCCAACCCGCTCCTGCGGCTTCCTTGAGGGCTCCATTCCACCTCCCTGTCATGCCCTGCTCGCCATCGAACTTGATCCCCGTCTTCCTTTGATACTCCTCCCTGCTTCCGCATAGAGTTGCAGGCTTGCCCTCCTGTGGCTGCATGACGAGCTTGTCGAAGACGATGTTGCGGACCCTGCGCAGTTCCAGTTCAGCCACAGGCAGTTTCGATCCCAGTTCCTCAAACCATCCCTCGGGATAGTCCTGCCCCTTACCCCCGCCAAAGAAGTGAAAATCAAACATCGTCATCACCAGTTTTGTGGGAGCTCCGATGCTGAGTTTGTCGTACACCCGGCGATCCAGAACGGCGCCGTTCGCGCTTCCCGGGCGGGCCGGCTCCCTCAACTCGACCATCACGCTCACCCCGGGCGCAATCCACTCCCTGGGGATGATGGCCGTGAAACTATCCTCGTACTTGTGTTCCAGGAGAATCGGGTCGCCGGTTGGCGGTTTCGGCAGCAGCGCCGGCCCTTTCAGCGGCAGGTCAAGTGTCTTGGAACCGAGCTTCAGTTTGGCACACACAACCGGCGACCGGCGAGAGGTCTGAGAGTACACCTGGACCTTGATAAGCGCTTCCAGGTTGCCGACCAGTTTGAACAGAGGATTGTCGGGGGCGAGCACGTGGTGCTGTGCGAAGAAGACCCGCGCAATCTTCGGCTGTGTGCCGGCTTTCTCATTGGCCGCCGATCCGGGCAAAGCGCTCAACAGCACAAGGCAAAGCGCCATTCCCACCATGCTGCGAGTTCTAAAATCCATCGAAGACCTCTAGTGCAATGTAAACTGATAAGAAATCGCGTAACCGTTCACGGTTCTGCGGCCGGTCAGGCTCCCGATGAGCCTGATCAGTAGTATATACGCCCCACCCCCCGCACAATAGCAGGGAAAAAAACTGTCAACGCAAAGTAGAAATGTCCGGTTTTGTGCAAAGCGAAAATGTCCGGTTGAAGGGCTTGCGCCAGGGGTGGTCTGGTGCTGGGCGGTAGGGCGAGGCGGCCGGAGGGCCGGGGGGTGGCCCGGAGGCCGCCTCGCCGCCGCCCAGAACCTTCGCGTGGCCATCTATCCGCACGGGAGTTCCGGGGATATGATACTCATCTCTTGACGGCCGGGGGCCGTAGCGGTAGGCTGAGAACATGGCACGGCTGGCGCGCTGGACGCCCGGTATGTATACTACTATCCGACCACGGGAGACGGGTCTGTGATCGGACGCCTCGACCATTCGGGCGATGTGTCAGGTTTGGCAAGTCGCCACGGCGACTCGACTTGGCGAGCCGGGGGACCTACGAGAAGATTCCGGAAATAGGTATCCAGTTCCCGGAAATCCCCTCCCGGGAATCCCCCCGATCCCGGATATGCGAGAACCGCGGAGGTTCTGCGGGGTTAGTGGAAGTTGGGGGGAATCGCCGGCCCTTTGTGGGCCGCGGAATGATGCCCGCGGACAGGGTGTATGCCACCCGAAAGGAAGGGGACTATGAGACGAGTCGGACAACACGGACTCGCCGGGAAAGCCGCTGCGTTGGGGGCGGATTTCCATCCTTGGTGCGGAATCTCGGATCTTGGAATCGCGGAATCGCCTGTCCCTTGTGCGTCGTTCGCACCGGTAACGTGAAGAGCAGCAAATCTATCACGTGAGGACAATGATGAAAACGCGCAAACAAGAAACGGCGCGATGGCTCATCGTTTGCGGCATGTCATTGTTGCTGCCCGTCGGCACCCAAGCGGGGGAGGGTGATTATACCGGATACTTCGCGAACCTCTCGACACAGCTCAATCAGAAAATGTCCGCGGACGCCCGTGGCCTATCGGAGGCAGCCCTGGAGAAACTCCTCCAGGATCCGGTCTTCTTAAACACGCTGTGCCAGCGAACGCTCCTTTCAAAATATGGCGTTGGCAATTTCGAGGCTTTTGCAAAAGCCGATCCGAGCAACCGGGCATTCCTTCTCTGGCTGCTGCAAAACACCAAGGCCATGGATCTGTATCTGATAGGCGCAGCACCTACCGGGCTCGGGCAGAGGGAGGCGAATGACTACGGGCTTCCCGGCGGGTCACTGGACGTTTGGAAGAGAATCTACTATGGGGATCCGGAGTCCCGAGAGGGCCTATATCTAAGGCTTGCCATCGCGACCTGCCTCAATCCTCCCGGGACCGGCAATAGAGGCGCCGGTCAAGCGGAAACGCCTGCGGATCCGGTGGGTCGCTACAACCACTTCAAGTCGGCGCACAAGAACAAGGAACTGTTTCCCCGTTTCGATAATCTTACCGTGTGGGAATATCGGCAGATGGTATCGTCAAACGCCTCTGACGCTAACCTGAAGTGGGCAAGAGAAATGTTGAACACCTGGCGGCCTGACTTGAGAATCCATGAGCAGGTTGTTAACTCGACAAGTGAGGTGTGGTACCGAAAATCGCCTGTCCCCTATACAGATTTCAAAGCCGTGCTGGAAGGCGGCGGAAAGTGCGGTCCCAGATCATCGTGGTCCGTGTTTATATGTCAGGCGTTTGGCATCCCGGCGATAGGAGTGGGCCAGCCAGGCCATGCTTGTGTTGCCTACAAAGCGGTCGATCCTTCCATGCAACCCCAGCCCGGCAGTGTTTGGAAGGTTGCCTATGGTCGCGGATGGCAGTTCTCGAAACTCGAAGGGCTGTCAGGTCCTGACTTTCTTGCGGGAGTTGAAGAACGTTCGCGCGTGACTTTGTTCTCACAGGTTGAACATCTGCGATGGCTTGCATCAGCGCTTGCGTCCAAAGAACAAGCCGATGCGGTCATGGGAGTAGCCCGCAAACTTCAGCGGTCGGCACCTGCAACAAAGGTAGATCTCACCGCGTCGGAAAGGGCAGCAGAGGCAGAAAAGGAACTGCAACCGGAAGACAAACCCTCGAAAGCAGCAGCGCCAACACCCGCAAGCATGCCGGAAGCGCCTTTCAAGGTGACGCCTGGCACGCGGCACTTCGAGGCTGAATTGTTTTCTGGGATGTCTGGTATTCGCGTTTATGATTGTTTCACGGGCGGCAAACAGGTGAACTTTCAGAAGAACATGAATAGCAGTTGGATCGAC
>Ga0315293_10003320_pt1 | contig 15499 bp, 18 predicted proteins | sample YL17G13_20_MG_FD_203071 | JGI IMG/M metagenome (GOLD analysis project Ga0315293, IMG submission 203071) | Sediment microbial communities from Yellowstone Lake, YNP, Wyoming, USA - YL17G13_20 | ecosystem: Environmental > Aquatic > Freshwater > Lake > Sediment | place: USA: Wyoming | collected...
TCTGAATCTCCGAAATAAGTTCCTCTTCAAGCTCTTCCTTTATCGCATATTGATCTTCAGTCTCCGGCCAAATATGACTGGCTTCAGTCAAATTCGGCAAGCCGGAGAGGGTAGAGTTAAGTTGATGTGATAGTTCTGAGACGTGCGATATTTTCTGTCGTAATCTAACACTTTCAGGCACACTATTATAATCGTATTCGATATTAGTTATGCTCATTAGTTTACCCTCATTCGCTCTGTTCCTTTTATTTGCTTTTTTAAAAATTTAAGGTGTACCCAACGGTCCCAGTGATATCAATCCGCCTAAGTCACCGCCAGATTCCCCTATAGAAGATCGAATACAGGTTGATCCTGGGGTGTCAAAAGTCGGCATTGGAAATGGACGCTCTTGAGGCTTCTTACCGGGATATTTTCTTGTTCGTGAGACATTCAGAACTGCTTGCGCCTTTGACAGGATAACAGAGACTGCATCCTTATCTTCAATGGTGGATTGTAGCTGCTGTTGCTGGGCGTCCGCTGCTTGAGAATAATGTTCCGATGTTTCCTTCAGATTCAGTTTGCCGCCGTCCGCTTGAATTTGCGACAAGTTGCGTTGGCATCTTTTTATTTCATTATCCAGGGCCTTTACATAACACTTAAGCTTTTCAAGATCATGGGTAACCTGCTCTTCTAACGCTTCTTTCTTGGCATAGAGATCCTCTGCAAAGGGACACTCACTGCTTCCATCTTCATTCACTTCCGGCAAGGCTAAAGCACTTTCAAGCTCTTTGATATGACTGGAGATGCTTTGCAACTCATTCTGTAATTGAAGTCCTCGTGGTACTTCAATTGCATTTGACCTATTATCTGGACTATCTTTCGATTCGTTGTGATTAGTCTGATTTTTTTGTCTGGTTTGTTCTTGCATAATCTTACCTCTTTCCACTTTGTATTCTGCTGCGATGTTCCTGTTGCAAACGTTCGTTCTCCTGACGCGATTCCTTTGCCGTTTCATTTTGCTCATTGAGAAATTCGATGTCACTTGAAACTGCTGTCTTGGCGTTCTCAAGCTCGCTTACAGCCTCCTGGGTTTCGATCTTGCCGGCAGCATCTGAAATCTTTTCCATATCGGATTCCGATGATTCTGATCTCTCCTGTAGTTCGCCTTCGTATTCTTCAGTGTCACTTTGTATTTCCTCTAAGTTTTCATCTTCGCGTTCGTAGATTTCGACAGTGACATTTTCGGCCTGCTCTATGGCACTCTCAACTTCATCGCTACTTTCTGAAGTGCCCTCAAAATCCAGGGCTTCAAGAGTATCAGTAACTGTTTCTTTGTCTGTAGCAATTGTGTCCAACTCATCCACTTTTTCCGACATATCCTCTTTGTGCTTTTCAACGTTTTCTGTCACTTCACTGCGTGTCGGTGTATCACTTTTTCTTCGCATGATTGGTCTCCTTAATTTTTTGTTTCATACAATTTTTAATCAGTCTTTCAATTACGTGCAAAAGACCTTGTGTACTTGATTCAAGCACGATCTGATATCGTCTTCTCAAACTCTCCGCCAGAGCATCCAAATCCTTCTCTGGAAATTCACAGTCAGGCGTTATAAGCTTAGAAAACCTGCGATAGGGTCCTTTATTAAATTGATTGGAAGATGATATAAGCTTCTCTTTCAATACCCGAAGCTCACGTACAATATTCACAAACCGCTGATTTCTGAGCTTATTGTGTTTTTGATCCAGAAGAACATTATAGACTTCCAATAGTTTTTTGACCCAGTTGGAAATGACTAACCTCAGCTCATCATACTTGTCTACGTGCTCTTTTAATTGGCCCAATTCATCGCTAATGCGTTGTTCCCTTATCGACTGGAACCAATCTTCTTTGCAGATAGCTTTAAGTAATTCCTCGTTGGTCGGTGGCGGAGTTAGACGTAGTCGATCGTTTAGATTGGGTGTTCTTATTAGCCTTGGTTCGAAATAGCCTTCTGTAAAGAAAAAGGCTTTTCCAGGAGGCAGGCGGGCAATGTCCTGTTCCTGGGAATTATTCAGGAGCATACTTCTACTTAACTCCTCACGATCAGGACCATAAGTCTGTCGGTAGGCTAATATGGATCCCACACTTTGATATGCACTGGCATCCAATGCAGTTGGATGTTGATCACTAAGGATGATTCCAACTCCTAAAGAACGGAATTCCACAAGCATTCTGGATATGAAATCAGCAATGGAAGATTGTGTGTCAGCAATCTCATCAGAACCTGTTGTGCTTTTCCTTGAACCAAATATCACATGGGTTTCCTCTATTAAGATCGCATACCTTAAGCCTTCTGATGGAACTGGAACGGTTCTTAAATATTCCTTGATTCCATTGAGAATAAATAAGGTTAATAAACGAGCCTGGTCTGCCGGCAATCCATCCAGTTCAATAATAGAAGGTACACTCATTAGATGCTCAATGCTGATACCATGGCGGCATTGGAAGATCGTCCCAATCACAAGTTGAGCCAGAATTCCCAGTCTTACTTCCATAGCCGTTTGCATATCCGAACGTGTTCCGCTGGAATATCCCTTAGTAGAAAGAATCTTATCGACAATAGCTATAAGGTCCGTCATAACAGGTGGATGCTCGGGATCAGGATACCTCTCGTAGAGTTCTTCCAGAGCCTCACCTATTAATGCCGGTAGTGAACCTGCTGAAATAGGAATAGCAGCCTTGAAGCATGACCTTAAATTCTCTATGTGCTCTACAACTTCAATACCCCGAAGTAGTTCGAACGGATTGAACCGAAACGATGAGAGCTTCTCAACGCCAGGTGTGTAGATCTCAATTTTTTGTGCCAACTCACGGAAGCAAGGATCGTCTTGTTCTTTTAACATTTTAAGTACGCGGTATTCCCTCTTCGAACATTCGAATACCAGAAAGGGAATACCGCGACTACTGAGTTGCGAGAGCAAATGAATGTTCCCTGTCGTCTTACCAGACCCTGGGAGGCCGAACGAACTCAGGTGCTTTCTTAATATATTAAAAAGAATACCCCTTTGAATGTTGGATACGAAGTCTCCAGAACCCTGACTGTCATATCCCAAAAGGATCAGATTTTTCGGATCAACAGAAGGTGGATCAGTATTCTTGCGACAGCATAGCGGCTGAGATGATGCAACCAGCAGACGAAAAGCTCCTGATAGCTCCTCCACTGTTGCCAATCTAGCCAGAGCCCACAGATTCTTATAGTCCTCTGATGGTTCTTTCTCATTTGCATGTTGGGGCATATGGTGACAATCTATCTGAGAAGCCTGATAACTTTGACCAGATTCATCAATTGGATTGGTGTTATAGTCATTGATAATGATCCGATAACCACCTTCCTCAAATGCAGATTCAGCCAGCACTGAGCATACAAGATGGGCTGTATGTTCAGTTGCAGCAGCAACTGTAATTTTAAAGAATAAAAGCGGCTTGAACAATAATTTGTGTATTTCTCGTTCTGCCCGCAGAACATCGTTGGCAAGCGGATCTTTGTATGCCAAAGGTCTGAGTTGATCGCGTAACGGAACATAATTATAATCGTTAGAACCTGTATAGTCACAACTGCCAAAGTCATCATCGCAATAATCCAAATAACGAGTAATCTCTGTTAGTTGGGCCATGTATTTGGCATGAGCGTGCAACTGTTTCGATGTGTCAGCTGATTGAATTTTAATACAGATAATCACCGATTCAGTTGCACGATCCAAAATTCTGTCTAAAAGAAAATAGTCATTTTCTTTGTTCGGTACCAGGGAGTCAATCGTGTAATAACTCTGAGGTATATTGTAGTTTAGATCGGAGGTATACAAAGGCATGATAAAGTTTTCACGTCGGACTATTTCACAACTGGAAAATAGTTCCATCCTTGTTTTAGGCAGCTTTTCGACTTTTACAAAGTTGTAGAAATTACTGAGTGGGCCTCCCCGAACAAGCGCATCTAAATTGCTGGCGACTGTGCTACTTGAAGCCCACAACAGTAAATACAGGTTAAGTCTTGATTGGCTGTCTTGTCCATGACCTTCAGGTTCAAAAATGAATCTGAATTCTGCTGAACAGCATCCAGGGAGCATATTTGCAACGTTTCTTGACAAGTGCTCACAACCGATAACAATTGTCGATTTAACATTACTGCAAGCCAACCGTTGATACTTCGGATCTGAAGGATCGGGTATCTCAGGAATATGATATATTAGTAAATTGTTCTCGAAAGACATTTCCCAACTTTCCTATATTTCTTTAAGGATATCTTTAGCCTCTTTATTTGATGCCATATTTTTTAGTCATTTCACCTACATAATCACCGCATGTGGGACATGCAGGATTTCGCTCAAGGTCGATACCCCACCACGATAGAATGTGAGGTCCATCACCGATATTAAATCCTAGTGGTTTTAACTTTTCAAAATCAGTCCCGACCTCCCGCCTGTTCAGGTACATCCACCATGGCGCTATCAGATCCTCTTCAAGCGATTTCATGGTGTTTGGTTTGTTTTTAAGAAGTTCTGTAACAATCAGTTTAGCTGACATTGTAACTACCGGCATGATATCGATAGACAAACCTGGTTCGATGGGAACATCTTTGTCAGCATAAGCTATTTTTTGGGCTTGCTCAGGACTTGATATCTCACGATCTTCATCCATTTGAGGTAGAAAGGTAACAAAGCAGTTATAACACGGTGTCACTCGAGGTTCTTTGACAAATAGTATCTGGCAATCATGTGCTCGTTGGCCTACCCCAGGAATGATCAATTGTTTGTTCTCTTCTACACAAAGTCTATTCAGGAATAACCTGTCCTTACGATCATCTAATGAACCAACTGCTACATCACATTGTTTAACCAGGCTTCGAATTAGCTCCTCATTCTTTTTAAAAGCCCTTATTTGATAGGGTTCTACATGGGCATATGGATTTTTATTAAGGATACGTTCTGCCATAAACAGGGTTTTGTATCGCCCTATGTCACTAATGCCGGCCATGTGACGTATCACATTAGCGATATCGATACGGTCGTGGTCTACCAGGATGATATGACCTATGCCAAGCTTTGCAAATTCCTCAGCCAATGGTGAGCCAACAGAGCCAATTCCTACTATAAGAATACATATGTCTTTCAACATATCTGTCTCGTACAATCCCTTCGTTCGAGAATAAAGCTCATCTTTCAGTGGAACAACCTGAACCTGTGCTTCTACAAATTCATCTTCTGTCGGACATATCCTTTGATTTTCAAATTGCTCGAGACAACTGCTGGCTGGCTGGGAGAATAATCCTCCCAGCCAGCAAAAACATGTACCTGTACATCTTCCATCTTTAGCGCAGATACATCTTCTGGAAAATGACCACAGCAGATATGAAGAAAACCACGCACTCCAGATGTGGAGTTTTTCATATTGACTTCCGTGTAGCAGGTTCCATCATCCCAGCAATGCAGAAACAAAGGGACGCATACGCATTCACCACGGTGTTCCAGCAGAGTCTGATTCCATAAAACTATCTGATGCTTATACATGTTATACCCCCGAATGCTTCATGTCTTCTGGTGTGATTATAAGACCAGCAGGATTCGATTCATGACAGCCTACCGGCCTTATCCTCTTGGCAACAGGATCCCAAATGAGCTTCTTGGCCATACTGTTGCCGTGCGATGTGATATTGTTGAAATAATCCACCCGGCTTTGTTCATTGTTAAACATAATTTTTCCTTTCATATAATTTATGAACAACTTTTTATTAAAGACCTCACCACAGTAGCAAGGCCTTCTAAGTCACTCTATTATCTGTTACTTTTTTTGGTGTAGTCCTATGGCAGTATTACTTTTTCATCCAATAGTTCATGGATTCGCCCAGATCCTGAAATCTTCATAAAATGAGTCAATAATCTTAGCAATTGTGTCTCCAGAACGCAGATGTATTGAGTAAGCTTCAAGCCAGATGATACCCTTTAACAAGACTTGTACACATGTCATTGAGGGGTCCCACTCAGATGTATGGCAGATTTTTACACAACCGTCCGGGCCATTATAATAAGCATGATAATCATGTGTGGTCTCGAGCGAGTTTATTGACTTTTTGCCTCCATGCATCCATAGCACTGGAGGTAGCGCCACAAAAAGATCCGGCTCGTCATACGGATAGTTATCTGTAACATCCAGTTTTAATTCATAACTCCTGTTTCCAGCTTTCGGTGTGACGCAACCAGTAAAACCGAACGCGGATGAGTTGTTGAATTTATGGAAACTGGGAAATTGCATACTGACTAGAATTTCTTCAAAATTAATACGATCCCATTGTTCTGAAGTGAACATTATGATACCTCATTATTCTTTATATCTGACACGTTTTATACAGGTAGTAGCAACATGAGTTGCAGATTCAAAGAACATCTTCATCTTGCTCCAGGAACCAATCCCTCTTGTGACTTTAGTTTGTGGGGTTATCAATGCTTGGTATACCTTATTTAGTGTTAAGGTTTCTTGCTTATCAGAATCTTTGAGCAACTCATCCACCTTGACATGACCACGCATTATACTTACGTCTACAATTTTATATGGCGGCTTCTTTTCATACTCAAAATAGGCAATGTCGGTATTAAGCAAGGGCAATGTGACCACAATAGAATCACGAATGTCATTAAAACTAATCCCCTCTTGTGCTTTTTCAGGAAGCTCCCGGCATTGCTCTGTCAGGAAATCGAATACTCCGTTAACTGGTTCAGATAACGATTTCTCATGGTCTAGCGATTCATATATAATATTCTCAAAAAGAAAAACTGTTCCATACTCCCCAATGTCAGTTGGAGAAAGCTTTCTGTTTTTCAATAATATCTGTCTATATGGACTGATCCCGGGAAGAACACGAATTGGGATAGGGACTTTCTCTCCACGTTGGGGATCGGTATAGAGATATGCGCGAAATAGTATTTTTAAAGCATTATTAGCCTCATTTGCTAATCCCCTAACCTTCCCATTAAGCTTGTTACAGCGGTCGGAATTTACAAAGGTTGTGATAATCTCACACCATCGATTCATGCCGTTACGACTGGTGACCCCCATAACTTGCCGGACGTCATCAGAACTTGGCTCGGTTAAACCAAGGTTATGATGGCAGTGGGCTCCACCAATCCATTCAATACCATATTCTGAAGTTATTATTTTGTGAATCCGGCGAAAGAACTCGAGGTCCTGCTCGTAATGGCAGGGCTGATGTACTGCTCGTGAACCAGGTGCAATAACGATTTGCACCGTGGGTAGTCCCTTGTTGCTCCAGGCCCCGAAGAATTCTACTCCGGTTTCTACTCTGCCCCAATGGGCTGAAATTCCGGCGATGACTGCCGCTTCGGATTTATAAATCGTTAAGAATTGTCTTCTATCCAAGTGTTGTGAATTTATGTTCATCTCTTTTCCTTTCCAGTCTGAAATAATTTCCCCAATCTTTGAATAAGGCTCCTAAGACAAACCACGCAAAATACAGGTCTATCAAACGCATTCTTTTCATTCTCCATGCCCAGGTGAATCGTTCCTGACCATGCGTTTTTGATTTCATATTTTTTCTGTCCAATATTTTCATTCACGTCAATTTCCTGCCTGAAACCTTTACCTTATAACACAATTGGTGTTGCATTTGAGATTACAGTCATCAAAACCGCTTAACTGATGCTTATGTCTTCCATCCGAATGAGGAGTAACGGCTCTTTTTTTATATCTTCTCGCAGTCTCTGTTCTTTAGGATCCCAGGTAAGCCTACAGCTATTATTGTCTTTTTTAGTACAAGGAGCTACCTGAAGTTTGTTTTGTAGTTGTTCCTGCTCACCAATCAGATTGGTGGCAACATTATTGTTTGCGTTTGTTTTCTTTTTCATGATTTTTTCCTCTTTTCACTTTTCCGTTCTTTCGCAACAAAATACTGTCAATAACCAACACAATTAAATAGCTACTCTTTCAGAGAGTATTTGGAGTTCAAAATCTCTAAAATGTCTCTACCTGTGTGCCGGTGCTCTTCACACGCAGATTATGAAGCTGCGGGATTATCACCGTACGAATACAAAGATCCAGACAGAACTGCTGCCTTATACTTGCAAAGCCAATCTTAATAAACCACGACAGATTCTTTAATTAGCTCAGGCAAACATCTAAGAAATCCGTAGGGTGTGCGATTTAACAACTCTCAGAATTCCTTTTCATCCTTTGAATTTAACAAAACTTCAATTCCCGTATTTCTACTTTCTTGTGCGAAACATTGCTTGCTTCCACATGGGCTCCGTTCCATAATTCCTCATATGTATTCAGAGCATGGTAGCTTTCTATAACAGTACTACATAAAAGTAACCACTTGCATTCTTGTTTTGCACAAATACTCTAATTGAACACCTTAACAATTATTCTGATTAAGATCTTACAATTCTAGGTCTGCGCACTTTATTAATTTAAGGTTACTTGCCATAATAGATCCCCGCCAATTTCCTCCAGTCGTCTTTTAGTGATGAGTGAGAAATCTTTAGCAGCAGCAGTTATACGATTATGAATGTCATACGTATTGAGATCCGTTGGTTCAGAAATAGATGGATCTTCGTGTCTTTTTACCTGCTCAAAAAGTCTTAATCTTTCCTTACCTTCAATCCCAAGGATATAGTCCACCCTTTGAGGCTCTACAATCCTCCGTATTCTTCTCCAGAGATTTACAACCTCCCGATCTGAAATCAGCTTTTCCAACGCACTTGAATATTTATTCGTTAATTCAATACAGGGAATTTCCAGAAGTTCCAGTTCTTTACAGAATTTTTCGATATTGGTCGTATAAGTCATGCGCTGGTCGTAGCTCCAGCGAATTGCTTGTTGCTCATCAGAAAACACCGCACCATTGCTGCACGCAAGACGTAGCGTAAATAACGATGCCTTGAGCCCTCGAAAACCTGTTTCACTGTTACTCAATTGTACCCCTCCCAAAATCCTGTCACCTGGACGAGGATTTATTACAACATTCTCATCGCACCAGCTTAATTCTATTCCCCTATCCCCAAGAAGTATTCCATGAAGGTTCCATTGCTTAATTTTTTGGGGTAATCCTTTAATTACATCCACTGTTCTGGCGGGATAATAACTGGACTTACAAACATTAATAACAGTGTTTCGACTAATACAGAGCTTAATTCCACAGCAGTCTTGTTGTTTCCGCATATCAAAATTAATTTTAAAAAGATCAAAATCAATCCTGCATGCATAGTTTAGTGGCATTTTGATCGTCTTTGCGAGACTTTCCAGAAAATATGGAGTATATTGCCAAGACTTGTTTGCTGTTGTAATAGTTCCGTCTTCGTGAATATCAATTTCTTCGATGGAGGTCTGGAAATACTCTACCTTAAAATCACTTTCCAGAAAATCTCGTGCTTCTTCGAGACTTTCAGTTTTAACCTCTTTTTCTGGAGCAAGCTTTACCGGCAGCATCGTAATCTCCTAAAATTATGATTGATTTTTCTTTTTTCTTTTCCTATATTAACTTTGTTAGGTTTTTCTCTGATGTTTTCTTTGCCAAAACATTGTTTTCTGAGTTTTTTCTATGAGAAAGAAATAGTTTACCTTTGCTCTATAACATATTTCGCATAAGACCCGTCAATATGACTATTTTTTTTGCTTTTTTGAAATTACCTGTAAGCTACATCCTCTACAAAGGATAAAAATTGGATGCGCCAACTGAAAAAGAACTTATAAAGCAGTTCCGTGCAGGTGATAAGTATGCTTTTGTAAAACTTATTGAAAAGTATCTCGGCCTCATTCGATACTGTTGCAAAAAATCGGTCGACAACGAATATATTATCGAGGAGTTGGTACAGGAAACTATTTACCGGGCACTTAAAGGACTTAATTCTTTTGATATCAATCGTAGTTTCAAGAAATGGCTAACGGGGATTGCTTTTATAACGGTTGCTGATTATTTTCGTCACAAATCGAAAGAGCCTCTTGCTATTAAGATTGCAGTGGAAAAAGAAAATATCCGTAAACTCCATCAACTTGAAGACCAAAATTCTGGTAAATCTTTGCAAGATAAAGAAATCATAGACGTGCTGCACGCCGCTATTGAAAAGTTACCGGAGCCTAAAAGAACATTTGTAGTCTTACATCATATCTATGAGCTTCCAATCAAAGATATAGTTAAGGCGTATCCTGGTTTGGAAGAACAAAAAGTTGCTGACCACCTTCGTAAAGGGCGAAAGCTTCTTTATAAACATCTTAAAGAATTAATGTGACATGAGTACTTACGGAAATAAACACCAGCTAAAAGGCAAAAACCTTTTTTATTGTAAAATAGTAGAAATTAGTTATTCTCGCAAAGTGTAACATTGGAGCTCAGTGATATGAATGATATTGAAAAATTCATGAATACAGAGCCAGTCAAACAAGCACTTTCCAAGCTGAGTACACAAATGCATGTGTCACATGAAATGATCTTGGCATACGCACGCGGTGTTTTATCTCAAGACGGGCACTCCAAGGTTGCTTCACACATAAAAGACTGCAAAGAATGTGCTGAAGTGTTTAATCTCGCCAATAGCTTCCTGAAGGCTGAACTAGAATTTGATTCCGAGGATCTCGAACCTAAGTCCACTATTCATTTAAGCCGAAAAGTAAAATCCGAGTTGGACTTGGCTGTTTTACTCAACACTAAGAAAGATCAACTTGTGGAAATGGTGTCTAAGTTATTGCTGCCGGAGAATTCATGGGGCTCAATTCGACCTACAATCATCGCTGCAAGGAACCAACACAAGCATTCTGCCCAGACTCATCAGGATGATATTGAGGAAATGCCTGTAGCTGCCTTTTCATCCAGTGCTGGATTTGAAGGAAAACGAGATTATGGGATGATTATAAGAGTAATAAGTTTTGTTGACATAGTTTGTGATTTACTTTTGGAACGCTGCGAGACTATGGCAGAGATAAAATCTGAACTAGCCACATGTGTTAACAATGCAATTGCTGTGATTGATAATGTCAATCTGAGTGAGAAGTCTTCCGCTGAAATCCTCAAAGTACTGTCTAATCACTTATCCACAAATGAAGACTAAGTTTAGAAAAAAGCATGACTACAAAGCCGAACTAGATTTACCCAGTGACAAACTTATTTGTACTCTCAAAAAACTACTCAAACAAAAATATGGTCTGGATACAAAGAGGGTTACAGATAACACGAATCAGTTTCTATCTGAAGATCGCAAGCATTCTTTTCGCAAAACTGTTATTGATACAATACCTGCTCAAATAGAGTGGTGTGTTGAAAGTCTATCTTCAACACAGTGCCGTTTCAGTATGTACTTTCCCCTTCCTCTATGGTTACGCTTCCGTTTCTATCTCGCATTCTTTTCGCTAAGCTTCCTTTTCTTCGCTGCAGTATGCATCATATTAAGATATCACGGGATCGACTTTGAGCACATCACCGATCCTGTTTCAATAATTTTTCTACTAACTATATTTACTGTCGTAATAACGGCTGTTGTTTTCTTTGCAATAGCCTTCCTTTACCTGAGATTGTTGTCCCGATATATCGAGTTTGGGCGTGGGGTGTTAGTAGAAGTCTCTGAAGTATATCGGAATGCATTTGGACTTTCTTTTAAAAAGGGATCTTACGGGGGCAGGTCCCTTATTGACTGGAAGGCGATTGCCGTCATATTAGGAACCCTATTCTGTTATTATATTGCTTTACTCAAAGAGTATCTCCAGGAAGGAAACGCTACATTAATAGCTGATGTGATAGTCCCTATAGTCTGTGCCATCATAATTCTACTATATCTCGTTGCCTTGAAGAAGCAGAAAAGAGGCAGTCTTATTACAAAAGGTAGCAGTATCGCTTTTAATTTATGTCTTGGCTCTTTTGTGGTTTTTTTGCTGTTGGTCGTACCAATAGTCATACATGAACTATCTACAAGCGCGATAGATTGTGTAAGTTCTACAGATATCGGTAGTCCCATCTCTGCTGGTCGGCAAACCGTGGCCTCGTCACAGAGTATAACATGGTCTACCACGGTCCTGGCCAGAATGCGACTAATTGCATTTTGGATGTGTTTTGTAGTATGTTTACCCTACTTAATGGGTCTCACCATACTATTGGGATCATCCAAAGAACTCGAGCATGGGTATAGCTCTATGATGTACAATGCAAGGCTGAAGGAGACTTTCTATGCCGAAATCCTACACGCAAGCGAAGGAGCCAGCTTATCTCTCCGTCTTTCTTCTACGACTAAATTTGTCTTGGTGTTCTTCATTCTCTTGATGACAATAATGTGTTGGGCTGGTCTGTTAATCAATATGTCGCTGGTAAATGCCCTTATCTTCCCAGATTGCCGTGTGATACCCATTTCGTACGGGTGGACAATTGCCGAAGGAACCATGCTGATGTCCAGCGCAATCGTGGGAGGGCGCGGTGAAGACAGAGGTCTTCATGTTTTACGTATGATTTTGCTCGCGCCAGCTCTGTTTCCCTTCGTTTTATTCATCATTCTTCATATTAGAGCCTTGAGATTGTCCTATATCAGATATTGCTTATTGACACCTTTAACAAATAGTATAGCCGTCAGGGTAAATGAAGTCGCAGCCCATATCGGTGTTTCAGAGGTCTCTTGTTTTTTAGACAAGCGGTCAAACTGCATTTCTCCTTACGCAACAGTCAGAGGATGGTATCCAAGAAACATGATAATATTCAGCCAAAGGAGCCTATCATTTTTATCCGATTATCCTAAGCATGTAACGGCAGTCCTCGCTCACGAGGTAGCTCACTTAAAATGTGATTGTTTGAGACTCTGGATATTGAGGCTTTTATCCCGATTAAGTCTGGTCGGGGTCGGTTGTCTAAGTATCTTCCACGATTCAGTAGCAATGGAAGATCGTGCTGATGATATCACCCGCCATTATCTTCGTGAAAACGGCGAAGATGAAAATCTACTCACAGAAGCCGCTTATATATTCGAAGCCCAAGACTACTTAAATGACAATCTCCATGGCTCAGCCCAAGAGATTGCAGCCGGTTTTATGCCAGTACAAAATCTTAGCACTATCACCTTCGGCCAAGCAAAAGAGCCCTTTTTAAAGAAACTAACGAGAGCCCTAAGGATCGCACATGACGTATATTTTCAGGCAGAGATCTATGACTATATCCACCGACAGGCAAAATATCGATGTATAAAGCCTGACCAAAAAGCCAACTCGTCTGACGATGTCAAATAGATCTCCATCTTTTAAGCTATAGGTTACGGCAGAGACACCGCTCTTCGAAAATTAGGTCTTACTACCACAAACCGAACAATAACTTCCCTTACTGAGAAGTACATGATCACAGATCGGACATCTTTTAAACAAACCAATTGCTTTCTTGTCACCAGACCTTTTTGAGCTAAACAATATTACAAACAAAACAACGACATGGACAGTGTTGGTCAAAGATCGCCAGAAACTCGGTGGGGTAGGCTGGCAATGGCAGGTAGCCAATGCGGCTATGAGCGAGGCGCGTTTTGGGGGGGACTGTATCAGGCTGAATCCAACGGCTCGTGGGAAAAATGGGGTAAAACGCAGCCTTTTGGTCGAGGGCGATGGCGGCCCTTTAGCGGTGGTTGTTGCTCCAGCCAACGTTCATGATGCCAAACTGCTGGAGGCGGCCCTTGAGGCAATTGTTATGGAACGCCCGACTGTGGCCGAGGATTCGCCACAGAAATTGTCTCTGGATAACGGCCATGATAACCGACATGTTGGCAAGCGGCGACCGAACATAGTTGTCAGCCTTACATTCGGCGTATTGGCCAGAAGAAGTTGGATAGTCGTGGACACAAGAAATATCCTGCACGCCGCTGGATCGTGGAGCATATATTGGGTTGGTTGAGTAAGTGTCGAGCGATTTTCATTCATTACGATCAGAAATTATTTAATTACCCCGGCCTTATTAAACTTGCCTGTGTATTATTATGGTGTCGCAAACTTAGGCGATTGTTAGTTTTAAGATAATTTTCTTGGTAGAGACCTCAAAGCTTCGGCAGGCAAGATATGAACATTACTTACATTCATTACCCTCAACAATTTGTTGGTACATTCAGGCTCATCCATTACAAATCGTATTGGGACCGCCTGGCAAGGCAGTGACTCTCGTTGATAGGATTTCAGTCTTCCCAAGCCCAAAGCAAGTCTTGCGGTCACCAGTATATTGATCACCAACAGCAGAACAATACAAACCAACAGTTTCTTCTGCGAAGTCATTTTTCCGGCAGCCATCTGTCTTCACTTCCAACTTTCGTGTTGAATCTTTCAATTATCACGATTCTCACCCACGCGTTTTCAGCCGTTCGATTTTCATGTAATCGCCAACGCAATGGAGCATTTCTCCTACTGTGATAACATCGTGTAGCCACTGAGACGCACAAACCTCAGGAGTCGTTACATCCGCCAAGTCTGTGGAAAAGTTCAGTTGATCATTCGCCTGCAAATGATCTTGTTTAGTATCGGTGTTTGTCAGGTTGGTTTCATTTGCCTTCAAAAGCAGGATTGGAACGCACGTTACTGACACCGACACATTACAGGAGTGCTCTCGTTCAACTTTAAGTTCTGAAAGTCGTCGTCCAACATTGCTGGTTTTGACTATACAAAGCGTTACCAGAATGAATATTGCCAAAATGATTATTGATAAGACAATTTCTCTTTTCAAAAGACCTCACCTCCATCCTGTTTTTGCCCAGGAATATGCTGACTGTGAGATGGCGAAATCTTTCGCCTCGCATCAGTGAACTCCACCAACAAAGCCTCCTTCTCCCTTGAACTCGTTGCCGTATTCCTGTAATCAGAACATTTTGATCCAAGCAGATTCAGGCTTCGCTCAAAACGAGTAGACAGCCTCCACCCGTGCTGCCCGCCATACCTGCTGTTCAGATAGCTGACATGTTCGATCAGTCCAAGTCTTGAAAGCTTGGCTCTTGCCCTCTGCAATATACGGTGGGATATGTCATATCGTTTCTCTATATGAGCCAGGTTAGGCACTATGTGTTTAACCCACTTCAACTCAAAAAATATGCACGCTGCCGCATAATGCTGGTTGCGATTAGCCGGGAACAGCATCTCAATCAACTCTGTAAAGTCTGACATCTGGCTGATCCTGCGGTGGTGGAAGTCAATTTTTGTCGGTTCTATCAATTTTCATTCTCACCCCAGCCTTTTTTCTTCAAATATGGCCTTCGCCACGGGGCCTGACGGTAAAGGCCATGTTAAACTTTGGGGGCACTACTATTTAATTGTTTCGATGTTACCGAAAAGTTGGTCATTATGGCCAAGATGCACACAACAAGGTAGATTGATAGGGAAATACACTTTCACAGATGGATTTTCCTATATATATCGATGGAGTAGTTTCGGAGGGCAATTCACTTTACAATTCACAGCGATGACGCAATGGCCCGTGGTTGTGTGTTTAGGTGTTTCATGTGGTAGGAACAGCGACTTCGTGCTATGCATTCTTGCTCACACACT
>Ga0315293_10003321_pt1 | contig 15495 bp, 15 predicted proteins | sample YL17G13_20_MG_FD_203071 | JGI IMG/M metagenome (GOLD analysis project Ga0315293, IMG submission 203071) | Sediment microbial communities from Yellowstone Lake, YNP, Wyoming, USA - YL17G13_20 | ecosystem: Environmental > Aquatic > Freshwater > Lake > Sediment | place: USA: Wyoming | collected...
GCCTCAAGCTCTCTCACCAATTCATACGCCGGTGCAATAGCACCCAAGTCGAAAAGAGGACTCTGGCTTTCCATCCCGCAGACTGCGACTCTCGTGGCTTCCTTCATAGCTCCCTATCTAGGAGCATACCTGTACACTTTTTCTCCAGCCTACTCTTTCATCGTCTCAATTACGGCCATGCCCGTTCTGGGAGCCTATGCGATAACAAAATTGAAGGATTAACAGCATCGCCACGTTGACGAACTGTCCAATATAGGCCTGTCTTCATCATTTGGCAGCATAGCTCGATATGCAGAAAACCTATTAGACTATGCAACAAAGAGTTCTATTGATAGCGTTGTCAAGCAACGGTGAAGAGGCCATCAGATGCCCGTTCTGCGGCGCGCCTTACAAAAAGCTCGTCCCACGAGATGTCCTGCAGCTCAACTGTGACTACTGCGGAGCAACATTCAGACCGCCACCGAAAATTGGCCTTGAAATCCCACGGTGCGAGAACCATCCTGAAAAGTACGCGGTCGGCAAATGCAACGACTGTGGAGAAGAGTTTTGCAGTGAATGCTTGCAGACTTACAATTTCAGTACGCGAGACGGCAGCGCTTTGCTGTACCTGTGCCCTGACTGTCTCCGAGAAAGGGAGAGCAAGAAAGCGGACTCCTTCATCTTTGGAGGTGTGATAATTGCGTTTGTGGGAATTTTGATGTCATTTATTTTCTTGCCAATTGGAATGCTCGTTATCGCAGGTGGCGTTATCGAAATTGCTTATAGTATTTCAAGAAAGCCCAAAGGACAACCTGTGACTTATGAACCAAGAGTTGAGGCAGAAGAACCGGAAGCAGCGTCAGAAAGCGAGTGGGAAGAGGCTGACAAGCTGTATGACGTTCTTTTCACAAAGTACAGCCAACATTGGGGAATATCCACAGGCGCAAAACTTCTTGAAGACGAGATAAGAGCTTACGCATGGCACGGGGACAGCTGGCCCGAAGCGATTAGAAAGATTTACAGGCGTCAAGAAAAGAAAAAGACCTGGTGGCTGTTTTCTGAGTAACTGCTCTGATTCTGAAAAATGACCGATTGGAACATTGTTCCGTAAAAGATTTAGGTTCAAAAATCGCAAGGAGCATTTGGAGGGACATTAGGTTGCAGACAAGTAAGTTATATAGAGTCGACCTGATGAAGATCAGGGGAAAAGGCGATTTTGACTGCCCAAAGTGTGGAATAAAAATCTCTCCAGACGACAGAACTGAGAAAAGATACAGAATCCTCGAAGCAGCCATGAAAGGAGATGAACTAGCCGGCATAACGTTGCGGTGTAACAGGTGCGAAAGTCAGATACAACTCACCGGCTTCAACGCCTTGCGCACAAACAGATAATAGAGCCTACCCCCACTCAGACTTTGCCTTTGACGCATTTTCTTTGATGAACTCTGCCAGATACTTGAGCGTCAAGTTTGAGAATGTTGTCACAGTGCAGATTGAGCTACAAGACGTTGCAGAAAACGAAACTCGCGAGCTCTCACTTCAAGAGCGAATAGATGGATAGATGGTATCTAGACACTCGGCTTCACGTTTGGTGAGTGAGTCTTGATAGCTTAAATATCAAATTCAGCATAGACATCATACAGGTTTTGACATGTCACGCGAGACTTCTGAAAATTCTCGTTCAATGCTTTGGACGGGCAAACCATGGATACTCCCTGATGCCCTGGGCAGAGGGATACTGATCATCGTCATTGCCGTCGTGGTCTCTTGGCTTGAGTTGTTTTTTGACTTGGCATTCAAGAGTTTTCTGAACGTACCCTTGGTACTATGGACTGGATTGGCATTTTGCCTAATATGGATAATCAGCCTGATGCACTTACTGTTGCTACGGGCTTCAAACACCTACATTTTGAGAAACGACAGCCTAGAGATAAGAACTGGAATCCTGGCTTCAAAATCGTTTATAGTTGCCTCCTCCGGATTCGCGGACATGGAAGTGATAAGATCACTCTCCGGGAGAATCCTGAATCTGGGAAACATAGTCATTCGCACTCAACACGAGAGTGATACTGACAAAAAATTGCAGAAGGTTAGAAATCCCTTGAAGGTGGCTGATCAAATAAGGGAAGTCATGGCGAAACCGACGATGAGAATTGAAGGACAAGAAACATTTCGTCAACAGAAGTAACCAGAGGACACGGCTCAACTCTTAAGAATGCTATTAACTCACGATCGAGAGTCATAATGAAATTCTAGGAAGAAATACCTACTCACCACTAGTTTCGCCCTGGTTTTTGGTGACTTTGAGGAGTTTCCACTTCCCCAAAAGATCCTTCTTGTAATAGTGAAACAGTCCGCAATTTTGACATTTCATTATCTTGGTATCTTTCTTGATGTCAAATTCAAAAAGCTCTAAGGGGCCTCCACAATCATAGCATATACCGGTGTGTCTTCTTTCTCCCATTGTCTCATATCCGCATGGTTCCTAATATTGCGTCCAGATAAAACCATTTCGACCAAGCGGCAAGAAGTCACCTGAGCCATTCAGATAGAGCATGCGCCTGAAAATCAAGTTTGAGCTTTGAAGGAAAGTGGACCGGTGGGGATTTGAACCCCAGACCTCCTGAGTGCAAGTCAGGCGTTCATACCAACTGAACTACCGGCCCGCAAATCGTTCTTTCAGGAAAAATCCAGCGGTATAACATTTAGAGCTTTCGGTGAGATTTCCGTTCTCCAGTGCTCTGAAACACTTCTTTCTATATATGAAAATCAGACTGGACTGAAACACAGTAGACGCTAAAAAGAAAAAAAGGGTAGAACAGCTAGCTCTGTGCGAAGGGGTTAGCTAATCTAGAATCTTCTACTTGGGCCTCGTTTCTTGGACCAGCACTCTCGGCAGTATACGGGTCTGCTTGGGTCAGGCTTGAATGGCACTTCACATTCCTTTCCACATTCAGCGCAAACTGCCTTGTGCATCTCTTTTCCGGCCATTTTCTTATTTCAACTCCTATTACGTGTTTGTGCAAAAATCGCTTCTTGCACGGCGCAAATAAAAAAGCATAACGAAACTTATAAAACTTGCCATCAACAAAAAAGACCCTTACAGAACGAAACCTTCAAACGAAACCGATGTAGGCTTGCTCTGCAGAAACAGACGCTGACCCATAGTTGCCGAACGGAACAAGAAAACCGACATCACGCTTTTAAGTACAATCACGCTACTTTGATTCTTCCGCACCGGTGACACAAATGGTCGACCACAGAATCGAAAAACTCGCAAGACTCTGCGTACAATACAGCCTAGACATAAAGCCAAACGAACAAGTGCTCATACAGGGAAGCGAACAAGCACGCCCACTCATAAACGAACTCTACAAGGAATGCCTCCTCAAAGACGCACACCCAATGGTGCTCGCAGACCTTGACCTCCAATACACCTTCTTCAAGTACGCAAAAGAGCCCCAACTAAAGTTCGTTTCACCAATCCAGAAGTTCATAGCCGAAAATGTAGACGCCAGCATAGGCATATTCTGCGAACCAAACCCCAAAGGCCTATCAACCGTAGACCCCGAAAAACTCAGAATCCGTTCAGCCTCAAGAAAGGAAATGATGGAGATATTCTTCAGACGCATCGGAGAAGGCAAACTAAGATGGACCGGTTTACCTTACCCAATAAGCGCTGAAGCACAAGAAGCATCAATGGCACTGCAGGAATACGAAGACTTCGTGTACAGCAGCTGCCTCGTCGACAAAGAAGACCCAGTTGCTGAATGGAAGAAAGTACGACAACAGCAACAAAAAATCTGTGATTTCCTAAATCAAGCAAACGAGATTCACATCGTCGGCGAAGACACGAACTTGACATTCAACGTCAAAGGCAGAAAGTGGATAAACTGCAGCGGAAAAGAGAACATGCCAGACGGCGAAGTATTCACGGGTCCAGTCGAAAACTCTACAAACGGGACGATAAGATTCACGTACCCAGGAATCATCTCAGGCAGAGAAGTTGAAGACATAAAACTCACCTTCAAAGACGGAAGAGTCACACAAGCTTCAGCAGCAAAGGGCGACGACTTCCTACAGCAAACGCTCAAGATAGAAGGAGCCGATCGCCTCGGGGAAACAGCCATAGGAACCAACTACGGAATAACCAGATTCACCAAAAGCATGCTGTTCGACGAAAAGATGGGCGGCACGATACATATGGCATTAGGCAACGCCTATCCTGAATCAGGAGGCAAAAACCAGTCAGCAATTCACTGGGACATACTCAAAGACATGAAGAAAGACGGAGAAATCTACGCAGACGACAGACTCTTCTACAAGAATGGCAAATTCTTAGAGTAACCAAACAATCCATTTTTCTCATCAATTCACGCGCATTCATGAAACTTTCACTCTCGAAGTGAATAATTCAATGGAACGCACGAAGCCCAACGATGAAAAAAGAACGTTTTTCAAAAGGACGTACTTCAACCTCAGCGTCTTCCAATTCATAACATTTCTCCGAAGAGGAGTATTCTACACCTTCATGATCCCCTATCTACACATGTTAATGGGCACCGTTACATGGACGGCCGCTCTCGGAACATTGAACATGATTGGATCTTCCCTCGGCCAAAATCTGCTGTGGGGAAGAATATGTGACAAGTACAAAGCCAGAACAAAACTGATAATATCAGGCGAAATGATAGCAGCAGTCACCTACGTACTGGTTTTCTTGATCCACCGTTTCCTTCGAGACTCTGGCAACAACTTCAACGCAGGACTGTCAATAATCTTCGGCCTGTCAATACTTGAGTTTTTCTGGTCAATGTCAGACGTGGGTTGGGCCGCGTTGCTGACAGACGTCACGACGCCGCAGATACGGGGCAGGGTGATAGGCACGTTGAACTTTATTGCTTCTGTAGGAAGAATGACCGGGGTCCTCTATTCCGGCTTCTTGTACAACGATGGTGAAGGATTCCTGAATGGAACCATTTTCTACATAGTCATTGCACTGTTGCTTGCTGGTGTTTCACTTATGGTCTTCACGTCACGACGAATCAAAACCGACATGACAGAAGAACAGTGCACGCAAACGACTGCAAAACAAGACAGTCTGTCAAACAGACAAAACGAGAGAAAATACTGGATGTTTTTAATCTCGCTCATAGTAATGGTCTTGGGCGCAGCCTCAATCAGCCAGATATTCCTGCTTTTCCTACAACTTCCAAACGGCCTTAACTTCAGTGATCCACAGATGACGTTGGTCGTGTCTGCATGGACGGTGGGCGGAATGATAGCAAGCCTAGGAGCAGGCAGGCTTTCTGACAGATTCGGCAGACTCAAGGTTCTACTATTTGGATTGAGTCTCGCAATAGTAACGCCCCTGTTCTATAGCTTCGCCTCCTCCGTTCCCCTGATGTCTTTTGTCTACGGACTGAACGGCGTATCCTTCTGGACGATTCAAACGGTAGGCTTCGTCTTCGCGGGAGACATGATTCCGAAAGACAAGAGAGGAAGACTCCTCGGCAGATACAACACTGTTATGGCGCTCAGTTGGGGGCCAGCTGGAATTCTAATAGGCGGACCTCTCGCGGATCTGCAGGTTGGAAGACTCGGGCTATCGCCTTTCACGGCTTACGTTAATGTCTTCTATGCCTCCTCGATCATAGTATTGATCGGCACGGTGCTTTTCGCCATCAAAATCGCAAGAGCAAAACCTCAATGACGAAGTTTTAAATCTAAGCCTCGCAAAAATCAGCAACAGGAGCGCACAGAGAATGTTGGAGTTTAGGACAGTTAAAGTCGATGTTCCAGAGAACTGCAACGTGATCTTGGGGATGGCACACTTCATCAAGACGGTTGAAGACCTCTACGAAGCATTAATCAACGCCGTGCCAAACATCAAGTTCGGGATAGGCTTCTGCGAAAGCTCCGGACCGTGCCTAGTGAGACATGAAGGAAACGATGAGGAATTGAGGCAGCTCGCCGCCAAAAAGGCCTTCGAAATCAGCTGCGGACACAGCTTCATAATCTATTTGAAAAACGCTTACCCGATAAACGTGCTCGACAAAATCAAGAAAGTGCCCGAAATGTGCACGATTCACGCTGCCACGGCGAATCCTCTGGAAGTGATCGTGGCTGAAACCCAACAAGGACGAGGAATAGTTGGTGTAGTAGATGGATTCGCGAGCGAAGGCATCGAAACTCAAGAAGACATCAAGAAACGAAAAGAGTTCCTCAGAAAAATAGGTTACAAACTGAGTTGAAGATGCTGCAGGGTGAATTGCCCTGCCAAAGGCATCGTTCAAAAGAGGAGTGAAGAAAGCTTGTTATCTGTCCACAACTATTCGTTCTCGCAGTTCAAAGGGCATCTGTTCATTCATTTTTTGAGCCGCATAAGTTGCCAATTTCTTGAATTGTCGTTCAGTCAATACTTTTCGCGCTCTCGATAGAATCTCGAGGCATATTTCCTTAAAAACTAAGTCGGCGCATCCGTTTTTTGCGTCGTCAATCAATTCTTTGCATGCTTGAAAGATCTGTTCATTCATCCGCAAATTCACCCTGCAAACAACAGCTACCATTTGGTGAAATTAAACACTTATGAAAACACAAATAGAATTGGGAATTCATGTTTCGCACCATCAAAAAACCTGAGAAAACAATCTGTCATGTCGAAGATCGACTTTAGACACTGTCAAAAGTAAGTTAACCTTTTAAATACCGCGTCGCTTGAATATTCAATTAAAACGGAAGGATCAAACCATGAATGAAGTTCTAGCAACAATAAAGAACAGACGCAGCGTTGTAAGATTTGAGAGCACGAGCATTGACGACGACAAAGTTGAAGCTATCCTTGAAGCCGGAAGATGGGCGCCATCATGGATAAACAAACAACCATGGAACTTCACAGTCATCAAGAATCAGAAAACCAAAGAACAACTCAGCGACGCGGTTCCCACAGCCTTCGTGCAAGGACTGAAGGAATCACCGCTCTGCATTGCCGTCACCGTTGACGCGACTGAAGACCCGTTCCATTTTGTGGAAGACGGAGCAGCAGCTGCACAGAACATGGCTCTGGCAGCCCACAGCCTCGGACTGCACTCCTCATGGATCGGAGTCTATGACCTCAAGAATCAGAGGAACTCTGCCGAATCAAAAGTAAGACAGATCCTCGGAATTCCCAAAGACAACAGAGTAATAGCAATCCTGCCGATCGGACACGCGAAGCACGACCTGCCGAAAAAAGACAGAAAACCGCTCAAACAGATAGTGTACCGAGAAAAATTCGGAATGCAATAGAATACTCAACCTCATCTTTTCTTCTTTGTGTTTCTCTTTTCAAATCCTTTTGCCTTGCTGCAAAATCGCTATATAACACTGACAACCAGACACGTGCCAAGGGCGAGTGCCACATGGGTTACACTGCAGTCTGGAAAGTCTTGGAAGAAATGTTAGTCGAGCTGCGCAAGAAAGAGCTGCCAATCCCGCCCTCCATAATGGAAGACCTGAAAACTGCAAAGACGGTTATACGTATGCTCACAGAGGACAATCGTGCAGAAAACATCCAGAAAGTCGAACAATACCTGTTGAACGTTGAATCCTATCTGGTTTCTGAGGGACAGAAAAAGTTCGGCTTCGAATATGTTGATGGATGGCTAAAACGAATTGACAAAGCAAGCAGAGAGACCAGCGATAGGGAACAGGAGGAAATACGATTTATTCCCGGTTTACCACGACAGCTGAAGTGGATTCGAGTGGCTTCAACAAATGAACTGCCTGTGGAACAACTGAAGGCAATGGCTGAAAAAACGAATGCCACTTACAGACTTCAGAAAGATGGTTCAGTGTTGGTGTTTGGCGAAGAACAGAGCATCAAAGATTTTGTTAAAAAAATAACTTTGAAGCACAAGACGAAGCCTGGGAAATTGCGCAAAAGAGTACATAACGGTTAAAGCTTAATGATGTAGTAAATGCTTTTATAAAAAGTCACAGAACTCTCTGCAAGAGAGAAGTGGCACTTTCGGAGCATGAGGACGCAGGCTGAATGCCTTACATCAAGAAAATGGAACTCAAAGGTTTCAAATCGTTCGGACCTCAAGTGGTCAAGATAGTTCTAGACAAAGGCTTCACTGTAGTAACAGGGCCGAACGGAAGCGGCAAAACAAACGTGATTGACGCGTTTCTATTTTCGTTAGGTGAGTTAAGCACGCGGAGACTCCGTGCAGAAACAGCTGCCAAACTCATTTTTCACGGTTCCGAACAAGCTGGCTTAGAAAGGGCAAAAATGGCGAAAGTCATCATTCAATTTGATAACAACGATGGTCTCATGCCCGTGGACACGACGACCGTGACGATCTCACGGGAAGTCTACAGAAACGGACAAAGCATCTACAGACTCAACGGAAGAAGAATCTCCCGAGCCCACATCATGGAAATTCTTTCGATGGCCGGCATAAGCTCAACCAGTCAGAACATCATTCTGCAAGGCACAATCACTCGGCTAACGGATATCACCTCGATGGAGCGCAGAAGAATAATCGAAGATCTGATAGGAATAGGCCAATATGACGCTGAAAAAGCCGAAGCAGAAGAAAAACTGCGAGCAGCAGACATCTCCATTCGCACTGCGATGGGCAGAATCGATGAAGTGCAGAAGCGTCTTGATGATCTTGAAAGAGAACGCAACGAGTTGCTAAGAGCCAACTTCATACAGAACGAACTGAAGCAACTCGAAGCTATCAAAATCTCCCATGAGATGGCTGAAATCCAGAAAAAAGTGAAAGAAACAACGGCTCAGCTCGACAAGGTCAGCTCCAGAGTTGACAAACTAAGACAGATACGCGATGAATACAGATCAAAAAGAAGAGAAGTGGAAGGTGAATGGCGGAAGCTCAGCTCGGAAATAGTTGAAGAAGGCGGCTCTCAAGTACTGAAAGTACAAATAACAATCGGAGAACTCAGAGCAAAACTAACCGAACTGGCAACCAAGATAAGTTCTAACACAACAAGCCTAGAAGGACTTAAGAGAATCCGGGAAAACAACCTTGAACAGCACCAGACCATCCAGAAGGAAATCCGGGAAAACCGCCTGAAAATAAGACACTTCAAGAGTGACTACGACAGAATAGTGAACCAGATAAACGAGAAACAGTCTGAGCATGATGCACTCGCGCAAGAAGCAGCCCGACTGTGGAACGATCTTGGAGAAAATAGCAAGAAAATCCGTGAAATTGAACTCAAAATCGACAGCGACAACAAGAGACTACTGTTCTTGCGATCGGAATACGCGAAGAACCAAACAGCTATCCAGTCGCGAGAAAGAAGACTCAGAGACCTTGGCAGCCGCAAAGACAGGTTCGCTGGAACTCTGTCAGAACTTGACAAATCTTACCAAGAGCTTGAAAAAGTCCAGAAGGACCAGAAAATCCAACTCAAAGAGTTGGAACGCACCCTTGAGAGAAGAATTGCACAGAAGGAAGCCGTTGAAAGAGAAATAGTCGAAGCGGGCAAAATAGCGGACTCAGCACGCGAAGCAGTTGTGGAATTCGCCACTCAAAGAGAACTTGCAGAAACCGTGGCGTCTGAGGAAAAAGCTCTCAGAAGCATAGAAGAACTCGGCGAGTTAGGCGTTATCAAAGGCGTCTATGGTAGACTTCGAAACCTGGCCAAGATCGACAAAAGCTTCCAGAAAGCGATAGAAGCATCCTCCGTAGGATGGCTAGACGCTGTCGTCGTAAAGGATTTCGACTCGGCTTTCACCTGCACTGAAACACTCAGAAGAATGAAGCTTGGAAGAATCAAAATTATCCCTCTTGAAGGAGCAGCAACTGCAAAACCGTTGAAAATCCCTCAGAATGAAGGAGTACGCGGTTCTGCTGAAGCATTCATAAAAACTGAAAGGAACTTTGAACGGGCTGTTCGCTTTGTTTTCGGAGACACGTTGATAGTGACCGATGACAAGACTGCTTTCACATTGTCTGGGCAAGGCTACAGAACGGTCACGGTTGAAGGGGACCTTTACGAGGTCGGCGGTGCCTTTGAGAGTGGCTACTACCGAGCCCCAATCGACTTCTCAACGATAATACCGAGCGAAAAAGCCATAAAAAGCCTGGATGAAGCTGTCGGCGCTCTGCAACAGCACCTTTCTAGAAGAAACGAGGACATAACTACCCTTCAAGAAGAAACAGATCGAGCCCGCGTTGACATAGCACGTTTTACAGACGCTGTCACAACGTTGGATCGAGAAATTGACCGAGTGAGAAGAAGCAGCAGAAGAACAAAATCAAACGTCAAACGCGTGGATAGTTACATCTCTAAAATTTCAAAAGAAGTTGAGAGCGAAAAAGCTCAGATGTGGGTGCACAGAGCCGAAAGAAGCACGATCACGAAAGGGATTCGAAAACTCCAAAATGAACTTTCGGCCCTAAGAAAGAAAACAGATCCCGGTCACATCCAAGAGATGGAAGTGACCCGGGAAAAACTGTCCGAAATAATCATAACTCTCAGACAGAAGCTCGGCACCAGTCAGACCGAAATGTCAACGCTTCAATCGCAGTTTGACAATGTGCTACGAGTGGGCTATCAGAACTCGAAGATTCAGACTTCAAAAGTTGAAACACAGCTTCGAAGAGTCGAAAAAGAACTGCAAGATGCGCTTCAACAGAGAGAGACTCTGAAACAAGAATTGTCGCAACTCGAGAAGAGTCGAGTGGAACTTTCAAAAAGCGTTTTTTCAGCCAGAGAGGGAGCAAAGAAATTCACTGGTCAGATAGACGAAATAGACAAGGAACTTCGCAAACTAGACGCGGAGTATGAACAGGTTGACCGACTACACAACCAACTGCAACTGAACTCTCAGACATCGCTTCTGCAGTTGGAACAGTATCGAAACCAGCTCAAAATGTTCGGACATGAACAGCCGTTGCCTGTAACACCCAGACAGGTTGAAGAAGCAGAAACGTCCATGAAGATGATGCAGCTCGAAATGGAAAGAATAGGTGCAGTGAACCAACTTGCATTGTCACATTACGCAGATCAGATTTCACGATACAGGGAACTTTCAATGAGAATGAACGAACTTGAGAAGGAGAAGCAAGCCATACTGCAGTTTATGGATAAAATCGAACAGAAAAAGCACAGAGTTTTCATGGACGCCTTCACGAAGATTGATCAGAAATTGAAAGGATACTTCGCGAAGCTGGCAGGAGGCGGCGTTGCCACTTTGACGCTTGAGAAAATTGACGAGCCGTTCGCAGGCGGCATAGACATGATCGTGCAATTCCCCAACAAACCCTCGATAGTCGTCAGTGGAGCCAGCGGAGGGGAGCGTTCAGTTTCAGCCGTAGCGTTTCTGTTCGCTTTGAAAGAGTTTACACCAGCAGCCTTCTATATACTTGACGAGATCGATGCTCATTTGGATGCACTTCACGTTTCAAGACTCGGCGACCTCCTTATAGAAGAGTCAGACAAAACACAGTACATCGTAATCACATTGAAGCCTGAAATGGTTAACAAAGCCCAAAGAGTCTACGGGGCCTACATGCGTAACGGCGTATCAAACATCATCTCAGCAAGACTCGTGGAGGCAACCAACTAATGTCATCCTCGACTATGAAGAAACCCTTTTACCTATTTCCACCATGGAACATACTGTTCGAGTTCCACAAACTCGAAAAACTAACGCCTTGGAACGTCAACATTGCATACCTGCTAACATCCTTTCTTGAAAACATGAACAAAACAGGCCAAGTAGATTTCAGAGCTTCAGGAGTGGCTCTTGATTCATCCGCGCTCATCTACCTTATGAAATCAAAGCTTCTTCTGAAACTCGAAGAACCTCCACCGCCGCCCAGACCTCCGATGGACTTCCTTCCCCCACCACTGTTTCTACCGTTGAGACACGAACTTACATCCACAACCATCAGAAACCTGCTGGAAGTGTTAGACGACGTACTGAAAGGCGAACAGCTTCTTCGTCCCATGAAGCCAGTGGAAGAAACGATCCTTCCAACCGCCTCAGATCTACTTCCGCAGATTGACATGTACCTCATGCAGATTGAGGTTCAAATGGAAAAACTGTTCACTTCATTGTCGGAGAGAGTTAAAGGTGCAGGTATCATCGAATTTTCAACGATTATCAAGGGCTATGGACGGCTCGAAGCGATTCGAACATTCATTCTCCTGCTTTTCCTTGCACAGGAAGGCAAAGTAAGTCTTTGGCAGAACGAAGAGACTGAAGAAATCTACGTAACAGTTGGTGATTTGAAACTTGGAGCAAACGGAGAAAGCGTCGCCTGACTCAAGTAGCGAAGATAAGGAAGAACAGACTCAGGACAAGCTCAGCGACTTGTCGCTAGTAGAAGGCGCGCTCTACGTTGCCGGACGCCCACTTGACCTCAATGAACTGTGCTCAGTTCTGAAAACTAGATCAAAAAACCGTGCGAGAAGAACTGTCGCGACGCTCATGCAGGACTACGCGAACAGAAAAACAGCGTTGGAAGTCTTGGAATTGAAGGGCGAAAGGTTTGTTCTTCAGCTGAAAGCCGATTTTACACCACTTGTCAGGAAATTAGTGAACAAGCCTTTGCTGTCGACCGGTCCGTTGAAGACTCTTTCATACATAGCCTACAGACAACCTATTTCACAGAAGAGAGTAATCGAGGTCAGGGGGCATCATGCCTACGGCCACGTAAAGATGCTTAAAGAGATGGGTTTGATTGGAAGCGAAAGGAGCGGACGATCCATGCTCCTCAGAACAACAGAGTACTTCGCGGACTACTTCGGTTTGAGTTTGGACACAACGTCAATGAAGAGAGAACTTAAACATGTTTTCGAAGAATTTCCCAAGAAAGGCGATCCAGCGTCAAACAACGGATAGGCTTATATTTGGAAGAACGGTGATACTCAACACTCAAAATCTGACAACACGGGAGAACTAAAGAATGTCCGTATGGAACGGCGACATGCGCAAACAAAAACCATCAGGTGGAAAGAGGCACGGCTATCGAAAGAAAAGAAAGTACGAACAAGGCACGTTCCCAGCTGAAACCCTGATGGGAGAACAGAAGAAAAAGATGGTAAGAGGAAGAGGCGGAAACCTCAAAATCAAAATCCTAGCCGAGAAACAGGTGTGCGTTACTGACCCAAAAACTGGGAAAACCGAGAAAACTGAAGTGGTAAGAGTCGTCAAGAATCCTGCAAACATCGATTACAACCGTAGAGGGGTCATCACAAAAGGCGCTGTCGTGGAGACGCCGCTCGGTCAAGCGAGAGTAACATCTCGACCAGGGCAGCACGGAATTCTGAACGCCGTCAAAGTGAGTTCGGAAAAAAGCTAAACATTCTGCTTTGTTTGAGAAGCCGAACGAATTTTCAGAAGTTGCCTTCCAATCATTGTTATAGTCTGACTTTTTGATCTCTTCTTTTCAACAAGAAGCATTCCGGCTTTCACCCACGGCATCTTTGGATAACCGACGTCAGGAACCAGTTCGCAAGAAAGGCCGAGTTTTTCGACAGCTTCTTTTATCTCAGTGATCTTAGGAGAAGCAACTGAGACGCTCTTTGCAATTCGCCTTCCATCAATTCTGCTTCTTGAAGAATCGAAGTACGTTGGCCAAATGATTATCTTGTCCTGTTTTCGCATGTTGTTTCCTCCAAGCTATTTCTGAGCAAAGTACGCAACCAACTTGGTGTTTACCTGATCAATCCTCACGAAACCAAACCGCTCAAACTGTACTATGTCTTCGGGTTTGAGTCGTTTGCAGGCGTCCTCTGCAACTCCTTCAGTGACAGTTGCGTCAGGCATCACCACATTACAAGGAAAGTCATTTCCTACGGGTATCCAGTGAATCAGCTGAGATTTCGCTTTCCTCGCATCCTCATATGATTCACTCACGAAAACACCCTCGGCCGAGTACATATTTGCTTTCTCGATCTTAACGTTGAAGAGTTCCATAAGACGAAGCATTATTCCCACTTTGGATGCGTCCACGTCTTTTTTTGGAACCCATAGAAGAACGGAATCGCCGCCTTCGGGGAGTTGTATGCGATAGGTTCTGAATCCTCTTTCAGGATGATCTGGATGCAAGCCGAGCTTCACATCAAAGGATTTCGGAACCTTTCTCACTGTCAACTCGATGGGGTTTTGAACAAAGAAGTATCTGTCTGTCGACTGATCCAGTATCTTGCGGTTGTAAGCGTAAAGGTTCTCCCAACTCAGAATCACGTCAGATGTCTTCGGTCCAACGTCAACTATCATCTTCTTGATCGCATCAGGTTGTATTCCGCGCCTCTTCAACGCCGCAAAAGTCGCAAGCCGAGGGTCATCCCAACTCGTGTAGATTCCTTCCCGCATTCCCTGAACGATTTTTGATTTGCTCAGAGTCGCTCCTGTAATCTTTAGACGTCCATAGTGTATGGCTTCAGGATATTCCCAGCCGAGATGCTGATACATGTATTGTTGACGGACCTCGTTGGTCAGGTGTTCTTTACCTCGTATTATATGGGTTATACCCATGAGGTGATCGTCGACTCCGCAGGCAAGATTGTAGAGCGGCCAAGTTTTGTACTTGCTCCCGACTCTTGGATGAGGGAATTTTTCAGTGTCAATGACCCGAGCAGCAGGCCAGTCGCGAACAGCCGGATTCGGGTGATCCAGATCGGTCTTAACCCGAAGTACCGCCTCGCCTTCTTTGTACCCGCCTTCCAGCATTCGTTTCCAGCGGACAAAATTCTCTTCAACGGAAAGATCACGGCAGTCACACGGTTTCTGCTCCAGAATTCTCTCTCGAAAATCATCATGCTTACACGTGCAAACGTAAGCGTCGCCAGCCTTCAACAATTTCTCGGCATACTCGTAGTATATTGGGATTCTGTCACTCTGAACATACTCTTCATCCGGCTTACACCCAAGCCAAGCTAGATCTTTTCTGATCAGATCATAGAACTCCAAGGAAGGTCGCTTTAGCTTGGGATCGGTGTCTTCGAACCGCAGCAGAAAACTGCCCTTGTACATGTGTGCATATTCATAGCAGAGCACAATAGCCCTGGCTGATCCCAGATGCAATACACAGTCAGGGTTGGGCGCATAGCGCGTAACCACTTGGTGATATTTGTCTACGTTTGGTAAAGGAGGAAGATGTTTTTCTTCAGCTTTTTCCTTTACGAGTGTCTCGGGCCACTTCTGCTCAACAATGCGCTTTTGCTCATCAACAGAAAGACCGTTGACTTCCTTTACTATTTCATTAATCAAGGCAGATAATTCTTTGACTTTGTCTCTGTACTCTGGTTTTTCGCCCAGTATCTTTCCTACAACGGGACCTGTCTGCGCGTTGCCATCGTGCTTGACAGCATTGAGCAAGGCAGACTTGCGAATAAGTTCCTTTAGACTAGCGTCTTCTTTCGGGTTCAATATTACTACACTCTAGATTTTTCTCTCAATCAAGAAGTCTGCGAAGGCTTTTAGTTTTTCCTTCCCTGATGAATTCGGCAGAAGCTTCTCAACTTCATTCCAGCTTTCCTTAACCATCG